>Ga0207652_10000940_pt1 | contig 27407 bp, 23 predicted proteins | sample KBSC63BmetaG_FD_184334 | JGI IMG/M metagenome (GOLD analysis project Ga0207652, IMG submission 184334) | Corn rhizosphere microbial communities from Kellogg Biological Station, Michigan, USA - KBS C6-3B metaG (SPAdes) (version 2) | ecosystem: Host-associated > Plants > Roots > Rhizosphere ...
ATCCTGACCGACGCGTCCTATGCACAACAAATCGTCACGCTGACGGCGCCGCACATCGGCAACACCGGCTGCAACGCGCCCGACGAGGAATCCGGCAAGGTTCAGGCCGCGGGCCTGATCGTCCGCGACGTGCCCCGGCTCGCTTCCAATTGGCGAAGTGCGGAATCGTTGCCGGATTACCTGAAGCGCCACAACATCGTCGCGATCGCCGACATCGACACCCGCAAGCTCACGCGCATCCTGCGTGATCGCGGCGCGCAGCACGGTTGCATCGTGGCAGGCCAATCGATCGATGGCGACGATGCCGTTGCCAAGGCGCGCGCATTCCCCGGTCTGAACGGCGCCGATCTCGCGAAGGTGGTCAGCATTCGCGAACGCCAGCCGTGGCCGGAGGGCATTTACGATCTCGACGCGCAGGCATTCCGCAAATCCGTTGCGAAGTATAAGGTGGTCGCTTACGACTACGGCGTGAAACGCAACATCCTGCGGCTGCTGGTGGAGCAAGGTTGCGAGGTGACGCTGGTGCCGGCGCAAACGCCTGCCGCCGACGTACTGGCGATGAAACCCGACGGCATCTGCCTGTCCAACGGGCCCGGCGACCCCGCGGCCTGCGATTACGCGATCGAGGCGACGCGCAAGTTCCTCGACGCGAAGGTTCCGCTGTTCGGCATTTGCCTCGGCCACCAGTTGATGGGACTCGCGCTCGGCGCGAAGACCTTGAAGATGCCGTTCGGCCATCACGGCGCCAATCACCCGGTGAAGGATCTCGACGACGGCCGGGTGCTGATCACGTCGCAAAACCACGGCTTCGCGGTCGATCCTGCCACGCTGCCATCCAACGTGCGCACCACGCACGTCTCGCTGTTCGACGGTTCGCTGCAGGGCTTCGCACTCACCGATCGCCCCGCGTTCTGTTTCCAGGGGCATCCGGAAGCGAGTCCCGGACCCCACGACATCGCGTATCTGTTCGCACGATTCGCGAACCTGATGCAGGAGGCACGCTGATGCCACGCCGCACCGACATCAAAACCGTCCTGATCATCGGCGCCGGCCCGATCGTGATCGGCCAAGCCTGCGAGTTCGACTACTCGGGCGCACAGGCCTGCAAGGCGCTGTGCGAGGAAGGCTATCGCGTGGTGCTGGTGAACTCGAATCCCGCCACGATCATGACCGATCCGGAAATGGCCGATCGGGTCTACATCGAGCCGATCAACTGGCGCACCGTCGAGCGCATCATCGAGAAGGAGAAGCCCGACGCGCTGCTGCCCACCATGGGTGGGCAGACCGCACTGAATTGCGCGCTGGAACTGGCCGACCACGGCGTGCTGGAGAAACATGGCGTCGAACTGATCGGCGCGTCGCGCGATGCGATACGGATGGCCGAGGATCGCGAGCTGTTCCGCAACGCAATGGACGAGATCGGGCTGGAGTCGCCGCGCTCCGCGATCGCGCGCTCGCTGGAAGAAGCGCGCGAAGGGCAGGCGGCGCTCGGTTTTCCGTGCATCGTGCGCCCATCGTTCACACTCGGCGGCACCGGCGGCGGCATCGCGTACAACGTCGAAGAGTTCGAGAGCATCGTTGCGCGGGGACTGGAATTGTCCCCCGTGCACGAAGTGCTGATCGATGAATCGGTGCTGGGCTGGAAGGAATTCGAGATGGAAGTGGTCCGCGATCGCGCGGACAACTGCATTATCGTGTGCGCGATCGAGAACTTCGATCCCATGGGCGTGCACACCGGCGACTCGATCACGGTAGCGCCCGCATTGACGCTGACCGACAAGGAATACCAGCGCCTGCGCGATTATTCGATCGCGGTGCTGCGCAAGATCGGCGTGGACACCGGCGGCTCGAACGTACAGTTCGGCGTGAATCCCGCCGACGGCCGCGTGGTGGTGATCGAGATGAATCCGCGCGTGTCGCGTTCATCCGCACTGGCGTCCAAGGCCACCGGTTTTCCGATCGCCAAGGTCGCCGCCAAGCTCGCGGTCGGCTACACGCTGGATGAATTGAAGAACGAAATCACCGGCGGCAAGACGCCGGCTTCATTCGAGCCGAGCATCGATTACATTGTCACCAAGATTCCGCGTTTCGCGTTCGAGAAATTCCCGGCTGCCGACCCGCACCTCACCACGCAGATGAAGTCGGTGGGCGAGGTGATGGCGATTGGCCGCACCTTCTCCGAATCCCTGCAGAAAGCCTTGCGCGGCCTCGAAACCGGCCACGATGGCTTGAATCCCGGCGGCATCGACTGGAAAACGCTGGAAGGCATGGAGTCGATGAAACGCGAGCTGCGCCAGCCCGGCCCCGAGCGGGTTTTCCACCTGGGTGATGCATTCCGCTCCGGCCTGTCGCTGGAAGAGGTGCACGACCTGTGCAAGATCGACCCATGGTTCCTCGCCGCGATCGAAGACATCGTGGCCGCCGAGGCCGACGTGCGCGCAAGTGGCATGCGCGCGCTGGATGCCGCGCGCATGCGCGAACTGAAGCGCATGGGATTTTCCGATTCGCGTCTCGCGACGCTGCTGCAATCCGACGAGCGCGCGGTGCGCCATTTGCGGCATACATTGAACGTGCGGCCGGTCTACAAGCGCGTGGACTCGTGTGCGGCCGAGTTCGCCACCACCACCGCGTACATGTACTCGACCTATGAGGAAGAGTGCGAGGCGGCCCCCTCCGACCGCAAGAAGATCATGGTGCTCGGCGGTGGCCCTAATCGCATCGGGCAGGGCATCGAATTCGACTACTGCTGCGTGCACGCCGCGCTCGCGATGCGCGAGGACGGATTCGAAACCATCATGGTGAACTGCAACCCGGAAACGGTGTCCACCGATTACGACACTTCGGATCGTCTGTATTTCGAGCCGGTGACACTGGAAGACGTGCTGGAAATCGTGGACAAGGAAAAGCCCACCGGCGTGATCGTGCAGTATGGCGGGCAAACACCGCTGAAGCTGGCGCGCGCGCTGGAAGCGGCGGGTGTCCCGATCATCGGCACCTCGTCGGATTCAATCGACCTTGCCGAAGACCGTGAGCGTTTCCAGCAGTTGATCGAGAAGCTGCACCTGAAGCAGCCGCCCAACCGCATCGCGCACACCGCCGAGGAAGCGATGGTGCTGGCGCGCGAACTGGGCTACCCGTTGATCGTGCGGCCGAGCTACGTGCTGGGCGGCCGCGCGATGGAAGTCGTGCACGCCGATGAAGACCTCGCGCGCTACATCCGCGACGCGGTGCGCGTGTCCGACAAGTCACCCGTGCTGCTCGATCGCTTTCTCGACAACGCGGTGGAAGTGGACGTGGACGTGATCGCGGACGCCGACGGCGCGGTGCTGATCGGCGGGATCATGCAGCATATCGAGGAAGCCGGCGTGCATTCGGGCGATTCATCGTGCTCGCTGCCGCCGTATTCGTTGTCTCCTGAAATCCAGGACGAACTGCGCCGACAGGTGGCGCTGCTGGCGCGCGAGCTGGGTGTGGTCGGTTTGATGAACACCCAGTTCGCGATCCAGGGCGACGAGGTGTTCATTCTGGAAGTGAATCCACGCGCCTCACGCACCGTGCCGTTCGTGTCCAAGGCCACCGGTCGGCCGCTGGCCAAGATCGCGGCGCGTTGCATGGCCGGAAAAACCCTGGCGGAGCAGGGCACCACCCGTGAACGCGTGCCGCATTACTGGGCGGTGAAGGAAGCGATCTTTCCGTTCCTGAAATTCCAGAACGTCGACCCGATCCTCGGCCCCGAGATGCGTTCGACCGGGGAGGTGATGGGCGTGGGGCGCAGCTTCGGCGAAGCGTTCGCGCGCGGCCACGAGGCGGCGCACATTGCGGCGCCGGCTCCCGGAGGCAAGGTGTTCCTGTCGGTGCGCGACGCCGACAAACCGCGACTGCTGGAAGTCGCGCGCGACCTCGCGAAGCGCGGTTTTTCGCTGATCGCCACCGGCGGCACCTGCAATTTCCTGCGCGGGCACGGCATCGAATGCGAGCGCATCAACAAGGTGCTGGAAGGCCGCCCCCACATCGTCGATGCGATCAAGAACGGCGAGATCGCCTACATCGTCAACACCACCGAAGGCCGGCAGGCGATCACCGACTCGTTCTCGATCCGGCGCTCCGCCCTGCAGCAGCACGTCACCTATTCGACCACGGTCGCGGGTGCGGCGGCGTTGCTGCACTCGCTGGATTTTCGCGCGAATGCCGCAGTGATCAGCCTGCAGGAACTGCACGCGGAACTCGATCGCCGCGAGGCGAATCCGCCCGGTGAACGGGCCGCCGTCGCCTGACCCATTCTTTTCAATCCACCTTCACGTCGGTGCGGCTTGATCGCTCGCGCCGGTCCTTCAACCCAAGGAGTCCCGCCCATGCAGCGAGCCCCCATGACCAAAGCCGGTTCCGAGCGCCTGCGTGCCGAACTGGACCACTTGAAGTCCGTCGAACGCCCGAAAATCATCGCCGCGATCGCCGAAGCCCGCGCACACGGCGACTTGAGCGAGAACGCCGAGTACCACGCCGCGCGTGAACAGCAGGGCTTCATCGAAGGCCGCATACAACGTATCGAGGCCGCACTGTCGACCGCGCAGATCATCGATCCGGCCACATTGAATCCCGGTGGCAAGGTGGTGTTCGGTGCGCTGGTGGACCTGGAAGACGCCGACAGCGGCGACAAGGTGACCTACCAGATCGTCGGTGACATCGAGGCCGACATCAAGCAGGGCCTGATCGCCGTGTCGTCACCCATAGCGCGCGCAATGATCGGCAAGAACGAAGGCGACAGCTTCGGATTCAATGCGCCCGCCGGCGAGCGAAACTACGAAATTACCGGCGTGCGTTACGTGTGATCGCCCTTCGCGACTTCGCCCTTCGCCGCGGCGGACGCCTGCTGCTGTCGGGCGTGGACGCAGTGCTGCACGACGGCTGGAAAATCGGCGTCGCGGGACGCAACGGCAGCGGCAAGTCCAGCCTGTTCGCCGCGATCCTGGGCGAGGTCGAAGCCGACGCCGGCGCGCTGGACGTGCCGACCGGCTTGCGCGTCGCATCGGTCGCGCAAGAGGCGCCGGCGCTGCCGGTTGCGGCGATCGACTACGTGCTGGGTGGCGACGTCGACCTTGCCGCGGCGCTGGTCGACGAAGCGCGCGCTCAATCAGCGGGCGACCACGCGGCCGCGGCCCTGGCGCATCAGCGTATCGACGCGATGGGCGGCTACGACGGCCGCGCGCGCGCGGGGCGCCTGCTGCACGGGCTGGGTTTCAAATCGGAAGATCACGAAAAGGCCATTGCGGAATTTTCCGGGGGGTGGCGCGGGCGCCTGAACCTCGCGCGCGCGTTGATGGCGCCGTCGGACTTGCTATTGCTGGACGAACCGACCAACCATCTCGACCTTGATGCCGTGCTGTGGCTGGAACAGTGGTTGCGTCGTTATCCGCGCATGTTAATGGTGATTTCGCACGACCGCGAATTCCTCGACGGCACCGTCGATCACGTATTGCACCTGGAGCAGGGCGGTGCGCGCCTTTACGCCGGCAACTACAGCGACTTCGAGCGCCAGCGCGCCGAGCGCCTGCACCAGCAGCAGGCGGCATTCGGGAAGGAACAGGCCGAACGCGCGCATCTGCGATCCTTCATTGATCGTTTCCGCGCCAAGGCCACCAAGGCGCGCCAGGCGCAATCTCGAATCAAGCGCCTCGAAAAACTTTCCGGCACCGAAGCCGTGCGCGTCGAACGCGCTTTCGAGTTCCGCTTTCCGGAACCCGAACGTTTGCCGCAGTCCATGTTGAAGCTGGAGCACGTCGATGCGGGTTATGCACCTGCGCCGAGAGTGCTGGGTGACGTTCGTTTCAGCGTACAGGCGGGTGATCGAATCGGTCTCCTCGGCCCCAATGGCGCGGGTAAGTCGACCTTGGTCAAAACCCTCGTCGGCGAACTTCCACTGCTGGCGGGCGAGCGCACCGCGCACAAGGATTTGTCGATCGGTTACTTTGCCCAGCACACGGTGGAGAACCTGCGCGAGGGCGAAACGCCCTTCGACCATCTGCGCGAACTGACGCCGGGCGCGCCGCCGCAGGTGTTGCGCGAGTGGCTGGGCAGGTGGCATTTCGCCGGTGATCGCGCCTTCGAACCTGTCGACGGTTTTTCAGGTGGCGAGCGCGCGCGTCTTGCGTTGGCGCTGATCGCCTGGGGCAAACCCAATCTGCTGGTGCTGGACGAGCCGACCAATCACCTCGATCTCGACATGCGCGGTGCACTGGCTGACGCGCTCAACGACTACCCCGGCGCGCTGGTGTTGGTCGCGCATGATCGCCATCTGCTGGGGCTGGTATGCGACAGCTTCTGGCGCGTGGCCGACGGCGCCATCGATCCATTCGAGGGCGACCTGGATGACTATGCGCGCTGGTTGCGTGGACGCAGTGGCGAGTCTGCGGAGCGCGGCGATGCGAAAGAACAATCGTCCGATCCGCGCGAGCGCCGTCGCGAAGCCGCGGCGATGCGCGAACGCCAGCGTACCCGGCGCAAGCATCTCGAAAACGTCGAAGCGCGAATGGCGAAGGTTGACGCTGCGCTGAGCAGGTTGCAGGAACGCCTGGCCGACCCTGCGATCTACGAGGGGCCGACCGCGGTGCTCGCGGACATCGGCCGTGAGCAAAACGCCCTGCGCGGGGAAAAGGCGACGCTCGAGGCAGAATGGCTTGAGCGGTATGAGGCACTGGAAACTGCCTTGCCATGAGCACATTGCACGTCCTGATGCCGCCGCTGTCGTGCATCAACGACGTGCCGGCGTTCCAGCACTGGTTGGGGCGTGGGGATCGCCTCCCGGATATTCAAAAAGCGCGCGTTGCCGTCTTGCGCGAACGATTCCAGTTCACGGCCGGGCAGATTCCTGCGGCTGCCTTGCGTCACCATTGTCACGCGAGCGATGCGGCCAACGACACGTGGGTGTGCGCTGACCCGGCTTACGTGCGGAGCGAGGCGACTGGCGCGCGCTTGCTGGCATGCCCGGTGGATGGTCTATCCGGGGCCGATGCCGATGAACTCGCGGCGGCGTTGCAACCCCTGTTCGATGACATGGAAGCGGCATTGCTCGTGGACGCGCCATCTGCGTGGAGCGTACGGCTTGCCAGCGATACTCAAGCTGCGGACTTCACCGATGCTGGCGAGGCGCTGGGTGCAAGCCTGATCGATGTGTTGCCGGAGGGCGATGCGGGTCGCGCCTGGCGGCGCTTGTTCAACGATGCGCAAATCCTGCTGCACGCGCACCCCGTCAACACCCGGCGGGTCGCGGCAGGCAAGGTTCCCGTCAATGCGCTGTGGTTCTGGGGCGGGGGCAGGTTGCCGGATTCAGTCGAAACAGGCTTGCAATGCGTGGCAAGCACGGACGACGTGCTGCGCGGGCTGGCCAGGATGGCCGGAGCGGTTCGACTCGAGCCCTCGCGTGAAGCGATGGAAACTGCGAGAGAGAGCGGCGATGCGTTGCTCGATCTGGACATGCCGGGCCACAAAGACGTAACGGGCTGGCTCGCGCCGTTCGAATACTGGCTGCGCGAACATCGTTTTGACGGGATCACGCTCGTGTTCGCGAGCGGCGAACGCTTTCGGTTGCGGCATGCGCATCGCCTGCGCTTTTGGGTGAGACGGCGTGATTTGCCGATATCTTGACTGCCCGGGTGGAGCGCGCCAACAGCGTAGCGGGTTCGCCAGGGCGGGTGGCATGGAGGCGCGAGCAACGGCGAGGGCATATCCATGGCTGGCTTGACAATCATCCGGCGTCAACAGACGTCATCGCCTCGCGGATGGCCGGCGTCGGTGCATCCGGTTTTGCAGCGCGTGTACGCCTTGCGTGGCGTGACCGGCCCCGACCAGCTTGGTCATCGACTGGCGGGGATCTTATCGCCCGACGGAATGACTGGTATCGACGAAGCCGCCGCGTTGCTGCACGAAACGATGCAGCATGACGGCCACATCGTGATTGCAGGCGATTACGATTGCGATGGCGCGACGGGCTGCGCGGTGGCCGTGCGCGGCTTGCGCATGATGGGTGCGCGCAACGTCGGTTATGTGGTGCCCCATCGCGCCGTTCACGGCTACGGACTGACGCCGGCGCTGGTGGCCACCTTGCAACCCGCGCCAAATCTGATCGTCACCGTCGACAACGGCATTGCATCGCTGGGGGGTGTGGCGGCTGCCAAGGCGCGCGGCAGCAGGGTGATTGTCACCGATCATCATTTGCCCGGCGCGACGTTGCCTCGCGCCGACGCCATCGTCAATCCGAACCTGCCCGGCGCCGCATTCGCCAGCAAGGCGCTGTGCGGCGTCGGCGTGATGTTCTATCTGCTGCTCGTCCTGCGTGCGCGCCTTCGCGCGCAGCGCGCTTTCGCGAACGGCAGTGAACCCGATCTGTCGGTTCTGCTGGATCTGGTCGCGCTGGGCACGGTCGCCGATCTGGTGCCGCTGGACGCCAACAATCGCGCCCTCGTCGAAAGCGGTTTGCGTCGCATCCGCGCGGGCAGGGCGTGCGCGGGCGTCACGGCATTGTTCGACGTGGCTTCACGCGCCGCGCACAATGCCATCACCTCCGACCTTGCCTATTCGATCGCACCGCGGCTCAATGCCGCGGGACGACTGGAGGACATGTCGCTCGGCGTCGAATGTCTTGTCTGCGACGACCTTGTGCGAGCGCGCGCGCTCGCCGCGACGCTGCAGGACATCAACGCGCAACGGCGCGACCTGCAGGCGTCGATGGTCGAGGGTGCGCTGGCCAAGCTGGACGGCTTGGCGTCGGGCAACATGGTCGGCGTGTCGCTGTTCGATCCGACATGGCATCACGGCATCGTCGGGCTGGTGGCGGCCAAGGTGAAGGAACGCCAGCATCGGCCGGTGGTCGCCTTCGCTCCGGTGGGCGAAGGCGACGAATTGCGCGGTTCGGCGCGATCGGTGCCGGGCTTCCATATCCGCGACGCCCTGGCCGAAGTCGATGCGCGCTGTCCGCACCTGATCGAGCGTTTCGGGGGCCACGCGATGGCGGCCGGATTGACCTTGAAGCTGTCGAACTACGCGCGCTTCGCCGGGATCTTCGATGCGGTGGTGCGCGAGCGCATCGCACCGGAATCCCTGCGGCCTGGGCTGGCGAGTGATGGCGAACTCGCGCCCGAAGACTTCGGCATCGAACTGGCGCGGCAACTGCGCATGGCCGGGCCATGGGGGCAGGCCTTTCCTGCGCCTTTGTTCGACAACGTGCTCGAATGCGTCGAGTGCAAGACGATGGGCATTGACGGCGCGCACCGCCGGCTGCGCATGCGCGACCCACGCGATGGCCGCGAGCACGATGCAGTGTGGTTCGGCGCCGATGGCGATGCGCCGACGGGCGCATTGCTGCGGATTGCGTTCGAGTTGATGATCAACGATTGGCAAGGTCGCGAGTCATTACGACTGCTGGTGCGGCATTGTGAAACTGCCGCGTCTCACTGATTGCCATTCGAAGCGGCTGTTGTGAAAAGTCAGGCCAGGGAAGGCCGTGGTGAACTTCATTTCTCGAGGCGAGCATTTCTCGCGACGTCCCCGGACTTGCCGCGATCAGGGATGATCACAAGTCAATGCCTGCGCGCCAAGGTCAGCCCGTCGCCAATCGGCAGCAGCGCCATGTCAATGCGCTCGTCACGGTGCAATTTCTCGTTCAGTGCCTGCAATGCACGCGTGTCATCGTCTTTTGCGGGCTTTGCGACGTCGCCACCCCACAAGGTATTGTCGAATGCGATCAAGCCGCCTTTTCGGACCAGTTGCAGGCAGCGTTCGTAGTAGCCGTCATAGCCGGTCTTGTCGGCATCGATGAAGGCGAAATCGTAGCGCCCCGATTCGCCGGCCGCAATGCGCGCATCCAGCGTTTCCGCGGCGGCCACGATCACCAGTTCGATTTTTTCAGCCACGCCAGCGCGCTGCCAGTACGGCCTTCCGATCGAGGTGTATTCGTCGCTGATGTCGCAAGCGAGGATTTTCCCGTCGGCCGGCAGCGCCAAGGCGACGGTCAACGCGCTGTAGCCAGTGAAGGTGCCGACCTCGATGGTGTGGCGCGCGGCGATCAGCTTGACCAGCAGTGCCATGAATTGCCCCTGCTCGGGCGAGATCTGCATGCGCGCGAGGGGGTGCTTGCGTGTGGCCTCGCGCAGCGCGGCCTGTTCGGGATGCTCGCGCAGGCTGTGGGCCAGCAGGTAGTCGTACACGGCGTCATCAAGATTGAGGGTGCGGCTGGACATGGGGTTGCTCGCGTGGAGGTGACGCCTCAATGTTCCCACTTATCGGCCGACAAGGTTGCAATGGCATTTGCACGTGCCGACGCAGCTTCGAGCAGTTCCGTCCGGGCGAGGCGTGCGCCGCCACCATTGTCGGGTGGCAAGTCCATTGCATGCTCGTCGCCCGCGGCGGCCCATCCGGCTTCCGTATTCACGGTGGCGTTACGCGTCTCGCACTAGATTCGGGCGTTTCCGCAGGAGGGCGCACCGATGATCGCGAAGTGCGGCAAAGCTGTTGGCGGTTGCATGTTGCTCGCGGTGCTGGCACTCGTCGGCACTGGTCTCGCAGCAGAGGATTCAGCGCCGATTGCGCAAGGCGACACCGCGGCGATGCTCAAGGAAGCCGTGGCGGGTTCATGGCGCTCGCCCGCCAACAAGGCGCGCGACCAATACCGGCATCCGATCGAAACGCTGGAATTCTTCGGGATCAAGCCGGACATGACCGTGGTGGAACTGGCGCCCGGTGGCGGCTGGTACACCGAAATCATGGCGCCATTCCTGTATGCGCACGGCCATCTGATCGATGCCGCTCCACTACCGCGCGGTAACGGACCGAGCAAATTCGAGCAGAAATTGAAGGCCGATCCGAAGGTGTACGGCCGCGTCGCGAAGATCGTGCCGTTTTCCCCGTCGGATCAGGTGAAACTGGGGCCCGACAATTCGGCCGACATGGTGCTGACTTTCCGCAACACGCACGATTGGTTGAACCAGAGTCCCGCGGCTCTGGATGCGGTATTCAAGTCGGCGTTCAAGGTGCTCAAGCCCGGTGGCGTATTTGGCGTCACCGATCATCGCGCCAAACCGTTCGCCGCTGCGCAGGAAAGCTCGAGAAAGCTGCATCGCATCCCCGAGGATTACATGATCGAAGCGGGACTGCGTGCCGGGTTCCGCCTGGCGGGCGCTTCGGAAATCAATGCCAATCCGAAGGACCCGGAAGACATCAACGTGCATCGTCTGCCGCCGGACCTGGCCGGGCCGAATTCGGAGCACGCGAAGATGAAGGCGATCGGCGAATCGGATCGGATGACGTTGAAGTTCGTCAAACCTTGATGAGGTCGGCGCCCTGCAGGAGCCGGCAGGCGCGTGGCGCCTGTCCTTTTTTTCACCGGCGGCTGTTCTCCAGCAACACAAGGAAGAAACCATGAGTCCCAAAATCGCGGTATTGGTTGGCAGCGTTCGCAAGGGTTCGTACAACAAGCGACTGGCCCATGCGCTTGAAAAGATCGTGGGCGACCGCGCGGAATTTCGCCACATTCGCATCGACGACCAGCCGCTCTACAACCAGGATTTTGACAACGACTACCCGCCTGTTTGCAAGCGACTGAAGGACCAGATCAAGGCCTGCAGCGCGGTGTTGTTCGTGACCCCGGAGTACAACCGCTCGGTTCCGGGCGTGCTGAAAAACGCCATTGACATTGCCTCGCGGCCCTACGGCCACAGTGCGTTCGCGGGCAAACCGGGCGCGGTGATCGGCACTTCGGCGGGTGCCATGTCCACGGCGCTGGCACAACAGCACCTGCGCAACATTTGCGTGTTCCTCGACATCCCGTTGCTGCAGCAGCCGGAAGCGTTCGTGCGCTACAAGGACGGCCTGTTCGCGGACGACGGCAGCGTCACCGACGAAAGCATCGCCAAGTTCCTCCGCAACTTTGTAGACCACTACCTGGCGTGGGTGAATCGGTTCATCTAGCCGGCGCGCTTGGTCACGCCGGCCGGTTTCACGGTTTGCAGCGGATCAGTGTTTGATCGCGGCGTCGTCCTCTTTGCTGTCGTATCCGTAACGATTGCCACAACGGCTGCGATGCGGAATGAGCGTGAAAAGGCCGCCCAGGATCACGAACAGCAGCCACCACGTGCCCCAGTCGAGTTCGAACAGGAACAGCACGCCCACCAGCACCACGCCTGACGCGGACAGCAGTGAGTACATCACTTCGGCATCGACTTTGCCGCTGGTGCGATAGCGTTCATACGCGTGGGTCAGCGGCGTGAACGCGGCCATCAGGATGATCACTGCCCACCAGTTGCCGCGGTTGAGGAAGGCAAGGTTGTAGCCGAGGTTGTTGGCAAGAAACAGCAGGCCGATCGCGACGATCGCGACGGCCGGAAAGATGCGCCACTGCAGGTGGCGGGATGGCGTGTTGGCGGGATCGGTGGTCGCGGGGCCTCTCCTCGGGATGACGGCACGCACTCTAGGCAGGACGGTGGCCCGTCACCAGTGACAGGTGTCAGCTGCCGGCGCTGACGCATGCGGCAACCACGCGGCTTTGCTAACATTCGCGGTCTTTTCTTCAGTCACCATCGCCATGCTCGAAACCAACCCGATCCGTGCCCGCATCGCGGACCTGCGCGAACGCGTCGAATCGCTTAGGGGGTATCTTTGACTACCCCGCCAAACGCGAACGCCTGGAAGAAGTAACCCGCGAGCTGGAGAACCCGAACGTCTGGGATGATCCGCAGCGCGCGCAGGATCTGGGTCGTGAGCGCGCGCGGCTTGCGGATTTCGTGGAAGGGCTGGATGGCATCGGTCACGGACTCGATGACGCCGGCGAGTTGCTTGAGCTGTCCGCCGATGAAGGCGATGATGCGTCGGTTCAGGCGATAACCCACGACGTCGAGGCGCTGGAAACACACGTCGGCAAACTGGAATTCCAGCGGATGTTTGCCGGCGAAATGGATTCGTCCAACGCGTTCGTGGACATCCAGGCCGGTGCCGGCGGTACCGAGGCGCAGGACTGGGCCGAGATGCTGCTACGCATGTACCTTCGCTGGGCGGAGGATCGCGGCTGGCAGACCGAGCTGCTCGAAGCCAGCGACGGCGAAGTCGCCGGCATCAAGTCGGCGACCTTCCGCGTGGCAGGCGACCACGCCTACGGCTGGCTCAAGACCGAAATCGGCGTGCATCGGTTGGTGCGGAAGTCCCCATTCGATTCCGACAACCGCCGCCACACGTCGTTTGCATCAGTGTTCGTGTCGCCGGAAGTCGACGACGACATCGATATCGAAATCAATCCGGCCGACCTCAAGACGGATGTATATCGTTCCTCTGGCGCGGGCGGCCAGCACGTCAACAAGACCGAATCGGCGGTGCGCATCACCCATGTGCCGAGCGGGATCGTGGTGGCGTGCCAGACCGAACGGTCCCAGCATGCAAACCGCGACCGCGCGATGAAGATGTTGCGTGCGAAACTCTATGAAGCCGAAATGCAGAAGCGCAACGCCGAAAAAGCCGCGGTGGAAGCCACCAAGTCCGACGTCGGCTGGGGCAGCCAGATCCGGAACTACGTGCTCGATCAGTCGCGCATCAAGGACCTTCGTACTGGTGTCGAACGCACCGACATCCAGCGCGTGCTGGATGGCGACCTCGACGAGTTCATCGAAGCCAGCCTGAAGATGGGGCTGGAAGCCGGCGCCAAGCGCGCGGACGCGTAAGTTATGCTCTTCCCTTCTCCCGCCGGCAGAAGGGGCGCGAAGCGCCGGATGAGGGTCCGGTTCGTGACGAGGCGCTGCGAAATTCCCGAACCCTCACCTCAACCCCTCTCCCGGCGGGAGAGGGGCGCAAGTGGCACACAGACATGAACGAAATCGAAGCTCCGTCGCCGCTGGACGAAAACAAGCTAATCGCCGAACGCCGCGAAAAACTGCGTGCGCTGCGCGAGCGGGGTATTGCCTTTCCGAACGATTTTCGTCCGGATGCCTTTGCCGGCGATCTGCAGAGCGAAAAGGACGGCATTGAAGCCGAAGCGCTGGCGACGCAAGCGCGATACGTGAAGGTCGCCGGCCGCCTGCTCGGCAAACGCGTGATGGGCAAGGCCAGTTTTGCGCGCATCCAGGACCGCACCGGCTCGATCCAGTTGTTTCTGCAGAGGGACGCGCTGGGCGACAGCTACGATGCCTTCAAGGGCTGGGACATCGGCGACATCGTGGGCGCCGAAGGCACGCTGATGCGCACTAAAACCGGCGAATTGTCGGTGAAGGTCGATGCGTTGCGTCTGTTGACCAAATCGCTCCGTCCGCTGCCGGACAAGTGGCACGGCTTGGCCGATGTCGAGCAGCGTTACCGCCAGCGCTATGTCGACCTGATCGTGACGCCGGAAGCCCGTGATGCATTCCAGAAGCGCTCGGCCATCATTGGCTTCATCCGTCAATGGCTGGAAGCCTCACCAAGACGTTTCATGGAAGTCGAGACACCGATGATGCACGTAATCCCGGGCGGCGCCACCGCGCGGCCGTTCGTGACACACCACAACGCGCTCGACATCGACCTGTACTTGCGTGTCGCGCCGGAGCTGTACCTGAAGCGCCTCGTGGTCGGTGGCTTCGAGCGCGTGTACGAGATCAACCGCAATTTCCGCAACGAGGGCGTGTCCACGCGGCACAATCCCGAATTCACGATGCTGGAGCTGTACCAGGCCTACGCCAGCTACAACGAGGTGATGGATCTCACCGAGGCGATGATTCGCGAGACCGCAAAAGCCGTGATCGGAACCACCGACCTGAAATGGGAAGGTCAGGACATCGATGTAGGCAGACCGTTCCGGCGCTGGTCGCTGGCCGATGCCGTGCGCGAACACAACCCGGAGATTGGCGTGCAGGAGTTGCGCGATATCGCCGCGCTGCGCGCACACTGCGCAAGGCTGAAGGTACCGGCGAAAGCCAGCTACGGCTGGGGCAAGCTGTTGCTGGAGATTTTCGAAAAGACCGTCGAGCACGCGCTGGCGCAGCCGACTTTCATCACCCACTATCCGACCGAAGTCTCGCCGCTGGCGCGGGCCAACGATGCCGATCCCGAAGTCACCGACCGCTTCGAGCTGTTCGTGGGCGGCAAGGAACTCGCGAACGGGTTCTCCGAGTTGAACGATCCAGAGGATCAGGCCGCGCGCTTCCGCGCGCAGGTAGAAGCGCTGGCAGAAGGTGACGACGAAGCCATGCACTTCGACGCGGACTACATCCGCGCGCTGGAAGTCGGCCTGCCGCCGACCGGTGGCCTCGGCGTCGGCATCGACCGGCTGGTGATGCTGCTGACCGACTCGGCGTCGATACGCGACGTGCTGTTGTTTCCGTACATGCGTCCCGAAGCTTAAGCTCTTATATCGTCATTCCGGCGAAGGCCGGAATCCAGTGCTTTTGCCTTCCATGGCACTGGATCCAGGCCAATCCATGTCCGGCATGACATTCCATTTCACGGCTGGGAGTGAACCATGTGGTACGCCATCACCGGCATCGACGTCGAAAATTCGCTGGACAAGCGCAAGGCTGCCCGCCCGGCGCACGTCGCGCGCTTGCAGAAACTGCTGGAAGAGGGCCGCCTGTTGCTGGCCGGACCGTTCCCCGCGATCGATGCGGAAGATCCCGGCCCTGCGGGCTTCAGCGGCAGCCTGATTATTGCCGAGTTCGATGGCCTCAACGCGGCGAAGGAATGGGCCGACCACGATCCCTACCGTGCGGCAGGCGTCTATCGGGAAGTGACGGTGCGGCCATTCCGCCAGACGCTGCCGTGAGTGCGGCGTCGCTCGATGTCATTCGCATGCGCTTGCAGGAGGCCTTCGCGCCAACCGCGCTGGAAGTGATCGACGAAGGCCATCTGCACATCGGTCACCCGGGCGAGGGTACGGGACACTTTCGCGTGCGCATCGCCAGTGCCGCGTTTGCGGGAAAGACCCGCGTGCAACAGCATCGCATGGTGTACGACGCGCTCGCGGACCTCATGGGCCGCGGGATCCATGCACTGGCGATAGAGGCGCGAAGCAGTGATCCGCAAATGCACGCCGACAACCGCAAATGAGATCATTGATCGCGTTCTTTGCGTTTAATCCGCGGACTGGGCGTTTTGAAGTTTGCGCCGCAAGCCATTGAAAAAAAACGCCGGTCCATCTTTCCGTTGCGCCATGGCGCAGTACTTGGCACAGTGGCGCATTCGCCCGGCGCCATGCCGTCTACCTATCGTTGCCGTGACCTCCAATAACTGACCGATGCGCCTGTCCACCATCAAGCTGGCCGGATTCAAGTCATTCGTCGATCCGACCGTCCTGCACCTTCCCACCAACCTCACCGGCATCTGCGGCCCCAACGGCTGCGGCAAGTCCAACATCATCGACGCGATCCGCTGGGTGATGGGCGAAAGCGCGGCCAGCCGGTTGCGTGGCGAAGCGATTACCGACGTGATCTTTTCGGGTTCTTCGGGGCGCAAGCCGGTCGGGCAGGCCACGGTCGAGCTGATCTTCGACAACTCCGACGGCACGCTGGGCGGCGAGTACGCCGGCTTCAACGAGATCTCGGTGAAGCGCAGCGTCAGCCGCGACGCACAATCCGATTACTACTTGAATGGCGTGCGCTGCCGCCGCCGCGACATCACCGACCTGTTCCTCGGCACCGGCCTCGGCGCGCGCAGTTACTCGATCATCGAGCAGGGCGTGATTTCCGACATCGTCGAATCGCGCCCCGAGCAGTTGCGCATCCATCTAGAAGAAGCCGCGGGTGTGTCGCGCTACAAGGAGCGCCGCAAGGAAACTGAAAGTCGCATCAAGGCCACGCGCGAAAATCTCGATCGCGTCAAGGACGTGCGCGAGGAAGTCGAAAAACAACTCGATCACCTGAACCGCCAGGCGCGCGCGGCCGAACGCTGGAAAAAATTGAAAGAGGAACGCGGCTTGCGCGAGGCCGAACTGCGGGCGCTGAACTATCGTTCGGTAAGCGCGCAACTCGAAACCCATCGGCAGGCACTGCGCGAGGCCGAAACCGCGCTGGAAGGCAAATTGGCGGCGCAGCGTCACCTCGAGGCCGAGATCGAAACGGGCCGCGAAGCGCATCAGCAGCACGCCGAGGCGATGAATGCGGTGCAAGCCGAGGTCTACCAGGTCGGCGCCGAACTCGCGCGGGTCGAACAGCAGATCAAGCATCATCGCGAGATGCTGGAACGCCTGCGCCACGATCGCGAGGAATCCGAGCGTGTATGGACGGAACTGGCCGATCACCTCAAGACCGACAGTACGCAGCACGATGAACTGAAAGCAGCCGTCGCCGAAGCCGAACCCGAGGCGGGTCGGCTGCGCGAAGCAGAGTCGCAGGCCGCGCAGGCGTTGAACGAAGCCGAAGCCGCGCACGTGGCGTGGCAGCAACGCTGGGAATCGCACAGCGGGCAAACCGCCTCCACTTCGCGGGAAGCCGAAGTCGAGCGCACCCACATCGACCACCTCGACAAGCAGGCGCTGGATCTGTCGCGCCGGCGCGAAACGCTGCGCAACGAGCGCAAGGCCTATGATCTGGATGCGCTGGCCACGGCCAACCAAGGCTTGGCCGACGAACACGCGGCGCAGAAGGTCCAAGTCGAAACGCACGCGCAGCGCCTGGACGCGCACAAGGCCGATGCCGAGCGCCTGCTCAGCGAGGAACGCCAGGCGCAAACCTGGTTGGCGGAAGCCAACGCGCAGAAGCAAACGCTGCGCGGGCGCATCGCCTCCCTGGAGGCATTACAGCGGGCCGCGCTGGGCCGCGACCGCGACGCCGCGCGCGAGTGGCTGCAGAAGGGCGGGCTCGCCAATGGCGAACGGCTGGGCGCCCGGCTGAAGGTCAATGATGGCTGGGATCGCGCAGTCGAAACCGTGCTGGCCGGCATGCTGGAAGCCGTGCTGGTGGACGATCCCGCGGCCCACGCAGACGATCTTGCCGGCATCGCGAAAGCCGACGTCACGCTGATTGGCAGCGGTGAAACGCTTGACCACGACGTGGATGGAACCCTGGCCGCGGAAGTGAGCGGTCCGGCTGCAGCGCGCGCGCTGCTGGCGCGGGTCCGCACGGCCGCGTCCCTCGACGAGGCGCGTGGCATCGCTTCGGGGCTGGCACCCGCGCGTACCGTCATCACCCGAGACGGCGTATGGCTGGGGCCGGGTTTTGCGCGGGTACGTCGCGCCGAAGGTGGCCAAGTCGGCGTGTTGACGCGCGAACGCGAATTGCACGAGGCCAAGGCCGAACTCGCCGCGACGGAAAAGCGCATCGCCGAACTTCAGGAGCGCCAGGCGGCAGTGCGCGACCAGCGTCGCTCGGCCGAGCAGGCGCGCGATGATGCCCAGCGCGATTCGTACAATGCACACCGGCGGCTGTCGGAACTTGCTGGCGAATTGCAGAGCCGTCAGGGCCGCATCGACAGCGCGCGCGCGCGCCTCGAAGCCATTGACAGCGAATACGCTGTGATCGATGCCGCGCTGGCGGAAAACGAGCAGTTGCTGCAAGCTGCGCGTGCGCGCATGCAAACCGCCGTTGCCAGCATGGGCGAGCAGGAACAGGCACGCGTCGCGCTGGAATCCGAGCGACGGCAGTTGCTGGAACGGCGGGAGGCCGCACGCGCCGATGCGCAGGAAGCATCCGACGCGGCGCATCGCCACGCGATCGCACTGGAATCCAGGCGCGTTACGCTCTCGGCCCTGGAGCAATCGCTGTCACGCATGCGATCCCAGCACGAGCAACTCGCGAAGCAGCGTGCGGAACTCGATCGGCGCCTTGTCGAAGGCGGCGACCCGATCGCCGCGCTGGAGAAAGAACGTCAGATCTGCCTCGAGCAACGGCTTTCGGTGGATCGGAAACTGGTCGATGCACGGCGCGTGGTCGAGGACTCCGCCAGCACGTTGCGCGAACACGAGCAGGCGCGGCACGCCGCCGAGCAGGCGATGGGCGACGAACGCGACGCGCTTGAAAAGTTGCGCCTGGAAGAACAGGGCCAGCGGCTGCGCGCCGAGCAACTGGCTGAGGCGATCCGCGAAGCCGGCCTCGAAATAGAACCCTTGCTGGCCAACCTCTCCGATGAGGTCGAGCCGGAGGCGTGGCAGGAAAAGATCGCCGACCTCGATGCGCGCATCGCACGGCTCGAGCCGGTCAACCTCGCCGCGATTTCCGAGCACGCCGAGGCCGCCAAGCGCAAGGACTACCTGGACGCGCAGATGACCGATCTCACCACCGCGCTCGACACGCTGGAAAACGCGATCCGCAAGATCGATCGCGAAACGCGCGAGCGGTTCAAGGATACGTTCGATCGCGTCAACGCCGGCTTCCAGGATTTGTTCCCGAAGCTGTTCGGCGGCGGCCACGCCTACCTGGAATTGACCGGCGAAGACCTGCTGGATGCCGGTGTCACCATGATGGCGCGCCCGCCGGGCAAGCGGAATAGCCACATCTCGCTGCTGTCCGGCGGAGAAAAGGCCATGACCGCGGTGGCGCTGGTGATGGCCATCTTCAACTTGAATCCCGCGCCGTTCTGCCTGCTGGACGAGGTGGACGCACCGCTCGACGAGGGCAACGTCGGGCGCTTCAGCCAGCTCGTGCGCGACATGTCCGAGAAGGTGCAATTCATGGTCGTCACCCACAACAAGTCCACCATGGAAATGGCCTACCAGTTGTGCGGCGTGACCATGCGCGAACCCGGCGTGTCGCGACTGGTGCAGGTGGATCTGGCCGAGGCGACGCGGCTGGCGAGTGTTGCGGCATAGGGCGGGCGATAACCCGGCGTTGTTGCATCGATTGGCGGGGTGCGCTGCGCTACTCCCGCCCTGCTTCGGCGTTGTTCCTGTCTGATTTTTGCTAAAGTCCGCGCCATGGACGCCGTTGTTTCCGCCAACACCTTGCGCATCATCATCGCCGCCATCGGCGTGGTGGTGCTTGTCGCGATTTATTTCTTCGGACGGCCACGCAAGGCCAGGCACGGCCACCGTGTCGTCCAGCGCAAAGCAGCCGATGAGCGAGTGGACCCGCTGATCGGCGATACCACCGATGCAGATGACATCGCACCCGGTACGCCGCCCCAACAGGGCGAGCTGGACGTGGCGTTGCAGCGCGAGCTGGATCGCCTCGGCGCGACAGTGGCGGCGGATCGCAACATGCCGATCGAATCCACGGCAGGTCAGCGTCCGCACGAATTTCCGGTGGACCGCATCGTCAGCTTGTTCGTGGTCGCGCGCGCAGGCGAATTGTTCCGCGGCAGCGACGTCGTGGTGGCCGCGGAAAGAGCCGGCCTGCGGTTCGGCGCCATGGGTATTTTCCACCGCCTCGTGGACGGCCGCCCCGACGCCGGGCCGATCTTCAGCATGGCGAACATGATGAAGCCGGGTTATTTCGACATGGCGCGGATCGGCGAGTTGACGACGCCAGGCATCTCCTTCTTCATCACCTTGCCGGGTCCGCTTGCGGCACTGGACGCCTGGGAAGCCATGCTGCCCGCGGCGCAACGCATCGCCGAGTTGCTGGGGGGCGACCTGCTGGACGAAGACCACAACGCGTTGGGGCGCCAGCGCGTCGCGGGCTTGCGCGAGGAACTGCGCGCGTGGGACCGACAGCATGAAGGCCCGATCATCGGCGCACCGCCGCGGCGCTGAGTTCCGCGCGCGCATCATCACGAGGCAACCCATGGCGTATCCGAGTCCGGCGTTCCGCGAAGATCGCACCGAAATCCTGCACGCGGCCATCCATGGCCTGCATTTCGGCGTGCTGGTCACGCATCCCGAGAGTGGCTTCGCGACGTCGTACCTGCCGTGGGAACTGGACGGCACGCGCGGTCCGCACGGGACGCTGGTCGGCCACCTCGCGCGCTACAACCCGCAATCACAGACGCCGGGGAACGGCGTCGATGCGCTGGTGCTGTTCCAGGGCCCACACGCGTATGTGTCGCCGTCGTGGTACCCCGGCAAACGCGAAGACCCGCGCCAGGTGCCGACTTGGGATTATCTTGCCGTGGAAGCGCGCGGCAAACTGGTGACGTTCGACGACGAGGCGCGCCTCTACAACCTGCTGGTGCAACTCACCGACCGCAACGAAGCCGGCCGTGAACTTCGCTGGCGCGTCACCGACGCGCCCGATGATTACGTGCGCAGCGAAATGCGCCACATCGTCGGCATCGAATTGCGCATCGAATCATTGGTCGGCCGCTACAAGCTGAGCCAGAACCGCAACACCGCCGACCAGGAAGGCGCACGCGCCGGCCTTGCAGTCGCGCCGACGGAACGCGAGCGCGAATTGGCGAAAGTCATTGCCGTCACGCAGCGCGAGCGGCAGGAAAGCTGAAGTGGCGATATCGCACCGGTTCGCGAATAGACATTTCTCCGCGTTCAATTGCCCGCGCTATTTGAGCCGCCTTTCTGACCGCGATGAAAGTACACCACAAACAGTGGCCTGTCATCAGGGGTCATGGAGAGGATTGTCACGGGATTGGTCAATTGGTCCGCCTGCGATGAAGGCGACCTTAGCATCTCCTGCACGAATGCCTGCCAATCGAGGATGTCCTCCGAGCTTTGGTAAGGACTCGTAAAGCGCGCGGCGGCTTGTATTTCGCACAGGGAAGGCCCGCACTTTACCCGTGAGAATTCGAGGCGACTGGAAAAGTTGGAAGGCAGCTGCGCCATTTCGTTGCGCAGCGTCTTCTCGCTGGCGGTCGACCAAGCCGGATCGGGCTTGCCTTTTGATAAGTCGCCATGGAGCACCGTGGCCGCTATGTCGGCGCGAGGGCTTGCGGCATCGAACATTTCACTGATGTATTGGCTCGCGGGCGTGCTGTGCGCAATGGCGAGCTTCCGCATCCTTTCGACTTCCTTGAGCGACAATCCTGGCGCCTCTGCCGGAGAGGAGCTTGGCTCGATGCCATCAACCTTTGTTGCAGCCGCAGCCCCGGAAATGACCGAGCCGGGTGAGGTTTCGTTCTGTGATGTGCCATTCTCGGCGCGCGAGCCGGCGTCCTGCGACGGCGTCATATCCGCCGGGCGTGCCGAGTGATGTCCGCTGCTGGCCGATTGGTGATAGACAGCAAAGGCGCCCAAACAAGCAAGGGCGACAATGAGAAACGATGTTGAGTTACCTCGCTTCATCGTACTTCAAGCTCACGGTAACGGTGACCCTCAGATCTACGAAAAAAGACCAGTACAACGAGTGGAGTGATGGATGCTTGGAACTTTGTTTCACACCCCAAGCTGCCTTACCAGCTCGATGTACTTCTGCTGCGCCTCGTCCGCGCGCATGCCCCGCAGGCGCGACCATGCCTCGTATTTCGCGGTATTGACGAAATCGAAGAAGCCTGGCTTGGGACCGCAGACGTCGCCGTCGGTGGCCTGCTTGTAGAGCGCGTACAGCTTCAGCAGGGTGTCGTTGTCCGGGCGCTCGGAGAGACCCTTGACGTCCTCCGTGGCCCGCTGAAAGTCCGCGTCGAGATCGCTGGACACGGCGTGTCTCAGGCTTTCGGCTTGGCGCGTTTGGATGCAGCGGCTCGCGGCTTGGCCGTCGATGCGCGGCCGGCACGAAGTTCCTGCGCCAGCGCGTCGATGCGCGCGGACAATCCCTGGATATCCGACTGGTTGGGCATGTTCATGCGCTTGGCCGCGCGCGCGATGCGCTCGTCGAACGCTTGCTCCAGCTTGCCCATGGCCGCGTTGGTGCGCTTGCGCGCAGCTTCCATCCACGGCGTGGTCTGGTCGCGCGCCTGCTTCATCTGTTCCTGGGTGTAGGCATGGGTTTTTTCCTGGATGCGCACGCCTTCCTCGACCAGCGCGTCGAAGAACTTGCCGCCTTCCTGCTGCGTGCGCGAAAGCGCACCCAGGCCAGCCAGCCAGATCTGTTGCGCGGAATCCATCACGCCGCGGCTGAAACGTTGCCCTGACGTGGCGGCGTCCTTCGCGGCCTTGAAGGGGTCGGGTTTGTCGGTCACTGCGGCATCTCCGGTGGGCGGGAGGGATCAATGTACGCCAACTGGCGTTCGATTGCAGGCGCCGAATGGCAATGAGTCAGCGCGCGCCACCGACCCGCGCGCTTTGCAGCAAGGCTACCCGCGACAGCACACGTGGCCAGTCGTCGGGGGCTGGCTTGGCCACGAGGTTCGCAAGTTCTTCCACGAATTGCCGGCGCGGCAACATCCGCGCACCCATGCGCAGCAAATGCGGATTCGGCACTTGCGCGTCGATCCACGGAAATCCGCGTTCGCGCAATACCTGCGCCAGTGCGAGCAGCGCGACTTTCGACGCGTTGGTGCGGCGCGAGAACATCGACTCGGCGCTGAACGTGCGTCCGGCCGAGACGCCGTAGAGGCCGCCGATCAGTTCGTCCGCCTCCCACACTTCCAGCGAATGCGCGTAGCCCAGCACGTGCAGGTTGGTGTACGCCGTCATCATGTCGGACGTGATCCAGGTGCCGCCCTGTTCCGCGCGCGGGGCGGCGCAGGCGAGCATCACGTCCTCGAATGCCCGGTCCATGCTCCACCGCCACTCGCATCGTCGCAGGAATTTGGCGAGGCTGTGCGACACGTGCACCCCATCGGTGGCGAACACGCAGCGCGGGTCGGGCGACCACCACAGCAATGGATCGCCTTCCGAGTACCAGGGGAAGATCCCGCGCGCGTAGGCGGCAATCAGGCGCTGCGGCGACAGGTCGCCGCCGAACGCCAGCAGCCCGTTGGGGTCGGCCAAGGCGCGTTCGGGATCTGGAAACACGCCGGGCGGAAACGCGTCGAGCGACTGGATTTTCATCGCGGCGATGCGTCGCGCTCGGCGAACGGCGAATGCGCGAGCAGCTCGATGCCGCGCGCTTCCAGCATGGCGGCTTCGCGTTCCAGCGACGCGCGGATCACCGCGCGGAATCGTGCATCCGCTATATAGTGGCGGGAATGCGTGCGCGTGGGCAGGAAACCGCGGGCGAGTTTGTGCAAGCCCTGCGCGCCGGGCTCGAATCGGAGCAGTCCGCGGCGCAGGCAGTGATCGATGCCCTGGTAGTAGCAGAGCTCGAAATGCAGGCCGGGAATCTGTTCGCGCGCCCCCCAGTAGCGGCCGTACAAGGTGTCGCCGCTGGACAGGAACAGCGCACCGGCAACCACCTCGCGTCCGCTGCGCGCGAAAGCCACGTGCGAGCGGTCCGGAAATGCCGCACCGAGGTGGCGGAAGAATTTCGGGGTAAGCGTCGGCGTGTTGCCTTTCTCGTCGAACGTGTGGGTATACAGGTGGTGCATGGTGCGCCATTCGGCGTCGTCGAGCGAGCCGCCGTCACGGAACTCGCATTCGACGCCGGCTTCGATCACCTGCGCGCGTTCGCGGCGGATCGCGTTGCGCCGCTTGTGGGTGAGGGCGCCCAGGAAGTCCTGGAAGTCGCGCCAGCCGTCCGTGTTGCGCCACTGGAATTGCCAATCCGAGCGCGACAACCATGCGTCATCGAATGCGCCAGTTTCGTCGTCGCGCAGGAAATTCACGTGCAGCGACGATAGCCCGGTTTGCTCGGTCACTTCACGCAATGCGGTAGCCAGGGTGGAACGATGGTTGTGTGCATTGACTCCGGAACCGCACAACAACCTCGGCCCGGTCACCGGCGAATAGGGCACCGCGCACAGGAACTTCGGGTAATAGTCGCCGCCCGCGCGTTCCCAGGCATCCGCCCACGCCCAGTCGAACACGTACTCGCCGTGCGAGTTGCCCTTGACGTACAACGGCGCCGCGCCGATCAATTCGTTGCCGTCGCACAACGTCAGGTGTTGCGCACGCCAGCCGAATGCGGTGCGGATGCAGCCGGTGCGCTCAAGGCCGGCGAGAAACGCGTGGCTGACGAAGGGATTGTCGTCCGCCGCCAGCGCATCCCAGGCACCGGCATCGATGTCGTCGATGGATTCGTACGTGCGCAGCGTCAGCATGCCTGCATTGTAGGTCAGCTTCCCGGGCGGTCTGGTTGCTGCGGCGGCTGATGCCCCACATGCGTGTGCCGGCCGCGGCGCGCGTACAATTGGCGCCCCCGCATCGCTGGCATGGTCCGAACAGAATGAGCGTGCAAGTTCCACCGATCCAGTACGCACGGACACCTCGCGGCGATATCGCGTACCGGGTGATGGGCGAGGGGCCGCTCGACTTGATGCTCATCAACCCGATGAGCCGCAGCATCGAAACGCTGTGGGACTACCCGGCCAACGCCGCGTTGCTGGAACGCCTGGCCAGCTTCAGCCGCTTGATCGTGTTCGACCGTCGCGGCAGCGGCATTTCCGATCCATTGCCGGCCGATCTCCCGCCAACATGGGAAGACTGGATCGAAGACATGCTGACGATATTCGACCACGTCGGCATCACCAATGCCGCCCTGCTGGCCGAACGCGATGCCGCAGCGGCCGCGCTGCTGTTCGCCAGCAGCCATCCCCGTCGCGTGCGCGCGCTCCTGCTTTGCAATACGAGCGCGCGTTTCCGGGTGGCGCCCGGCTACCCGTGCGGCGAGAATCACGAGCGCTCGGAGCGGCTGTCGCAGGTCTGGGACCAGACCTGGGGCACCCAGCAGATGGTGGCCACGACGCGGCCGACGCTGGCGGGCGATCCCGAATACGTACGCTGGGTGACGCGCATGCAGCGCGTGGCCTATTCGCCGCGCCGCGCGGGTGCCGAATTCCGCTACATCATCAATTTCGATGCGCGCGCGGTGCTGCCTTCGATCCGCGCGCCCACGCTGATCCTGCATCGGCGCGATTTCGCGGTGATACCCCAGGCGCATGCGTTCTATCTCGCCGAACACATTGCCGGCTCGCGGCTGGAGTTCCTGCCGGGCGGCGACATGGATGTGTTGCTTCCCGGTGAGGAGCGGTCATTGGAGCTGGTCGAATCGTTTCTCGCCAATGTGCGTCCCGCGGAGGGCGGCGAGCGCGCGCTGGCCACGGTGTTGCGGATGCGCGTCGCAAGTTCGCAGCAGGCAGCCGCAAATCTCGGCGGGCGGCGCTGGCACGAAACACAGGATGCTTTCCGTGCGATGGTGCGCGCGGAACTGGCGCGCTTTCTCGGACGCGAAATGGCGGACGACAGCGCCGGGTTCCTGGTCAGCTTCGACGGACCGGCGCGGGCGTTGCGTTTTGCCTCATCGGTTCGCCAGGCCGCGCGCGATCAGCTCCGCCTGGAAATTCGCGTGGGCCTGCACATCGGCGAATGCCAGCGCGTTGGCGATACGCTCGCCGGCGCGGCGGTGGAGGTCGGTGCCGGCGTGCTGCAAGCCACCCAAGCCGGCGAAATCCTCGTCACGCCCGCGGTTCGCGATCTGGTCGCGGGTTCGGGTATCGAGCTGCGCAGCGTGGGCGCGCATCAACTGGATGGTGTCGCCGGCAAGTGGGAGTTGTACGCGTTGGAAAGCTGATGTCGCGCGGCGAGTTGCGTCAGCCCGTCAGCCCGATCGAATCCAGGAACTTCTCGGCGTCCAGCGCGGCCATGCAACCGAAGCCGGCCGAGGTAACGGCCTGCCTGTAAACATGGTCGGCGACGTCGCCGGCTGCAAATACGCCGCGTACCGACGTCGCCGTGGCGTTGCCGTCCAGGCCGCTGTTGATCTGGATGTAACCGTTGCGCATGTCGAGCTGTCCCTCGAATACGCCGGTGTTCGGCGTGTGGCCGATCGCAACGAACATGCCGGTGACCGCAATGTTGCGCTTGCTGCCGTCGGCGGTGCTGACCAGCCGCAAACCAGTCACGCCGGTGTCATCGCCCAGCACTTCATCGACCGTATGGTTCCACACCAGTTCGACCTTGCCGGCGTTGGCCTTCTCAAACAGCTTGTCCTGCAGGATTTTTTCCGCGCGCAGCTTGTCGCGTCGATGCACCAGCGTGACCTTGCGGCAGATGTTGGCGAGGTACAGCGCCTCCTCGACGGCGGTATTTCCGCCACCGATCACGGCCACGTCTTGGTTGCGGAAGAAGAATCCATCGCAGGTTGCGCAAGCGGAAACGCCCTTGCCCTTGAACACGGTTTCGGACGTGATGCCGAGATATTTGGCGTCAGCGCCAGTGGCGATGATGAGCGCGTCGCAACTGTATTCGCCGCTGTCGCCCTTCAGCTTGAACGGGCGCTGCTTCAGGTCCACGGTGTGGATGTGGTCGAATACGATGCTGGTGTTGAAGCGCTCGGCGTGCTCGGCCATGCGCTGCATCAACTCGGGACCTTGCACGCCCTTCGCGTCGCCTGGCCAGTTGTCGACCTCGGTGGTGGTGGTCAATTGGCCACCTTGGGTGAGACCCGTGATCAGCATCGGTTGCAGGTTCGCTCTGGCCGCATAAACGGCTGCGGTGTAACCCGCCGGACCGGAACCGAGGATCAGAAGGCGACTGTGTCTGGGACTGCTCATGTATAATCCTGGGTTAGTTTCAAGGTCCGCTCAGAACTTCCCCTCGTCCGCCG
>Ga0207652_10000942_pt1 | contig 27351 bp, 23 predicted proteins | sample KBSC63BmetaG_FD_184334 | JGI IMG/M metagenome (GOLD analysis project Ga0207652, IMG submission 184334) | Corn rhizosphere microbial communities from Kellogg Biological Station, Michigan, USA - KBS C6-3B metaG (SPAdes) (version 2) | ecosystem: Host-associated > Plants > Roots > Rhizosphere ...
TTTGCCGCCGGCTTCCTTCAGATTCCACCTCACGGTGGACACCCTTGCCTTTGACTAACACTTCCTACTGCAAAGCGTGTTCGGGACTTCCACCCTATAGCACATATACATGCCTGACACACAAAAAGACTACCCGGGATTGTTCCCGGGTAGTCTTCAATAATTAGAATTTAAACCGATCAAAACCTTAACAATCAAATTTTATGATCTCGGTCCAGTATATTCAAATTTTTCTGTAATTTTAAGTCTTATAGAGCCCGCCTGCAACATAAAATAGCTTACATTTAATTCTTGCGGCTTCCCATTACTATCAAAAGTCATTTTATTCACACCATCAGGATCCAACGCAGCATCTCTTTTACTTGAATTCTGAGTCGCATTACCGTAGTGATTCGACACACTTACGACATTCCCCTGATCATCAAAATTAAATATGGGAGCAAAGTTGCCAAAATATGATCCAGAACCTGCAGCATCAAAAAGATACCCAAACATACCACCATTTAAATTTGGATCCCAGTAAGCGTTACTTTTAGCGCCTGTCGTAACCAAGTCAATTGTCTTGGGATAAGAACTCTTAAATGAAGCATTTGTGAGATCTACAAAAGTACCAGTCACTTTAAATTCGCCATCATATATGTTCCTAACGTTCAAAGAATAAATAGCCTCGCCAAAATTCCCACTAATATCACCTACAGAAGTAGAGGTTATTTTAAGAGGAAGTGCATAACTGGCATTAAAATCATAATCAAGCGTAAGCTTCACAGGTAAAGTAACCTGCCCGAATAGTTGCCCTTTAGGTATGGTTATTTGCATCGGAAATGCCTTACTAAAAAGAGAACTTGGAGGCATTGAATAATCTGCACCATCTGCACTGTGTACTGAATTATAAGTTTCCAGCAGAGACGAATCCAGATCAATAGTGACAGTAATATCCTGCGGTGCTTTATTAGCACCAGCATAATCTACATTTACATTAAACGAGGTTGTATCTCCAACGCTCAACGACCCCAAATCTATGGCATATCTCACTGAAGCACCATTGTTAGGAAGTGCTGCAGGAGTGCCTGTATTAGCAAATTCGGTTACACTATTTGATTGGTCAGTGTTTAAAGTCAATGACTTATCTTTCAGGCAAGACGACAACAAAAAACTCACAATTATAAATAGAGAACCTGTAATTAATATTTTTTTCATATCTGTGTTTTATAGTAAAATATAATTTGAAATTTTATACTTGTTATTTATTCCGGATCCCAAAAGATTTTAGAAGTGAATTGATTAATACCGTTAGGAACATTCGCATTGTTATATGACAATTCACTTGTTGGATACAATATCCGGGTAGGAAGCTTATCTGCGTGTGAGCTTATGGATTGAAGCGAAGCAAAAGTTGAAGTTGCTCCGGTTGAACCATTCACAATTTTCGGGTAACCTGTCCGCCTGTAATCATTCCAGGACTGATCAGAAGTAATCATATTAAGTGCTACATATTGCTGCGTAATAATTGCTTCGAGCCGCTGAGCATCCGTGGTTGCTAATTCATAATGAACTAAATAACTATTTGGATTCAAATCTAAATAGGCCTGATAATCTGCTTCCGGATCCCAACTAGTAAGATCATAAGTTCCATCGGCCAGCCTATAAAGGTACTTGTATGAATCAAGAATTCCATTATAGAAATATACGGAATCATCACCAGTTACACCCAAGCCACCAACCAACACAGCTTCTGCCTGCAAAAAATCAGCTTCTGCTAGTGAAAATATAGGCATTCCTGCTGATGGTCCCTTTAAAACACCAATATTATTGGCTGTTGTTTTATCACTACCCGTATAAATCCAACTTCCGGCAGAAGGAGCTGATGGTGTACTATTGCTTTCAAATCCCAATTGGTTTGTACCAAATGAGCTACCACCAAATCCATTATAGATTGCATATCCTCTATAATCTTCCAATTTTTTACCATCATAAAAAGCCGCAATAAATTTTGAAGGCATCCATGCTCTATTAGCAGCAGTAGCAGTATAGGTGTATCCCCATGTATTATATTCAGGATTCTGTTTGCCGTTTGCGACTTGGTAACCCGGATTAACTATAGCATCTTTGTTAAGAAAACCAACCTGATCATAGCTATTATTAAAAGTTAATACTCCACGCGCTCTTACAGCCAATCTCAATTTTATAGTATTCGCCAACCTCTTCCAATCATCCATATTACCAGAAAATAAAACATCGTTCGTTTTAAACTCTTTAACATTACTTGTTGCATTATTCGCTAAATCAGCTTGAGCATCATTTATTGATTTAAGAGCATCATCTAATAAAGCATAAATACTATCATACACTGCTTCAGCTTTATCATAGCTAGGAGTCAAATTAGCCTTTTCCAAAAAAGCATTTGAATAAGGAACATCATTATAAGTATCAACCAATAATTGATAATCAAATGCCTTCATAATTTTAGCAGCTCCATTGTAAAAGCCATAATCTAAATTACCATTAGTATGTGTAATTATCCATTGATAATCAGTTAAGTTATCAAAGGTATTATTCCAACATGCCTGGTAATCACCATTCCCGAAACTATAGGTCACAGAGGAACCAAATCCACCATATCCACCTGCGTTAGCCTGATATCCTACCAATTGAGCCCCCATAGTGTTGTATGAGTTCACTACATTTGCAGTCGCCGTAAGAGATTGCGAAAGCATTAATTCTGGTGTGGAGGTTGTAGCAGAATTTGGATTTGCATTTATATCTAAATACTTCTTGCAAGAACTAAATCCAAACATCAACGCAACACTTAAAACACTAATATAAAATATTTTCTTCATTTTTTCTGTTTTAATTTAAACTTCTAAATTATTAAAAAGTGATGGCAAAAGTTGCCCCGTAATATCTTGATGGCGGCGCAGAACTAATGCCTGTGATACCCACACCGTTACTTGTAGAGGACACCTCGCTATATTCCGGATCGGTGTAAAGATTAGTTTTTGGCAGCCAAATAAACAAATTACGTCCCTGTACACTAATCTCTGCAGACTTAATAAACCCTGATTTCTTAATTAAACCGGAAGTTAGGTCGTATGATAAGCTCATTTCTCTCAGTTTCCAGAATGCACCGGAAGAAACATAATTTGCCGTTACTCCCCTGTTTAAATCGTCTGTCCAGTAACCAGCATTTCCATTTCCATCAGTAATAGTTATGTTAGTGTTTTTAACATAACTTCCCGGTTTACTTGGGTCTTCATATACAGAGTTAGGAAATACAAAACGGCCCCTGTTAAAAATGGTAGTTTGAATACCGGTTCCGGCCCAATCATAATCAGAGCCAGATCCAAAATACATATCATATCCGCCACGGTATTCAAATAAGCCCGTAAGGTTAAAGTTCTTATACCTTATGTCAAAATCCAATCCCAGCCTGACATTGGCAACCGCATTACCAAGAACTTTTAAATCAGGATCTTTAGTAGGCAACCCGGTATTTCTATCAACAATAACCCGACCTAACGTATCTCTTACAAAATCGAATCCCATAATAACCGGGAAAGCATAACCTGCTTTTGCATAAGAACCCGATCCATCACCATAAGATGAAAGAGCAATTTGATTAATAAGATCACCATTGATGCTAAGTACTTTATTATCAAGGAAAGTAACATTACCACCTATTTTTACCTGCCAATCACTATTTCTCACTACGGTACCATGAAGATCAGCTTCAAGGCCCTGGCTCATCGTTTCACCAACATTTGTCAGGTATGAACTACCACCAGATGCATAAGAGATTCCAGTGCTAACTGTTTGGTTTGAAGTGGTCGAATGATACCAGGTGACAGAAGAAGTTAATCTGTCCTTGAACAAGTTCAAATCAAAACCAAATTCATATTGTTTGGTCAACTCTGGTTTTAAGTTATCAGATACAATTCTGTTATCCAATCCAAAGCCAGGTAGGCTACCATAAGGGAATCCACTCTGTTGTGAAAAGGTTCTCTGCAATTGGTATGCACCATAAGTGCCTGGTAGATTAACTTCACCCACTTTGGCTATACCAGCGCGAAGTTTAAGATAGCTAATCGTATTACTATTTTTAAGACCTTCAATTGCCGAACTTGCCAGGAATGACAAATCCGCAGAAGGATAGAAGAAAGATCTGTTGTTTGGCGGCAATATAGACGTCCAGTCGTTACGTCCAGTAACATGAAGATACAAATAATCTTTAAAACCCAGTCTGAAATCTCCGTATACTCCCATTGTACGTGCCTTATAACTTGATTGGCTTGCTCCCGGGATCCCAACTAAATTTCCTACATTATATAAATCAGGAACAACTAAAGGGGAGGCAGAAACCCCCACACCATTATATTCATCCTGATCCCACTGACCGCCGCCTATCAAATTAAACGAAAAGTCATTTTTCTTGGCATGAACCTGGAAAAACAAATCGCTTAACATATTTGTACTTGTATTTTGCCCGTCAGAGACTGCTGCTGAAATATCAGATTTTGAGTTACTACTTGCTGTTTTTGCAAATTCAGTATAAGTAAAGGAGTTATTCCAATTCTTATTATATTGTGTTTCATGGGTCATCCCCTGACGAACGGTGATATCCAACCATTTAGTAGGAGTGAAAGTTAATTGAACATTTCCCACCAGATAAGTATTTCTCACCGTTTGACGATAATTATCCAATTCCCAATAAGGATTTAAATACCATGGATTGTAATATCCATTAGGATTTGATAATGGATCAGTTTTCCAGTTAGCGTATCTAGTAATATCAATATTGGAAGGCATGTTTAGCATGTTATTATAAATATCATGTGTCTGTGTAGTGATATTATAATTATTCTGAGTATACCCTAGGGAATAGCTCGAATTCAATTTTCCTTCTTTTATCTTCCTGCTTCCATTTACCCGTAAAGAAGCGCGGTTAAATTTATCTTTCGGAGTAGTACCTGTTATAGCAGCGTATTGGCCTGAAACATACAGAGTAGAAACAGCATCACCACTTGAAAGAGAGAAATCAGACTGACTGGTTAACCCTGTCTGCCAAAAATCTTTCCTCGTATCATTACCGGCATATTTAGTAGTTCCTTGGGTGCCATCCTCTAAGGGAACCCCTAATGCTACAGTACTTCCGTCAAAGCGTGGGCCATAACTCTGATTTTCAATGGATGAAAATGTGGGTTGGCCATTGGCATCATATCCGTAAGAGCTACCACCTTGTCCATAAGTGCTTTGCATTTTTGGGAAATAGGCAACATGCTCAATGGTTTCTGTTTGTGCAAAGCGAACTGAAGTCCTTCCCGTTTTACCCTTTTTGGTTGTAACAATGATTGCACCATTTGATGCTTTTGATCCATAAAGTGCGGCCGCGCCTGCACCTTGTAAGATATTTAAAGATTCAACGTCATCCGGATTCAAATTATTAAGGACTTCGTTTGGAACGATTACATTGTCCAATACAATTAAAGCCTCATTATTTCCGGTTAGAGACCTGTTACCTCTTAAAATGATTCTATAATTAGGATTAACACCGCCGGAAGTACCCTGAATTTGGAGGCCCGCAGCTTTAGCTATTAGTCCGCCCGCAATATTAATGGCCTTACCTTGAACTAAAGTTGCAGCAGAAATGGAAGTTTGCGCTGTACCTAATTCTCGTTTTTTCCTAACTATACCTCCTGCAGTCACAACGACTTCACTAAGCTCGTTAGCAGCAGATTGAAGATATACAACAATTGGAGCATTCCCAATTTGTACTGTTTGGGTCTTAAAACCTACGAACGAAAGTTCAATGGTTTTTGAGCCGGCAGGAGCGCTTATGCTAAACTCTCCATTAGCGTTAGTCATGCTTCCGACATTTGTACCAGAAACTTTGACTGAAACCCCTTGTAAAGGAGCTTGAGTCTCGCTCGACATAATTTTTCCTGTAACCGTAGTTTGTGCAGTTGAGATGGTTGAAAAAAGCACAGCAGACAGTACAAGGAAGCACGTTAATAGTTTTCTTCTCATGTGTGTGGTTTAAATTTTTAAAGTTGCAAATATATGTTTCTAATCAAAATCGCCAAAAAAAATGTTAATTATTATAAGTATGCAGTTAACGGTTTGCAGCTAACCATATTAAGACATCCTGTGGTTTCCTTTCGCTGCTTTGATTTAAAAAAAAAAATTTTATTACTACCACTCATCAAAAAAATATTATTAAAATTCCTCTTTTAACAGAATGCAAAAATTCTAAAAATTATAGATCATTTGGAATTTTTTTTCCCAATTTTGTATTTCCTTTAATTGCATCTAATCAACTGACTATAAGAGTTTTATCAGAATATATAGTTTGTGAAAATCTTGTCAAAAGGGAGAGTTTTCTGGGAATTTTATAATGAGCGTCTACATAATACCGATACCTTTTATCAAAAAAAAACCGAGATTGAATATACATATAAAACGTCGTTTTCATAAGCATAAGTCCGGCTATTCATAACCATCAGTTTCGAAATAGGATAATCTTTATATTTCCAGAAAATGAGCCCAAAATTGGTTTATAAGCGAATTCAATAAAAGTTAGGAACTTATTTTGTAGGATAGCATTTTGTTGCCAAAAAAGGACAATTTTACCCGGGTCTTCAAGAAAAACGATTTATCAATTTTATAATTAAACTGAGCCGAAAAGTTTCCTTCTTTGGTAGGAAACGCATTAATCGCAGAATACAAATTTGTTTCAGCCAATAAAAATCTCTGTCATCCATAAAAGATTACAGAGAATTTTTTATTTGCGCAAGCGCCGCCTGATTTGAGGTAATGGAAAATATACCCTGATAGTTGCTGAGCACCTAAGCCAATGCAAGAAGCCGATATAGGTTTTGCGTAAAGACTGTGCTTTGGCAAAATGTAAGGCAAGCGCAAAAAAAATAGAGCAAGTAAATTTTCCTCAAAGCAGCAATTTTAAAAATGATCAAAAATATATAAACTAAATTTAAAATTTGTTTGATAAAACAAAAAAATAAAATAAATCCCTCTGCCTGGTTTAATTTTGCGCCATGCAATTATTAGAAGGGAAAGTGGCGTCAGCAGCCATCAAAGAAGATTTAAAAAATAAAGTTTCTACGTTACTATCTGAAGGGAAAAAAGTACCGCATCTCGCTGCCATCCTTGTTGGCAACGATCCTGCCAGCGAAACTTATGTTGCTTCAAAAGTAAAGAATTGTAAAGAAGTGGGGATCAATTCTTCGTTATTTAAATATGAAAGTTCTGTTTCAGAAAAAACGCTTTTAGAAAAAATCAATGAATTAAATAAGGATAATGGGATTGATGGAATTCTTGTACAAGTCCCTTTGCCCAAACACATTTCAGAGAAAAAAGTGATCAATACTATTTCTCCACTCAAAGATGTAGATGGATTTCATCCGCTCAATATTGGAAATATGGTGCTTGGTTTTCCAACATTTATTTCGGCTACGCCTTATGGGATTCTACTTTTACTTCAACATTATAAAATAGAAACACAGGGAAAAAATGTAGTGATTATTGGAAGAAGTAATAATGTAGGAACGCCGCTCAGTATTTTGCTCAGCAGAAATAATAATGAATCCGGAAATGCAACCGTTACGCTTTGCCATTCGCGTACAAAGGACCTTGAATCTGTTTGTCAAAAAGCAGATATATTAATTGCGGCAATAGGCAAACCAAAATTTGTTAGAGCAAATATGGTGAAAGAAAATGCGGTGGTAATTGATGTGGGAATTAACCGAATAAAAGATAAAACAAAAAAGAGTGGATTTGCCTTAAAAGGCGATGTTGATTTTGAAAATGTAGCATCAAAATGTAGTTACATTACTCCGGTTCCCGGAGGTGTAGGTCTGATGACCATTGCAGCTTTGCTGATGAATACGTATAAAGCAGCCGGTAGTTGCTGATTGTAAAACCTGATTATTTGTTTGATTACTGTAAAAACTTTGATTGAAAACCCTATTAAATCATACAACTTCTTTACCCATCATGGAAACCTTTTACACGCTGCAAGGCGAGGGTTTTCACCAGGGAAAAGCTGCCTATTTTATCCGGCTTGCAGGTTGCGATGTCGGCTGCGTCTGGTGTGATGTCAAAGAAAGTTGGGACAAAGATTTATATCCTATGCAAAGCATAGAAGAAATCGTTTTAAAAGCAAAACAAAATCCGGCAAGGCTTGCTGTAATCACCGGCGGCGAACCCACATTACACAATCTGGAAATGCTCACTTCTCAATTAAAAGAAGAAGGATTTTCTACCAATATTGAAACTTCCGGTTCGTCTCCATTGACCGGAAGTTGGGACTGGATCTGCCTTTCGCCCAAGAAATTTAAACCACCACTTTCTGGCATTTTAAAAAAAGCAAACGAACTTAAAATAATTGTTTTCAATAAATCTGACTTCCGTTGGGCAGAAAAATATGCTGCGCAAGTTTCTCCATCCTGCAAACTTTATCTTCAACCCGAATGGAGTAAGATTGAAACAGTAACGCCATTGATTATTGATTATATCAAACAAAATCCAAAATGGCAATTATCGTTACAGATCCATAAATATATCAACGTGCCCTGATAGGAAAATGTAGGAATCAGGTAAAGCCACTGGCTAATAATAATTCCCTATTTACTTTACCTTCTTCACCCACCTAATTTTATCGTATCTTCTTCGTACCAAGTCCGTCAATGACTCAGATGACCTGAAGGAAATAAAGCAAAAAAGATAAGATAACAGCAAAAAAACCCTGTCAAACAATAGAAAGGGATTCCTGGTTATAAGTTAACAACTCTATTAAATAATTTCATCCGAAATTCGTTCTACTTTCAAAAAGACAAAAACGGCTCATGCAAAAAATAGTACTCTTTATTTTATTTACTTCCTTTTTTTTACAATCAAAATCGCAATGGTATGATCCGGAAAAAGTGGATCATAAGGCGAATACGATTTACACGATCGCCATCAACAAAGCAAGAAACGGCGATTATATTTCTTCTGTAAAAATGATCAATGAGGCTTTAAAGATTGAGCCAAAATTTGTAGATGCTTATCTTTCACTCGCCGGTATTGATGCCGAATTAAAAAATTATACTTCTTCAGTTTCTAATTTTGAAAAAGCATTTTCTCTCGATTCGGTTTATGCAAAAGATTTTTTTCTGCCTTACTCTATTTCGCTCGCCGGGTGCGGCCGTTTTAATGACGCGCTAAACGCTGTGAACAATTTTTTGTTAACTCCAAAATTGAATGAAAGAAGTATTAAGGCTGGCGAATTCAGAAAAAAAACCTACCAGTTTGCCATTGATTATGCGCAAACTCATCCGGATAAAAATTATGTTTTTGCTCCGCAAAATTTAGGCGATAGCATCAACACTTCCGACCTCGAGTATTTCCCTTCATTAACCATCGATGGCAAAAAACTGATCTTTACAAAAAGGATCAGCAACAAAGAAAGTTTTTATGAAAGTGACCGTCAAAACGAAATTTGGGGAAAGGCGTTTCCTCTAGTCGGAAAGATAAATTCGCAGGATAATAACGTAGGCGCACAAAACATTTCTCAAGATGGACAATGGCTGATCTATACCGGTTGTAATTTTCCAGAAGGTGAAGGAAGTTGTGATCTTTACATTTCCTATCTCACCAAAAACGGATGGAGCGAACCGCAGAACTTAGGCAGAAATGTAAACTCAGAATTTTGGGAATCCACACCTTCTCTTTCGCCCGATAAAAAAGACCTTTATTTCAGCAGCAACAGGGCTGGCGGTTATGGCGGAAAAGATATTTGGGTGAGCCACAGAACAGAAAAAGGAAGTTGGAGCGCACCTGAAAACCTTGGACCGGACATCAACACTTCTGGCGATGAAAGCACGCCTTTTATTCATGCAGATAATCAAACTCTATATTTTAATTCTAACGGACTACCGTGTTACAGTGAAAAGCCCGATCTTTTTGTTAGCAGAAAACTTGCTGATGGAAAATGGAGCAAGCCCGAGAATCTTGGATACCCGATAAATACCATTGATGATGAAGGCTCCATGATCGTAGATGCTGATGGAAAAACCGCCTATTATTCAAGTGATAAAATCGACACAAAAGGCGGGCTAGATATTTATACTTTTGAACTCAGAAAGGATTTGCGGCCCTTAAAAACTTTATGGGCAAAAGGAAAAGTGTATGATAATAAAACCAAAGCAGGCTTGCCTTCTACAATTGTTCTCACGGATGTAAACTCGCGCCAGACAGTGAGCAAATTACAAACAGACGAAGATGGAAATTACCTGATCACTCTTCCTGTTGGAAAAGATTATGCCTTCAATGTTCACCGCAAAGGATATTTATTTTATTCGCAGAATTACAATATGGATTCCACTTCTACTGATTCAGTTTTTAATGTGGATATTCCTTTGGAACCAATTGAAGCGAATGCAAAAATTATTTTAAAGAATGTTTTTTTCGATACGAAAAAAACAGATTTGAAACCGGCATCTATCACTGAATTGGACAATGTTGTCAGACTGATGAATGAAAATCCAAACATGAAAATATTGATCAGTGGATTCACTGACAATGTCGGAAAACCAGCAGATAACTTAAAGCTTTCAACCGGTCGTGCCATTGCTGTTGTAGACTATTTGGTAACAAAAGGGTTAAAAAAAGAACGACTTTCTTTTAGAGGTTTTGGAGAAGCAAAACCGATAGCAACAAATGATACAGAAGAAGGACGGGCGCTGAATCGCAGGACGGAATTGAGTGTGGTAAGTAATTAGAAAACCACTAATCCACTGAGAAAAAAAATTCTTTTCCAAGCCATCCTTAATTAAATAAAAATTTGTATAATTTAATTTGTACGCAATAGAAATTCCTTCTAAAAGGAAATTTTTATTATTTTACAATCATAAATTTTAACATGAAAAAAGAACTGCTTTATCAAATTGCACTTACTCGGATTGCAAACATTGGAGCCGTAAATGCGAAAGCACTGGTAAATCATTTCGGAAGTGAAGAAGTTGTTTTCATGCTCCAAAAAGGTTCTTGATGAAATAGAGGGAATCGCTACGATTCGGGCGAATTCCCTAAAGCATTTTAAAGATTTCAGCCGCGCGGAAGAAGAGATTGAATTCAGCAAAAAGTATAAATTACTCCGCTTTTCCTTATGGATAAAAATTATCCGCAAAGATTATTGAATTGATATGATAGCCCACCGCTACTGTATTACAAAGGAAATGCAGATTTGAATTCATCAAGAATTATAATAAAGCTGCACTTATTACAATCGCCAGTGATGTTCTCGAAAATATGGATAGGGAAAATCTTAAAAAAACCTTCTGTAAAAAAACAACGAGAATTATTTATAGAACTTTCCGCAGAAAAAAAGTAGTGGTAGAGATTTTACAAATGCAGCAATAGGTTCAGATAGATGAATTGTATTTCAAAAGCAAACTCAGCAGTAGCATGGTTGCACAGGCTTTGCTGATATTGGAAATGCAGGGAATTGTTATCTCATTACCATGGAAAATTTATAAGTTAAGTTAGCCAAAGTCTATTCAAAGACCTAACGGGTTTTAGGAACCTGTTAGGTCTTTGAATAGTAAACAAACAATTATTTAAGATTTCTCTTAATCAAATTTATTGTCTTTTCCTATCTTTGCTCATGGCTACAATAAATAAACCTTCCAATCCTTCAAATAAAATTTTTGGTGAAGGATTGACCTTCGACGACGTTTTATTAATTCCTGCATACAGCGAAGTTTTACCACGAGATGTAAACACCACAGCGCGTCTTACAAAAAACATTACACTAAATATTCCCATGCTGAGCGCCGCAATGGACACCGTTACAGAAGCGAACCTGGCGATTGCTCTGGCAAGAGAAGGCGGCCTTGGATTTTTGCATAAAAACATGAGCATTGAAGAACAGGCGGCACAGGTAAGAAAAGTAAAAAGAAGTGAAAGCGGCCTCATTTTAGATCCAATCACTTTAAAGCTGGATGCTACTATTGGCGCTGCTTTGAAGCTAATGAGTGAAAACAGTATTGGCGGAATTCCAATTGTTGACCAGAACGGAAAACTTGCCGGAATATTAACCAATCGCGATTTAAGATTTGAAGATAATATGAAGCGCCCAGTTAGCGAATTAATGACGCATGATAATTTAATAACTGCACCGGAAGGTACTGATTTAAAAAAGGCCCAGGCAATATTAAGAAAGTATAAAATTGAAAAATTACCAGTTGTAAATAAGAAAGGAATTTTAAAAGGGCTGATCACTTACCGCGATATTTTGCAGGTTCATAATCATCCTTTTTCTGCGAAAGATGAATTTGGAAGATTACTTGTTGGCGCGGGTGTTGGCATCACAAAAGATATTGCCGACAGGGTTTCTGCATTGCAACAGGTAGGTGTCGATATCATTGCACTTGACAGTGCACATGGTCATACAAAAGGTGTGATTGACGCTTTAAAAAAAATAAAAAAAGATTTTAAAAATCTTCAGGTCATCGCTGGAAATATTGCAACAGGAAGCGCTGCAAAAGCATTAGCAGATGCAGGCGCAGATGCGATCAAAGTTGGCATTGGACCAGGTTCTATCTGTACGACAAGAATTGTAGCGGGCGCCGGCGTTCCTCAGATCACAGCTTTGTTAGAAGTATCATCGGCTATAAAGAATAAAAATATTGGCATCATCGCAGATGGCGGAATTCGCTACACCGGTGATATGGTAAAGGCAATAGCGGCAGGCGCAGACTGCGTAATGATGGGTGGCGTTTTTGCAGGTACTGAAGAAAGCCCTGGCGAAACGATTATTTATGAAGGAAGAAAATTTAAGCAATACCGGGGCATGGGTTCTCTTGGCGCAATGGCTCAGGGAAGTAGCGATCGTTATTTTCAGGATGGAGAGGAGCAAACTAAAAAATATGTTCCTGAGGGAATTGAAGGTCGTATCGCTTATAAAGGATTCCTGTATGAAGTAGTTCATCAGTTTACCGGTGGCTTACGCGCGGGAATGGGCTATTGCGGAGCAAAGGATATCCGTGCTTTACAAGAAGCAACATTTATAAAAATAACGAATGCCGGAATGCGCGAAAGCCATGCACATGATGTAGAGATTACAAAGGAAGCGCCGAATTACAGTAGATAAAAAATATGAAATTGAGCAATTCACTCTTTGCAAATTCAAACTTATTCTTTTCTGGTTTCAGTCCAGGTTTTATAATTTGAATCATAATTTTCATTTTCCTTCGGGATTTCTCTCAGTGGTTCACAAACTTTCCATTCGTTTTTCATATCGTTGGATAATTGCTGGTAAACTTTTGTGCCTTCACTTTTCCAGGTAATCATTTCATCAGAGACCCGCTTAACTATTTTTGCCGGATTTCCGACAAGCAAGCTTCTCGCAGGAATACGCTGATCCGATTTTACAAAGCTCAATGCCCCAACAACGCATTCATCTTCTAAAATCACATTATCCATTACAACACTATTCATTCCGATCAGGCAATCTTTTCCAATTGTTGCGCCGTGAATTATAGCACCGTGTCCAATATGCACGTTTTCTTTTAATAAAACAGTTACATTCGGAAACATGTGGATCGTACAGTTTTCCTGCACATTGCATCCATCTTCAATAATTATTTTTCCAAAATCGCCGCGAATAGCCGCGCCTGGCCCGATGTAAACATTTTTCCCAATAATCACATTCCCAGTTATCGCTGCTTGCGGATGAATAAATGAAGTTTCGTGAATTACCGGAATATAGTTTTTAAATTGATAAATCATGAGTTCATTTTTCAATCTAATAAAATGCAAAGTTCGAACAACTAACTATTTCTTTGGCATAAAAAAACCGCCTCAATTTCTTTGAGGCGGCATCAATTTTTAAATCTCTTACAATTACTGATTAGGGTTTACTAAAGTAACTGGTTGCAAACGATAAGCATTTACATAACGTCCATTCTGCTGTGCAGGCGTCCATTTCGGGCCTTTTCTGATCGCATTTACGGCGATCTCGGCCAGTTTAGAACCCTTCATTGTTGTTGCCTGAACATCACTAACTGTACCTGTTTTGTCCACAATAAATCTTACAACGCACGTTCCATAATCAGCATCTGTAAATTCATCTAACTGAGCATTAATTGCTCTGGATACATATTTCTGCCATGCCCCCAAACCTCCGGGAAACTGAGCTTCAATTTCCACTTTCTGGAAGATCTGATCCGGATCTTCTTTCTTTTCAACGGGAGCAGCTACCACATTTGTTCCTACTTCTTCTGACGGAGGCGCTACAATTCCAATATCCTTGGTTCCCTCCACAGTTTTCACATCCACTTTCGCCTTTTCGATTTCTTTAATTTCTGGCGGTGGTTTGATTACTTCTTCATCCTTCACTACTTTAGGCGGTGTAAACTGAATAGTAGCAACAGGGGGAGGAGGAGGTAATTTTGGCGGCGGCGGCGGCGGCGGCGGTGGCTCCTCTGGTTTAATTTGTGATAATGTAGTTTCTGTAGTCTTTATAGGAGTTAAAGACTTATCTTCATTAAGCTTATTGGCAATTGCTGAGCCAATAAGTACAAGTAAAATCAGCACTATGGTTCCGATCAGCGCGGTGGTAATCCTTTTATTATAGGTCTTCCGCAAATCGTATGCTCCATATTCTTTATTTCTCCCCTCAAAAAGAATATCAAGCAGATCTGATTTTAATATTTGTTTAGCTTCCATGTTTAATTTTTTTAGATGTTTCTTCTACCGTGAGATTATTGAACACCGCCCGCTTTTTCGGTCTGTAGAATCAGATTATATTCATCCGGCGTCGGGTCAACCATCGCATATCTTCCTATATCATTAATATCCATCTCGTCCAAAATGTCAACTGCATTTTTATATGTTGCATCTTTATCAGGTTTTATGATAATGAAAAGATCTTCGGCAGGGGTAGATTTTTTCTTTTTTAGAATAATATCGCGGACTGCTTTGTAACCGGTCGTTTGCATCTTCGTTGGGTCGTTGCCATAATAATAATAGATGACGTTCGCTTTTCCCAACATCAATGTAAGTGAGCCGGATTCCTTTACTTTCGTATCCAGTTTTTCATCTTTAGTGTCTTTTGGCATATTCAAATTCATAGCCGTTGGCTGTGACACCGTTGTAGTAAAAATGAAAAAAGTGATCAACAAAAAGCCAAGATCAACCATTGGAGTAAGGTCAACACGGGTAGAATGTTTTTTACTTTTCTTGACGCCCGGCCCTTTCCTCGTACTCTCCTTTACTTCCATCTCTGCCATAATAATAATTTTTTGTTTTAATAATCAGATTTACAATTCTTATTCTGCCGCTTTGCTGCCAGACTGTGCAGCCCTGTTCTTTTTATATAATTCACTGCCCTCTGGTACAGATTTCGAATTCGTTACAAGATTGTATTTATATTGATCATTTGCTTTGAACGCATCAACGACAGCCTTGAATGTTGGATATTTCGCCCTGTCGTCACCTTTTATCAGAAAATTAAGCCTTTCCCCCATTCTTGCATTAATAGCAGCCGAAATCCATGCAGACAACTCATTGTTAGTACTGTCTACAGGTATTCCCGGCAATTCAGCCCCTTTTACCTGCTCAGTTTTAAGTCCAATAAATTGCTTAAGCTGGCTCAATGGAACTCCAACGAAATCTGCACGTTCAAAGTTCAGTTTATCTTGCGCAGAGAAAGAAATATTTCTTTCTTTCCCCAGTTCGTCTAGTACATCTCCTCTGATTGCGGGGTCCATAAGAAGATACACTTTGTTGTCTTTGCTGATTGTTACATTCAGAAAATTCTTTTCAGGCGCAACTTTATTTGATACTGAAGATGGCGGGTTCACCTCTACTGCCGCCGTAGGTTTAAATTGGGCTGCAAGGATGAAGAAGGTTAACAAAAGAAAGGCAACATCGCACATCGGCGTCATATCCACACTCGTGCTTCCGCGTTTTATTTTAGCTCTTGCCATTAGTTGTTTGTTTTAATAATATTTAGATTCAGAATTCAAAAAATTCCACAAAATTATTTATACAAAGAAGCGAAACTTTGTGTTAAAGTGAAACCTGATTCATCAATGCCATAAGTGATTGCATCGATCTTAGTAGTGAAAATGTTATAAGTAATGATTGCAAATGCAGAAGTTCCGATTCCTAAAGCTGTATTGTACAAAGCTTCAGCAATACCAATTGATAAGGTACGTGCAGCATCTCCACCACCAGATTCACCCAATGCACCAAATGCACGAATCATACCAACTACAGTTCCTAACAATCCAATCAATGTTGACACAGAGGCCAGTGTGGAAAGAAACACGAGATTTTTTTCGAGCATCGGTAATTCAAGAGAAGTAGCTTCCTCAATTTCTTTTTGAATAGCCAGCACTTTTTGATCTGTGTCCAATTCGCTCTCGGTGATCATTTGTTTGTATTTGCGTAAACCGGCTTTCATCACATTTCCAACTGACCCTTTCTGTTTGTCGCATTCCGCAATGGCAGCATCCACTTTTTTATCAGCAAGATAAAACTGAACTTTTCTGATAAATTCTGCATTGGAAGTTTTGCCTGCGGCTTTAGAAACTGTCAAAGCTCTTTCAATTACAAAAGTGAACACTATAAGGAAACAACCAATAAGAATTGGCACAATAATTCCTCCTTCATACATTCTCGCCAAATCACCTTTTGGACCTAATTGATTCGGCCAGAAGCCACCATTTGGATCGGGGGTTGTAAAATTACTATTAGCTCCAATAACAAAACGCCAGATAATATATCCGGCAATCACACAAATAATTGGTGCTAATAAAGAAATGATGTTACTTGACTTTTTGGCCTGCACCGAAGTAGTAGAGTTTACAGGAGCGTTTGCAGGAGTCTTTAAATCTGCCATGTTGGTTTAGTTTTTAAATGTTTAAGTTTATAGATTTTGTTAAGTAGAATTTGATAATGCAAGTGTAATGAAAAAAAAAATTATAATTCTTATTTCCCTTAAAAATATTTTAAAGTGGTGCACAAGTTAGTAAAATATTTGAAAGTTAATGAACTGATAAAAAAAAATTAAAAATAAACAAAAAATAGTAGTGGAATTTTAAAAGAAAAAGAAGTGTGTTAAAAATTATAAAATAAAAACAAAGAAGTGGAGAAAGCAGAAGCCATTTAAGATTTCACTTTCTTAAAACAATTTTAGTTAAAGAGATTATTAAACCCGTCGATTTTTATTCGTAACGAAGCGCAACAATAGGATCCAATCTTGCCGCTTTTACTGCCGGATAAAGGCCGGCGAAAAGCCCAACTGCGGAACAAACTACAATGCCAATAATTACCCACCCCCATGGAATTACAAAGCCGGTGTGAAGAAATATTCCTACCACGTTTCCAACAATTACGCCGAGAATAATTCCCAAAACAGCGCCGATCAGGCTAATAAAAACAGATTCAAAAAGAAACTGTTGACGAATGCTTTTACTTTTTCCGCCAATGGCTTTTATCAAGCCAATTTCGCGTGTACGCTCGTTTACAGCAACAAGCATAATATTCATTAATCCAATGGCGGCGCCAATTAAAGTAATTAATCCAATAAATGCGGCGGCAGTTGTGATTGCGCCCAGGGCGCTTTTAAACACTTCTGCTATGCTGTCGCTTTTGTCAATAAAAAAATTATTTTCTTCATCAATGGCAAGTTTTCTTATCGGCCTGAAAGTTCCTTTGGCTTCCGATATGGCTGCATCCATTTCATTAATGTTGCTTACCATAATGCCAATATTATAGGTTGTTCCGTCAGTAGGAAAAAGGCGGCGAATATTATTGTAAGTAGTAAGTACAATATTATCCGCATTAAAAAAAGCGCTGGAGCCTTTGTCTTTTAAAACACCGATAACCCTGTATTTGATTCCATCTGAAGTAATGGTTTTATCAATAGCCCGAAGTGTGTTGTCGCCATATAATTTTTTGGCAAGGCTGCTTCCCAGAATACAAATGCTGCGTCCGCTTTCAACATCTATGTTATTAAAATTTCTTCCTCCCGCCAATGTATATCCATTGAGCATTAAATAATTTTCATCCCCGCCGGTCATGGAAATATTTGGATTGGTTTTTACTTCACCATTATTCACAATTATACTTTGCGGACCACTTAAAGCAATACTTACGCGTGCCGGAAAATTGTAGCGCTCTTTAAAAAGTCTCGCTTCCTGGTAAGTAATTATTTTTCTTGCGTTTGATTTTTTTTCTTTTAAACCTGCACGCGTCTTCTTTACTTCTCTTCCCCCGCCGCCAATTCTTATATTTCTATCGCGATATTGAATGCTGAATGAATTAGCGCCCATCGTAGCAAAACTTTCTGAAAGGCTTTGGTTCATTGAGGCAATCGCAGTAATAATTCCAATCAATGCCATAATACCAAATGCAATGATAGCAACGGTTATACCCGTACGCAACTTGTTACTTTTAACCGTACGAAAAGCCAGTGAAATAGAATCTTTTAATCGCATGCCTTTGAAAAAATGTTCTGAAAAAAAATAAGATGAGGTGAAGTTACAATATGAAAACAATTATTGAATTACCATTCCTGTATAATATCTTCATCCAGTAAAGATTTGGGGAAAACTCTTTGGATTTAAAAAAGCAAAATAAAAGTTGGCATTATTTGTTTACTCACTATTATTCAATTGAATTTACAAATCCCGATTATTTATTTGTCTGCTGAATCAATTCTATAAAATCGGAGTTTTTTGCGAGTGCAGCAAAACACCCAGGAGATATCACCCTTCCAAATGATAAAAATAAAAAACCAGGTGGTTTAAATAAATTTTTAAAAAATTATAAAACTATCCGGTTTGAAAAAAGATTATTTATTCGACGCTTCCCAGGTATTATTTTTCCGGTTTACATCAGGTAACTCGCCATTTGGATCCAAAATTATTGAAGTAATTGGCGAAGTTGAATTGTACTTGAAAGTCCAGTCTGTATCACGTCTCCAAACGTCCACAGGCAAATTTATTATTTGAGTTTCCCCATTCTGCTCAGTTACTTTTACAATTACAGGCAAAGCCATTTGCTCCAGGTTTTCAATAGTGATCAATGCCCCATTTTCTGGCCTTTCGTCCACGTATTTTACACTTTTTATAGACTGATCAAATTTCCATGTTTCATAAAACCATTCTTTCCAAAACCAGTTCAAATCTTCACCAGCCGCGTCATTCATTGTACTGAAAAAATCGTTTGGCTGCGGATGTTTGAAAGCCCACCGTTTGATGTAAGTTTTGAAAGCATAATCGAATCTATCGGGGCCAATAACTGAAGTGCGTAAAATATTCAGCCCTACAGCAGTTTTAGAATAATATTGTCCATAATCACGCAAACTCATAGATTCCGGCGGCGTCATCAATGGATCTTTACTCCTCAACATCGTTCTTGCCATCCCTAAAATACTTCTGTTTGTTGTATCGCCATATTCGCCATGATTAAAAAAATTGGAAGCATAGCCATTAATAAAAGTATTCATTCCTTCATCCATCCACATGTATCGCCTTTCGTTGGTTCCTACAATCATCGGAAACCAGTTGTGACCGATTTCATGCGTCACATCGTGCCATAAGCTGGCTTTCCCGATTTTATAACTGCAAAAAACGATTCCCGGATATTCCATGCCCAGAGCCACGCCAGCCACGACTACCGCTGAGTTCCAGGGATATTCAAAATAATCCTTTGAATAAAATTCAATGCTGTGTTTTAAATATTGAGTCGATCTTCCATACTTATCATATCCTTTGCTTTCAACCGGATAAACGGCCATTGAAATTCCTTTTCTTCCTGAAGGAAAATTAATTCTTGCCGCATCCCAGATAAAAGCTTTTGATGCTGTCCATGAAACGTCGCGTGAATTTTGCATTTTAAAATGCCAGGTCAGCATTCCATTTTTCGCCAGCCTGGTTGATTTATCGCCCACTTCATTTTCATTAATAATAAAAACGGTACTGTCGCTTTTGCGCGCTTCGTTCAATCTTTTTATTTCTGTTGCAGTTAAAACTTGTTCAGGATTCTGAAGATCACCTGAGCCCGCAACGATCATATTTGCTGGCACAGTAACATAATAATCAAAGTTTCCATACTCGCAATAAAATTCTCCCAAACCCATATATGGCAAGGTGTTCCAGCCTTTCACTGCGTCATAAACACACATCCGCGGATACCATTGTGCCAACTGATAGATCACTCCATTTTTTGTATACAATCTTCCCATCCGGTCAGCGCCGTATTCTGGAATTGAGAAAAAATAATTTACTTTGATATTGATCTTATCGCCATTCGGCCTAACGCTGAAGGGCAAACGCAATTGCATTCTCGTATCTGTAATCACCGGAGTTATTTTGTAGGCTTTTCCTTTATAAATTACGGAAGCAGATTCAATATGATACCCTCCTTTTGTATAACCTTTTACATCAAAGCGATCGCCCGTAACCGGCGTCGTTGCGGCACCGCGCGATGCAGGATCAAAAAGATTCTGATCAAGCTGAAGCCATAAATAATTTAATTCATCAGGGCTGTTATTGGTATAAATCATTGATACCTCGCCCTTCAATGTGGTATCTTTTTCATCCAGTGTTGCATGAATAGAATAATCCACACTATTCTGCCAATATTTCGGCCCGGGAGCGCCATTTGCACTGCGAAACCCAGTTGCCTCGTGTGTCGTAAACAAAGGATCAAAAACCTGATTCTTGTTATAAACAGAAGTGTCCTGAGCAGAAATACTTTGCGATAAAATAAACCCTGCCAAAAGGCTAAAGCATACAGAAGTAAAATGTTTCATTAAATATTTTTGGAGGCGAAGTAATGGAATTAATAATTGAATTTCAAAATTATACCGCACAAAAAAGATTTAATTTTTATAAAAAAAATTAAAGTATAACGGTCACGTGCAAACGGAAACACGATTTCCGCTTAAATGTTTGTTTACTGGCTATTTTTTTTATTGAGCGTTAATAAAGCGCCAATTGTAAAAACAATGTGTGCCCACATTAAGTGCTTATAAAAACCTTTGAAATCTATTTCAGGCGGATCGGGATGAAGGCTGAATGTTGATTTCCAGATTATAACAGCCACTGCGCCGGCTGCTACACCCAACAATATTCCTTTAGGCAAATTAGATTCAAGTTTTGTATGATCTAAAAGAACTTTATAACCCTTTGTGAAAAGTAAACCTGTTCCCCAATGCAAGATCCATCCGGCAACTTCTGCATCCGGTCTTTTTATTGCAGGAACCGCTCTGTAAACCATTTTACCGAGCAAACGAGGTTCGCGGAAATTTTTATTTTTTTCTCTTGAAACCAGGTAACTAAATAAAGTCATTGAGGCAGTTCCGGCAGCAGTGGCAAGAAAAATATTTCCATTTTTCATTTTATCTTTTTTAAAAGAAAGAATAAAAAATAATGCCAAATAAAAATCTATAACCTGGTTTTCATAAAAGAAAAAGTTTCTTTCTCCACATCTTTTTTTAAATAATTTTTTAGCATACAGTTTGAGGAATCATTCAAAAAAACGTATGCAACATCAAAAACCACAACAGATAAAAGTAATAAAATCATTTAGCGCTATGCAATTTCAACAGTTTTCAAACCCATGAAATTTCTTATTCATAAAAATTAAATTTGCTACATTAGCGAATAGGGAATATTTTCAATTTCGATTGATTTTGCGGAACCGTTTTTCTCATAATTAAAATAGAGATCATGAAAAAAATTGGAATTTTATTTGGACGGGAAAGAAGTTTTCCGGAAGCGTTTATTGAAAGAGTCAATCAAAAAAATATCGAAGAAATCATTGCGGAACCTGTCCACATTGATAAAGTGATCCAGGGCCAAAGCAGTGGTTACGATGTAATCATAGACCGTATTTCACAGGATGTTCCTTTCTATCGCGCTTATTTAAAAAATGCCGCGCTTTGCGGAACGGCTGTGATAAATAATCCATTTTGGTGGAGTGCTGATGAAAAATTTTTTAATAATTGTTTGGCTACAAAAATTGATATTCCCGTTCCAAAAACAGTTATTATTCCTTCAAGTTCGTTGCCAGCAGAAACCACTGATCAATCTTTTTCCAACCTCGCTTATCCATTGGATTGGGATAGTATTTTTGATTACATCGGTTTTCCCGCTTACATGAAACCACACGCCGGCGGCGGTTGGAAAAGCGTTTACAGAGTAACCGGTATTGATGATTTTTTTACCAAGCATGGGCAAACCGGCGAACTCGTCATGATGCTTCAGGAAGAAATTATTTTTGATGAGTATTACCGTTGCTATTGCATCGGCGGAAAAGACGTGCGCATTATGGCTTACGAACCGCGCAATCCGCATCACCTTCGGTATGCTGCCAATTTCAAACCAGATCAAAAAAGAGTAGATCTGATGACAGAAATTGTGATTCGGATTTGCAAATATTTGGGCTACGATTTCAATACGGTTGAATTAGCGCTTCGCGATGGTGTGCCTTATGCTATCGACTTCTGTAATCCTGCACCGGATGCAGAACTCACCAGCGTTGGCCAGGAAAATTTTGATTGGGTTGTTGAAACTGCAGCTAACTTTGCAATTAAAAAAGCACAAACAAATAAAGAAGGAAAGGACAATCTGACGTGGGGAGAATTTGTGAAACATAGTGTTAATTAATCAATTCTGATTAGCTAATTATAAATCAATAAACCTAAAAATGGCTGCTATTTCTTACAAACATTTTACGATTGGAATAGAAGAAGAATATATGGTGCTCGATCCTGAAAGCCGGGAACTGAAAAGCCATGAACAAAAAATTGTACAGGAAGGAGAAAAAATAATTAAGGATAAAGTAAAAGCAGAAATGCACCAGGCGGTTGTTGAAGTAGGCACAGATATTTGTCAGGATATTGACGAAGCTTTTATGGATGTTGCAAATCTTAGAAGAACAATTAGCAATATCGCAGACGATCTGGGCTTATGGGTTGGAGCTTCCGGTACGCATCCTTTTAGTCATTGGGAAAGGCAATTAATCACCGACCATGCGCGTTACAGCGATATTGTAAAAGAATTACAGGAAGCCGCCCGAAGCAATTTAATTTTTGGTTTGCATGTTCATGTGGGAATGGAAAACCGTGAAATGGCCATTCATATTGCTAACTCCGCAAGGTATTTTTTACCTCACATTTTTGCATTAAGTACCAACTCACCTTTTTGGGAAGGAAGACACACAGGCTATAAATCTTACCGCACAAAAATCTTTGATAAGTTTCCGCGAACCGGCATTCCAGATTTTTTCGAAAGCATAGAATCTTATGATAATTATATAAAGATTTTAGTGAAAACAAATTGCATTGATAATGCAAAAAAGATTTGGTGGGATCTAAGGGTTCACCCGTTTTTCAATACCGTAGAATTTAGAATTTGTGATGTGCCATTGACGGTTCAGGAAACTATTACGATTGCTGCCTTGTTCCAGGGAATCTGTGCAAAGCTCTACAAATTGCGCATGCAAAATCTCAATTTTATCATTTATCCACGAATGCTCATCAATGAAAATAAATGGCGCGCAAGCCGCTATGGCATTGAAGGAAGCATGATTGATTTTGGGAAAGAAAGCGAGGTAAACACGCGCGTTTTGATTTACGAATTGCTTGATTTTATTGATGATGTAGCAAGTCCTTTAGGAATTAAAAATACAATTGGATATGTCCATAAGATCCTGGAAGAAGGTACCGGCGCAGACAGGCAATTAAAAGTTTTTGAAGAAACACAAAGTTTGCCTGCAGTTGTTGATTATATTCATGGCCAATTTTTAAATGGGTTGTAAGAAGAAATGAGAATTAAAAAAACATAAAGCTATGCCTCATTTTATCATTGATTGTTCAGCCGGAATTATCGATCAAAAGTCACCAGAGGAAATAATGCAAGCTGTTTATGAAACAGCAGAAGGAACAGGACTTTTTGTAAAAAATGATATAAAAGTGAGGCTTAACCCTTATAAATATTACAAATTAGCAAATTCAAAAAAGGATTTTATTCACATATTTGGCAACATTATGGAAGGAAGAAGTAAGGAGCAAAAAGCAAATCTTTCCAGAAAGATCGTTGAAAGACTTAATCAAATGTTTCCTAAAATATCGATTTTATCAATTAACATAAGGGAATTTGAAGTAGAAGGCTACTGTAACAAATCTTTGATCCATCCAAAAAATAAAACACACGATAGACATTTTTAAAACAACAACCATTCGAAATAAAATGTGTCTTCCTTTCAGTCAAATTTTGATTTAATTATTATTAAAAATAGGATCTAATTATTATTTTAAACTTCTTTCTTCAATACTACAAATACTATCAAAAAACCAAACCCCATTTCAAATTGCATCGTACATTGCGTCAGCATGAAATATTACATCATAGCCGGCGAAGCTTCCGGCGATTTACATGGAAGTAATTTGATAAAAGAACTGCAGAAACTGGATGCAAATGCAGACATCCGTTGCTGGGGTGGCGACAAAATGAAAGCCACAGGAGCTACGCTGGTAAAGCATTATAAAGAACTGGCGTTTATGTTTTTAGTACAAGTAATCAAAAATCTTCCCACCATTTTAAAAAATTTCAAATTTTGCAAAGAAGATATTTCTGCATTTCACCCTGATGTAATTATTTTCATTGATTATCCTGGTTTTAATTTGCGAATGTCGAAATGGGCTAAAGAAAATAATTACAAAACCGTTTTTTACATTTCGCCGCAAGTGTGGGCCTGGAAAGAAAGCCGGGTAAAAAATATCAAAAAGTACATTGATAAAATGTTGGTGATTCTTCCGTTTGAAAAAGAATTTTATAAAAAATGGAATTATGAAGTAGAATATGTTGGCCATCCTTTAGAGAATGTTATTGAAAAATTTAAAAGTGATCACTCTGAAATTCATGTCTCTGAAAATACAATTGCTCTACTTCCCGGCAGCCGTAAACAGGAAATAGAAACCAAACTTCCGGTAATGCTGCAGGCAACAAAAAACTTTCAGGAATATCAATTTATAGTTGGCAAGGCGCCTTCTATTGAAGATGAATTTTATGAGGGTTTCATAAAAGATTACAAAAATGTAAAAGTAATTTCCAACGAAACGTATTCGCTGTTAATGAAGTCTGTAGCGGCTTTGGTAACATCAGGAACTGCTACTTTGGAAACTGCTTTGTTTGGTGTTCCTGAAATTGTTTGTTACAAAGCTGGGAATATTTCTTATCAAATCGCGAAGAGATTGGTGAAATTAAAATTCATTTCACTCGTCAATTTAATTATGAACAAAGAAGTGGTAAAAGAGTTAATTCAAAATGATCTTACGCCGGAAAAGATTTCTTTAGAATTGAAAAAGATTTTATCTGATCCCAAAAAAAAAGAAAAGATGCAAGAGGATTATGCAGAATTGAAACAACTACTTTCTGAAGGCGGAAATGCTTCTGAAAATGCAGCAAGAAGCATTTATGATTTTCTGATTTCTTAAAAAAATTGCAGTAAATAAATGAATAACCGCGATTTGTATTTTTCCATAAGCATAACGGTTATTGCATACAGATTGCCCGAACTTTATTAAATTGCTTTTCGAATTTTAATTAATTTAAAAAGAAGCTCTTCTAAAAGATCAAGCTTCAACATATTTGCTCCATCACTTTTAGCAACAGAAGGATTGGGATGAGTTTCGATAAATAACCCATCGGCTCCCGTCGCCACCGCGGCTTTGGCGATGGTTTCAATCATTTTTGGATTACCGCCCGTAACACCACCACTTTGATTTGGCTGCTGCAAACTATGCGTACAATCCATGATTACCGGAACCTGATGTTGTTTCATGATCGGAATATTTCGGTAATCAACAATCAAATCGTTATAGCCATAAGTATTTCCGCGATCGGTAAGCATTACTTTTTCATTACCCGCTTTTTGAATTTTTTCAACAGCAAATTTCATCGACTCCCCATTCACAAACTGACCTTTTTTTACATTCACAATTTTCCCTGTTTGCGCAGCAGCAATTAAAAGATCAGTTTGCCGGCAAAGGAAAGCAGGTATTTGTAAAACATCTACATATTTAGCCGCCATCGCAGCTTCTTCATGTGCATGAATATCAGAGATTGTTGGTAGAGAAAAATGATCCCCCACTTTTTTAATCATTTGCAGCGCAGATTCATCGCCAAGCCCGGTAAATGACGCAGCGCTGGTTCGGTTTGCCTTCCGGTAAGAAGATTTAAAAATATATGGAATCTGAAACTTTTTGCAAATCGCAGAAACTTTTCCTGCTACTTCAAAAATCAATTCTTCACTTTCAACGACGCATGGTCCGGCGATCAGAAAAAAATTATTTTCATCATATTGCTGATTGTCAAAAAGCTCTTTTAAGAAACTGGTCATAATTTATTTTTAAAAAAAACAAAGGTATTTGTTAACCTTACAATTAAGAAATCGGATGAAAAATAAAATTGAAAATTAATCATTGCTTGATTCCAGGCTCACTGCTTATTCTGAAAACAAAATAGATAAATATTTATCGGGTTCTAAGCAGTTCTATTTAAATTTATGACTAAAATCAACCACTATGCATCTCAGTAATAAAAGCAAAAAAATAACAATCATCATTTTTGTTTTACTCACTAATTTTCTAACTCTTCACGCTCAATCAGACAGCTCAAAATATAATAAACATTTAGCCGATTCACTTGGCGCAGATGAATATGGAATGAAAATGTATGTATTGGTTTTATTGAAATCAGGCGAAAACAAAACTGCTGATCAAACAATAACCGATAGTCTGTTTAGCGGCCACATGAAAAATATTAACCGGCTTGTAAAAATGGGAAAGCTGATCGTCGCAGGCCCGTTGCAGAAAAATGAAAACAATTATAGAGGCATATTTATTTTAGATGTAAAGACCATTGAAGAAGCGAAATCGTTGTTAGAAACTGACCCAGCTATACATTCAAAGCTTTTAACTCCAGAACTTTATGGTTGGTATGGTTCAGCCGCCCTTCCATTGTATTTGCCTGCTTCTGAAAAAGTAAGAGAAAAAAGTTTTTAGGGATCTCCTACGGATAACTTTAAATATTTAGAGCAGCATATAATACAAAAGCGGCCCATAAATGAAGCCGCTTAGTACGAACAACCTAATATAACGTGAGTTCGATATAACGATGCCAAATTTACAGAGAAAGTTGCAAGGAGTAAGAGTTGTCTGTTTCGAAATGGCTTGCCAGGGAAGGCTTTTTAGGCATGAAGTGATAGGCTCCAATTGCTGAGAAAATATTGATGATAAAACCATGGATGCTTCTATGTCTTGAATGCTCTAACTGG
>Ga0207652_10000944_pt1 | contig 27335 bp, 23 predicted proteins | sample KBSC63BmetaG_FD_184334 | JGI IMG/M metagenome (GOLD analysis project Ga0207652, IMG submission 184334) | Corn rhizosphere microbial communities from Kellogg Biological Station, Michigan, USA - KBS C6-3B metaG (SPAdes) (version 2) | ecosystem: Host-associated > Plants > Roots > Rhizosphere ...
TGCCAACGGTGTCTTTACAAGACCTGGTGTTTTAGTAAAAGATCAAAGGTTAATGAAGAAAAGGTTTTAGTAAATTGTGTGACAAAATATTTCAAAAGCATCAATCAACTGTTATGGAAAAGACAAGTTTCAAAAATGTTGATGAATATATTTCCGGTTTTCCTGAAAATCTAAGAACTCCTTTAGAAGAGATGCGCACGACAATTAAAAAAGCAGCGCCAAAATGCGAAGAGGTGATCAGCTATCAAATGCCGGCTTATAAATATTTTGGAATACTCGTGTATTTTGCCGGATATAAAAATCATATTGGATTTTATCCAACTGCTTCAGCTATTGAAGCATTTAAAAAAGAACTTTCAATTTATAAAGGAGCAAAAGGTTCAGTTCAATTTCCGTTAGATAAACCGCTTCCGGAAGATCTGATTACCAAAATTGTAAAGTTCAAATTGAAGGAAAACGAACAAAAAACAGAAGGCAAAAAGCCAAAGGGTAAAGCTGAAGAAAGAGGATAACGAATTCAACAGAAATGATTTGAAATAAAAACACAAATTCACTGTATTTGTTTGTTTGCTGTAGAGTTCATGCACTAAAGCTTCCTGTATCTGTTAATGCGGAAACAATCTAAAATAACCCATTCACTACTAAAACAATTTTATCACCTGCTTCCTCTTCTTCTTCTTTTTTCATTCGTAAAAAATTCAGCAAAAGTGTCAAAATCTTTCCTGTATGAAAGTTGAATTCCTGTGCGGTTTCTTCTCGTAACTCCAACCAGATCGCCAATATCTGCATCGCTTCTGTTGAACCCAATGACGCGCAACCTGCCATCCGGAGTTATTAAATATTCAAATGAAACGTCCGGTGTAAATAAGAAGTTTGAATTGGAAGTGGTTACTGTCTGCCCAAGCCTATAGTCAACGTTTCCTGCCACTGTTACCAAAAGCTTGTTGTTTAAAAAAGCCGTCTTTAAGCCGAAGTTTCCTACGTTCTGCAGTTCCTTTTGGGTGGCGCCTTTTTCAAAATTAAAATCTGCTGTATTGATGGTTGTGATAAGGTTTATCGCATTTGTATTTAAGACTCTTTGCAACCATGAATTCAAAGAGGTAGAAAGCGTCGATGATAATAATTGACCCACACTTCTGGTTACAAAATTTCCCGTGTTATTTCCAGTGAGTAGACCCTGATCGGTATTCATAAATTGATTGAACAACAGCAGCGAAGCTACCTGGTTCATTAATGCGGTTTTATCTTCCTGGTATCTTGTTTTCAAAAATTCATTGGCAATCGGATCAGATTTTAATGGATTATCGAAAGGAAACTGGAATTCAAATTCTGGTTGTGGATTTTTTAAAGTGCCTCTTAATTTAAAAAGAATGTCCACATCACCATTGATATTTCTATAACCTGTAGTGGTTGGAATGTTGTTCAGGTTTACATTTTCTGCCCTATAAATAGCGTCAATGTTCATATTCGCTAGATACGGATCGCCGGACCATTCGATATATCCCTGTTGTAAAGTAAAAGGGGTTTTTAAAAAAGTTTGAAAATTAAATGTGTATTGTCCCTGCTCGATATCATACCTGCCGCGAATGGTGAGCGGATCTTTTGTACCGGCAGAAATATTTAATTTTCCACTGCCTTGCGCTTTGATCACATCGCCGGTTGTTTCATCGAGGATCACATCAATCTTAGCCAAAGGATTTGCAGTAAGCTCCATATTCACTTTTATGTTAGCCGAATTATCCCTTGTGCGCAAATCGGCTTTCATTTCGCGGCCAAACTTTATAAACTCAATATAATCCATAGAACCAGTTTCAGCAGTTTCGCCGGTAGGCAAATAAATATGGCTGCTGTCGGTTGGTTCTGCTGATATATTCATCGTCATATCATTTATAAAACCATTCAGTGATAATTCCGCACGACCTACTACATGTCCGTAAAACTCTTTGTTGTCGCGGGCTGTAGTGTTTAGTAAAGTAAATCTGGGCAGATTATTCCCGATCGCATCGGTCTTTAGATGAAGTTCGTTGAAGAAAAAATTATCAAAAAAACTGTGATAAATTTTACCCGTAACTGTCGCTGTATGCCGAAGTGTATCAATAATTTTTAAGTTTCCAAAATCGATTTCATCGGGGTTAAAAGTGATGATGGAGCTATCAGCCAAAGTGTATTTACATTTGGTATAATCGACGATCATACTGGTTTTGTCAAGTCTTACACTTCCCGTTAGCTTTGGTGCAGACGCTTTTCCTGAAATATTTAATTTCCCCGTTGCCTTTCCATAAATGTTTGTAAAAATATTGTTCAGGTAATTTTCAAGAATATGAATTCCTGAGTTATTAAAAACAACTGAACCGCTCAATTGATTGGTAGTAGTGTCTTTCAGCCGATAATCGAGGTTCGCTCTAAAATTATAGAGGTTATTATTCGAAATGAGATCTACACTTAAGTTTCCCGGTCCTGTAAGATATTCGCCTTGTGCTGTAATAACACCAACAGAATCGTTTTCAAATTTGAACTGATCAATTTTTGTGTCAAACTCTACTCCCAATTTTCCAAACGGATCATTGATGCGTAGGTTACCATTTAGCAAGCCACCGAGTTTTGGGCTTTTCAAAACCATCGGTGCAACATCTTCTATTATCAGGTTTTGAACGGCAACGATCACATCATTGCTGTTACCAATCGCCGAAGGTTGAGTCGAAATATAAATCTCCTGGCCGTTTTGAGAAAAACGGATGTTATTTGCCATGAGCATTTTATCATCCAGTTCAAGCACCCCATTTTTTGCTATCGTCCATTGCTTTTGATTAATAATAAAAGTAGAAGGATCAAAGGTTAATATGAATCCGTTCTTCTTTGTTTCTACCCTTGCTGAAATGTCCGCATTGCTTACTGTTTTATTTCCTGTAGCCTGAATACGAATATCAGAAACATCGTTTGCGGCTACAATACTGAGTTTTGTATCAGGAGAATGAAGGCTGTCGTTGATGACCACATCTTCAATATCCCCTTTAAAAACCAATGTATCTTTTGTTCCAATTCCACTAAAAGCAATATTATTAAAACTGATATTGCTGTAATTAAATTTAGGAACCGTCGCCTGCAAATTCAATGTATTTGAAGCAATATTAATCTCGCCGCTGATTACCGAATTGTCAAACCCGGTAATTTTTGTATCAAATAGATTGATGTATTCGCTGATATTTTTTGTATTGATAACAAAAGAAAAATTTTGATTTTCTACATTTTTTTTCGGTTTGTTAATATAGGCAGGATAATATTTGTTCAAGAATAATTGAAAGGCGTCAGGAAGTTCTAAAATCCTGAAACTGCCGTTAATACTGGCAAACAGTTCATTTGTTTCGATTGATAAAACTTTTTTACCGTCAATAAAAGTGGAATTAATTTTTAAAGAATCGAATGATAATTGTTTACCGTTATCGGATAAAACCGCATCATATAATTTCGCTGACCCTAAAAAATTATCGATATTATTTCCCGTAAAATTTAATTTGAATTTTCCCGCTACAGCAACACTATCATTCGTAAAACGCAAATTTTTCAAATGAAGTTTACTCACATTTGCTTCCAGGTTAAATTCAGGATTTGATTTGCTGAAATTAATAGAACCTGCTAATGTATCAATTTTAATATGCGGATCATTGATACTTCCTGTTCCTGTAAAAAGCTTATTTTTAAAATCTCCGTGAGCAGTGATATTCGTGTAGGTATAACCGTTAAATTTAATCTTGCTGATATTTCCGTCCACGCCGATGTTTACATCATTTGCATTAAAACCTTTCCCATTTATTTTCCCGTTAAAAACAATATTTCCGATTTCGCTGTTGTCAATAAACTTTCCTAATCGAAAATTATCGGTTGAAATTTTTCCTTGATAAACTGCTTTTCCTTCCTGCGGAATGGTCATTTGCAGATCAGTTTGCAAAGTGCCAATATCGGTTGTGAGAGTGCCGTAAGTTACAAAATCACGGATATAGCCCGTATAGCTGCCCGAAAACCGGATGCTTCCAAAAGCGCTTAATTTCGGATTCGTTATTTGTTTAAGAGACGGGATCAGTCGTGCCAGTTCATTATAAGTCGTTCTTAATTCGCGGGACCTGAAATCAATAAATGTTTTGTCAATATCGGGCAAGCCGCGCAAGCTGATATCTCCGTTTAAATAATTTTGTTCTCCTGCATTAATGATTATTTTTTGGCCGGTGATATTATCCACTTTTCCGTGTGCTTCGCCGCTAACAGAAAAAACAGTATTCCATGATCGGGTTTCAGGAGCAAAATAAGCAAGGTCTTCACTGCTGACTTCGCTGTTTTTAAAACGGCCATCTAAAGTTACCGTGTGCACAAAATCCTGCATATCGTCATTAAAATGATTGTAATGCATGGCAAAATAATCTCTTAGCCGGCTTTTGTTGGTAATAATATCCAGATTTTTAAACTCCATTAATTTAGGGGTGAATTTAAAATCAGCATCTAATTTTTTTACCACAAAACCGCCTCTGTCTTTTACAGAAACAGAAACTGCAGATCTTAAAGTGTCGTTGATCAAGGTGAAATTTTTGAACGTTCCTTTTATATCTGAAAGGATGATATGTCTTTCATCAAATTCATTGATTGGCGCACGATAAGTTCCTTCTCTTTCAATTGCTGCAAGACCGTTATTCATCGTCAGTTTATTTACCGAAAGTTGCCACCCGTCGGTATTCCATTGCAAGCCTGCCGTTTCCGGTTCAATAACTTGTGGCGACGATGTGGTATCCACAGGTCTTTTGCCGGTATAATCATACAGTGAAAAAGAGGGATGATCTAAAGTGACGGTGCTGATTTTAATGACGCCGTTTTTAGTATCGAATTCATCTGCATGAACATTCAGTTTGGCGACAGAAGCAAGCATATTTTCACCACGCCATTCATCTTTTTGCCAAATGCGGATATTTTTAAAATTGATCACTTTCAGATCGAGGCTGATTACAGAAGAAGATGTATCTGCTTTTTGTTTTCGTGGGCCTGAAAAGTAGTCGATTAAAAATTGATAATTCCAAACGGAATCGCTTCGGTGAAGATTGATCAGCGCATCATCGAGGCCGATATACTTCAATACAATATTGTCTTTAAAAAAGAACCAATCGGTAATATTTACTTTTGCAGCTCCGGCATACAACAACGTGTCTTTTTTGCGATCTAAAACCAACAACCCCTGGATAGACATTTTGTCGAAAAGTTCGAGGTCAATTTTTTTAATCGATACGGTTGTATTCAGGTTTTTAGAAAGCCTGCTTGCTACTTTCTGAATGATGAACGTTTGGAAAAAAGAAGTTTGCAATAATATCCATACTGCCAGGATCAGCACCAGGATGCTCAGCAAGACTTTAAGAGATATTTTTAATACTTTTTTCAGCGCCAAAATGATTATGGGCAAAAATAAAGAAAGCACATGGTAAGGCAAATTCCGTAATTACAGAATGCGTTGGTGAATTGTTAATAACTCGCAGGGTTACAAGAGATTTGTTTACTTATACTCAATCTTATTTTTGAAGTATGGCATCTCAGTAAAAGAAGAAATTTTTGATAATTCTGTTTTCTTTTTTTTTAATAACGCAATTATTTTAATGATTCATTGCCACGCACACAGCAATTTTCCATATAGAATAGACATTAAACAAACGTATTCTTTCCCTTTTAAACAGTAGAATCCGCATTCAAAAAAGCGCGTTTTCCCTTAACATTCAAAAAAGCAAAATTTTATGGCAATTAATTAACAAATCAAACGTTCATAAAAAGTAAGTAGCATAAGCGGCTTTTGAATATTTAGTTAACCTTAATGATCAAAAGATGAAGCAGAAAAATGAAAAAACAACGATTCTTTTTGTGAATAAAAATGCGCAGGCATTAAAGCCGATGCAGGTTTCAAGCAGTTTGATCCTGAACTGGAAAAAATATGTTGCCGGACTGCTGATTATTTTTTTGTGCCTGGCTGGTGCTGTTGTTTACCTGGTTTTGATGAACCACAAAGAGAAAATGACGACACAAATCCTTTCCCAAAAGATCCATTCTTTACATACGGTGTTTAAAGAAGTAGATACATCGCAAGTGCGTACAAAATTTATGAAAATTGATAAACAACTCTCTGCAATAAATGGTTTTTTAAAAGCAAGAGGAATTCAGCCGGCTTTTAAAAAAGGAATAGGAGGGGAAGCAGACAGCGATGTTTTATCGGCTGATGAGATCACTGATTTTTATGAAAAATATTTAGGCCGTGTAGCATACAATATTTCGTACACACCATTGGGTTTACCTTTTCACGGAACCATCACTTCCACATTCGGCCATCGTGAAAACCCTTTTGGTGGTGAAAATGTAGAAACTCATAAGGGACTTGACATCAGCGGACCTTTTGGTGCGCCAGTGAAAGCGATGGCAAAAGGGGAAGTGGAATTTGCAGGCGTCAGGGGTGGATTTGGTAATTGCATTATTTTAAAACATGCAAATGGATTTGAAACACTTTACGGCCATTTATCTAAAATATTGGTAAAACCCGGCGATCAAATTAATATCGGCGAGGAGATTGGAAAGATAGGCTCTACCGGTCGTTCGACCGGCCCACACCTGCATTATGAAGTGCATAGAAACGGACAAAAAATCAATCCTCAATCATTTTTAACCCTCAATTAATTATGTTTAAAAAAAACAAAGAACAACAGCCATTAGAGATCAATCAACAGGAGATCTCAACCATTATTGGTGAAGGATATGTTTTTACCGGTGAATTGCGTGGTGCTTCTGTAATTCGGATCGAAGGAAAAATTATTGGAAATGTACACGTGGAAGGCGGTGTGGTATTAGGAGAAAAAGGAAAAATTGAAGGTGATATTCATACCCGTTCTGCCATCATTTACGGAACGATCAGTGGTAATGTAAAAGCCACACAACTGGAGATAAAAAAGACCGGTTGTGTAAATGGAGACATTACCACAGACACCCTGGAAATAGAACTCGGCGCCCAATATAACGGAAAGCTAAACATGCAGCGCAAACAACAACAGGACGAAGAACCGGCAAAAAAGGCTTCATAATATTTTCAAATAATAGAGACGAAACTTCTGTAAATCGGCTACTGCCGGTTCTCTTTGATTTTAGAAAAAAGTAATAAAATAATTGGAAAATTTCTTCTAAAGAAAACAGTTTTGATTATTTGTTGTTCTTCAACTATGCTTCCACATCTTTTACCATAGGCCCTGCCTGCTTTACGGCAATTCTTAATTCCGCCTTTGATACCCCAAATCTTTGTGACCAGTGTTTATTGATTTGATAATCTGTCTCTATTTGCAATAATCCAGCGATTCTTTGTAAGTTTGTAAGTGATTTCTACTATTTAAAAAATAATTCCCCATGTCACAAAAAAATTATCTCTCCAGCTTTTTAATTTTAGGGCTGTTGCTCTTCATTAATCACTATAGTTTTGCCCAATCTAAAGTATTGTCAAAAGGTGAAAAAGCACCAATGTTCACAAGCAAAGCCAGCCTTGCCGGCAATGAATTCGAATTTTCATTAAAAAAAGCACTTGCGAAGGGGCCTGTGGTATTATATTTTTATCCTGCCGCCTACACCGGTGGTTGTGATTTGGAAGCTCATACTTTCGCCGAAATGAAGGACCAATTTACAGCCGCTGGTGCCACCATTATCGGTGTTTCAGCAGATGATATTCAGCGATTGAAATCGTTCTCAGCGAACCCGGATTACTGCGCCGGAAAATTTCCTGTCGCTTCAGATGCTGAAGGTAAAATTGCGGCAAGTTATGGCTTGGACGTAACCCCTCCGCAGTCTGGTGTAAAAGATGTAACCGGCACACAAGTTACGCATGGCTTTATCCCACGAACCACCTTTGTTATTGATAAAAAGGATCAGATTGTAGCCGTCTTTTCATCGAAGACTGACCATATATCGCCGGATGAACATGTAAAAAAGTCATTGGCAATCGTAACGAAACTATAGGTTGAAAAGAACAGTTGGCTGGATACAATATTTTGTTGACAGGATTAAAATTGGGGTTTGTGCCTTACCAAAATAAATAAGGACAAAACGCTTATTGACCCTTATTGAATCATTTTAGCGAAAGGCATTTAATCGCTCTTCAACTAATGATTTCTGCGGATAGGATTTAAAAGTGACTTTTCCGTTATACGAAAGAAATACGTTCAGCTTTATTTGATTTTTAGAAGATTCCTGATTTTATTATATATCAAAAAAGGACGGTACTTTTCGTTTACCTTACATTATTAAAATTAAGAGAATGGCTAAAGTTCAGGTACGCTACATTGTTAACAATGTGGATGAAGCGATCGAATTTTACACGAAACATTTAGGTTTTAAATTAGAGATGCATCCGGCGCCTCCTTTTGCAATGTTATCCCGCAACAATCTGAGGCTGGTTTTGAGCGCACCCAATCCTGCGGCCGGAGGAGGGCAGTCAATGCCTGATGGAACTAAACAAATGCCCGGAGGCTGGAACCGGTTTTCAATTGAAGTGGCAGATCTATCGGCTGTTGTAGAAACGCTTCAAAAGACCGGAGTGCATTTCCGCAACAATATCGTTAGCGGGGTCGGCGGCAAACAAATCATTGTTGATGATCCGTCCGGAAATCCTGTTGAACTGTTTGAGCCGGTTTTAAAGGAAGCGAGGTTATGAACATGAATCTCCGGGTCCCGAAAGTGACACCTTTTTTGAAAAGATTTCACCTTTCGAAAGCAATAAAACAAATCACTAAATGGCAAGTATTACTACTTCAATTCAACCCTGGCTGTCTGTAAGAAACGCCGCAGAAGCAGCAATTTTTTATAAAGAAGCATTTGGAGCAAAAGAAACTTACCGGCTGAACACTCCGGAAGGTGGATTGGTTCTAAAACTTTCTGTCCATGACGCTGAATTTTGGATAAGCGGACAATCTACCGTTCCTGAAACGGCTGCCAATAATTTAAAACAGGAAGCTGTCAAACTTATTTTAGTAGTGGAAAACCCAAATGCCTTTTTTGAGCAGGCAATCAAAGCCGGCGCAAAAGAAGTTTTTCCTGTTGGTGAAGATTTTGGCTGGAGATTAGGAAGGCTTACAGATCCGTTTGGACTTGATTGGGAAATTGGAAAACCAACGGAATAATGTCAATTATTACTTCATTTACTGGTTTGGAAAATGAACCAGCGTTATGGGTTCCGGAGATCTTGAATTAGAAGTTAGTTCCATTCGCCACTGCTTTTCAAAACTGGCATATCTTTTTATTGTTATGGAATAATGTCTTTAGCCAAATACAAACAAAAAAGATCGTTTGATAAAACGCCGGAGCCGACAGGTGGAAAGCCTAACGGGAATCAATTACGATTTGTGGTGCAGAAACATCATGCTTCTCATTTGCATTATGATTTTCGGTTGGAAATGGAAGGTGTATTAAAAAGCTGGGCGGTGCCAAAAGGCCCTTCGATGAATCCTGAAGATAAAAGGCTTGCGATGATGGTGGAAGATCATCCGTGGGATTACCGCAATTTTGAAGGCATCATTCCGGAAGGCTATGGCGCGGGAACGGTGATCGTTTGGGATGAAGGAACTTATGAGCCGGAGGAAAAAAAGAAAACAAAAAAGGAAGATGAAAAGTCTTTGATGCATCATTTGTACCAGGGAAGCATTTCATTTGTTCTACACGGTCACAAATTGAAAGGCGCATTTTCATTGGTAAAAACAAAAGACCGTGGAGATAATACGTGGCTGTTAATTAAGAAGAAAGATGAGTATGCTACAACACAAGATATTACCAAAAAAGACAAATCAGTTTTATCGAATAAAACGCTGGAGCAGATAAAAGCAAATCCCGAAAAAGAATGGCAAAGCAATCGTGCAAAAAAAGTGGAAACTAAGAATGAAACTGCAGTTGATGAAAGTGAAAGTGTTGATGAAAATGAAATTACGGCATTGATAGAAAAAGGAAAAAAGTCAAAATTTTTATCTGAAATAAAACCAATGTTGTGCACTTTGATAAAAGAACCATTTGATGATCCCGACTTTTTGTATGAAGTAAAATTAGACGGATTTCGAATCATTGCTTATGTGCAAAAAGGAAAATCGGTTCTAAGTTCGAGAAGCGGTTTGGATTATACAGAACGATATGCTTCTGTTGCAAAAGCCCTATCGGCGCTTGATGCGGATGTTATTCTTGATGGCGAACTGGTAGCTTTAAATGAAGAAGGTAAGCCCGATTTTGATGCTTTGCAAAAGAATAATGGAAAAAATCCTCTGGTGTTTTATACGTTCGATATTCTTTGGTACAAAGGATATAATTTAATGGATCTTCCATTGACAGAACGAAAAAAAATTCTTTCCACCGTAATCAATTTTAATGACGTAATAAAATACAGCGACGACTTTGATGAAGGAATCGAGTTATTTGAATTGATGAAAAAACAGCAGTTGGAAGGGATTGTTGCCAAAAGAAAAAACAGTAAATATGAGCCAGGAAATCGTGGTAAAGATTGGCTGAAAATTCCGACCGAAAAAAGACAGGAATTTGTAATTGGTGGCTGGACCGAATCTGATAGCGCCGCTCCGTTTGCCTCTTTAATTTTTGGTTATTATGAAGATGGAAAACTAATTTACCAGGGACATGCCGGCGGTGGTTATAAAGGGAAAGAAAAAGAGCAGATCATGCAGAAATTAGAGCCGATTGAAATCAAAAAAAGCCCATTTTCCAATAAAGTAGATACCGACAGACAAGTGCATTTTGTAAAACCGGAATTGGTAGCGAATATAAAATTTGCTACTTATACCAGTTCCGGAAAAATCCGGAAGCCTGCTATATTCCTTGGTTTCAGGGAGGATAAAAAACCCGAACAGGTGGTTGAAGAAAAGCCGGTTCCCCTTAATGAGGTGGAAAATGAAACAGGCGACGGACAGGCAAAAGAAAACGATTCCTCTAATGAAGAAATACAATCAACAGAAGAAAGCAACTGGAAATTGATAAAAAATGAAAAAATAACCAGTGAAGATTCTGTAATGATCGATGGGAAAAAAGTAATGCTTACAAATGTTGAAAAAGAACTTTGGAAAGGAGTTACTAAGGCGGATTTAATCGAATATTATCATTCCGTAGCGGCTTACATTTTGCCTTATTTAAAAGGCCGTCCCGAATCATTGCATGTCAAAAATATAAAAGCAACGCTGCCCGGATTTTATATCAAAGATATGGAAGGCAATCAACCGTCATGGGCTCAAACCTTTACTGTGAAAAGAAAACATCCGAAAAAAGGAAAAAGAGGTACAATTGATTATCTCGTTTGCAATGATGAAGCGACTTTACTTTACATGATCAACCTTGGATGCATTGATGTGAACCCCTGGACATCCCGGATTGAAAATTATTTGGAACCTGATTTTATCATTATTGATTTGGATCCAAGCGATGATGATTTTAAAAAAGTGATTAAAACTTCGTTGACTGCAAAAGAAATTTTTGACAAATTGAAATTAAAAGTGTTTCCCAAAACCTCAGGCAAAACCGGAATGCATCTTTTTATTCCTTGCGAAAAATTTACTTTTCCGGAGGCAAGAAAGATTGCAGAAGAAATTTGTAAACAAATAAATCTCATCGTTCCTGAGATTACAACCACAGAAATAACGGTTTCGAACCGCGGTGATAAGTTATACATTGATCCCAATCAAAACGATGAGGCAGATACCGTTGCCGCCGCATATAGCGTGAGACCGACCGCAACTCCGACGGTTTCTACACCTTTGGAATGGAAAGAAATAAATGAAGAACTTGATTTCAAAAAATTTGATATTCATACGATTTTGGAACGTTTAGAAAAAAAAGGTGATCTTTTCAAAGGAGTCATGGATAAGAAAATCAGGAAGGCAAACAGTAAAATATTGAAAATTTTTTTATAAGAAATTCATCAATAAAACGAGAAATATCCGCAATTTTCGTTTTTCTTAATTTAGTCGGATACTGGCTTTTCCTTTCAACCGAAGAGCGACTTTCCTAACGCATTTTCATTTATCTTCGCAGCCCAAAAAAGCAAGTTCTTAAGACATGTTAAGCAGAAGAAATATCCGGGTAAAAGTGATGCAAACGCTTTACAGTATTGAATCTATGAATAAAGAAACGCGCCCCGGTGAACCGCTGCAAATCCTGCGAAAAAAGCTGGAAAATACGCAGCAGTTATTTACGTTCCTCGTCTATTATATCCTTGAAGTAGCGCGTTATGCAGAAAAAGATGCGTTACAAAAATCACAAAAATATTTGCCGACTGAAAGCGATCTGAAAGTAAATACCAAGATCGCCGGAAATCAATTGGTATGGGAAATTGATGAAAATAAATCATTTCAGAAATCGGCAGAAAAGTTTAAAATCAAATACCTGGTCAATGACGAACTGATCAGAAAAAGCTATTTTAATTTGATCAAATCTCCTGAATATAAAGAATACATTGCCGCACAATCGCGTGATAAAAAGTCAGAAAAAAATATTCTGGAATTTATTTTTTCTGATCTAATGATTCCTGACGAATATTTTCTAAGTGATGTAGAAGAAAAATTTATTCACTGGGATGACGATGCGGAAATGGTGATCCTTTTGATGAATAAATTTTTGCAAAAGCCTGCTGCCTTCAATTTTGATGAAATGGTAGGGGAAGAGAAAATGAAATTTGCTGTTGATCTTTTGAATGCAGCAATTGACAAAGATGAATATTGCCTCGAATTGATAAAGCCGAAATTAAAAAACTGGGATTCAGAAAGAATTGCGTTGCTTGACATGATCTTAATAAAAATGGGCATTTGTGAATTATTGTATTTTGAAACAATTCCGACTAAAGTAACGATTAATGAATATATCGATTTGGCAAAAGAATACAGCACCGAACAAAGCGGCCATTTTGTAAATGGAATTCTCGATAATCTTCACAAAGAATTGCTTTCGCAAAATAAAATCCACAAGACGAATTATAAAAACAGTACTTTATAATACCTTCGCGCGATGAAAAAAAAACATTTGAATAACATATTTGCCTTCATTTGCATGGCGGGAATTTTATTTTCCTGTAATATCAGAAACGAAAAATACAGGCATGATATGCAGGCACAATTAAAGCCTCATTTCAGTGACACTACGACTGTACAAATGATCGATTCTGTTTATGATTTTGGAAAAGTAACTGATGGAGAAAAAGTCATTTATAATTATCGTTTCAAAAATACCGGCAGCAAACCTTTGATCATTTCTTCAGCAAGCGCCAGTTGTGGTTGTACCGTTCCCGAAAAGCCGGAAGAGCCTGTAAAACCTGGAGAAATCGGATTTTTGAAAGTGGTATTTAACAGCGAAGGAAGGGTAGGACCGACTCATAAAACCGTTACCGTAATTTCCAATGCTTATCCTGCGTTTCCGGTTTTATTATTGACAGGAGAAGTGGTTTCCAAAAAATAGTTTCTTATAATAAATTTTTTAACCGCTGGTAAAAACAGCAAACAAAACAACAAAACAAACAGTATGAACTTAGCAACAGTATTTTTAATGTTAGGACAAGGACAAGGTGGAGGCGGTGGATTTCAATTTGTATTTTTAGGATTGATGGTGCTTGTGTTTTATTTTTTTATGATTCGTCCGCAGGCAAAAAAAGCAAAACAACAAAAAACATTTATGTCAGGTCTGCAAAAAGGTGATAAAATAGTAACCATAGCCGGCATTCATGGTACGATCAATAAAATCAATGATGACGGCACTTTCATGCTGGAAGTGAATCCTGGTTCTTATATTAAAATGGAAAAAAGCGCAGTAAGTATGGAAATGACGGCCAATTTGAATAAGACTCCGGCGCCGGTTAAGTAGTAAGATTTAAGTAGTAAGAATTATTGATTTAAGATATTAGCAGTGTGATGTACGAAGTTTGATGTAGGATTACGTCGGCTTCGTACATTTCATTTTGTGATTTTCTAAATTATAAATCATACACCCTAAAATCATAAATCAAAATATGCTTCGAATAGGAATTACAGGAGGAATTGGCAGCGGCAAAAGCACCGTCGCCCAGATCTTTAATGTGTTGGGGATTCCGGTTTATAGTTCGGATGATGCCGCAAAAAGGTTGATGAATGAAGATAAAGACTTGAAAAATAATATCGTCAAATCCTTCGGTAAAGAATCTTATTCAAATGGTAAATTAAACCGGAAATACCTGGCAGAACAGGCTTTCAAAGATCGGGCGAAGATTGAACTTTTAAATTCGTTGGTGCATCCTGCAACGATAAAAGACGCAACCGGATGGATGGAAAAACAAACTGCACCATACGTCATTAAAGAAGCTGCATTAATTTTCGAAAGCGGTTCGGATAAATTTCTCGATGCAGTGATCGGTGTAAAATCCCCCCTTTTTTTAAGAATTGAAAGAACGATGAAACGAAATAATGTTACAGCCAATGAAATAGAAGCGCGTATAAAATTGCAAATGGATGAGGATGAAAAAATGGCCTTGTGTGATTATATCATTGTAAATGACGAACGGCAAATGTTGATTCCACAAGTTCTTCTGTTGCATGAGAAATTTCTGAAAGGATCACTTCATTAGGTCTACTTTAAAAATAAAAAAGAAATCTTCATTATTTGTTCTTTTGCTGTGAAGCATGGAAAAGGTGCGATATGTTTCAACTGACATTATCTTTTCTTATTTAATGAATTAAACTCACCATAGCACTTTAGACAATAGAACGATTATTTATCTTTACCATAAAAAAACACCCTGAAGTTATCTACCTTATATAAAAACAGGCAATCATTTTCTCCGAAACTTTATTGGAAAGAAATACTGGGTCTTTTGATGATCCTGCTGGCATTCGTTTTCTTTAGAAGTGAGCGAAAAGAATTGATCCAGATCATTCCAAACATCGAAAGCGCTGATCCTTTCTGGATCCTTGCCGGTGTGGGCGTTACCTTTTTGTATGTGTTTCTACAAAGCGGCATCTACATCAGCAGTTTTTCTTCTATTGGTTTACCATTGAAATGGATTGATGCTTTTGAGCTTTTCCTGAAAAGAAATTTTTTAAGTATTTTTTTGCCTGCCGGAGGTGTAAGCGCTTTGGCCTATACGCCTTCACAATTGAGGAAAAGAGGTTTTAATAAAACACAAATCGGGCAGGCCAGCGGTTTGTATGGCTTCGCAGGATTATCTACTGTTTTTTTAGTCGGGCTTCCGGTATTGGTTCTTCTAACATTGTCGCCTAACCGGCAGTTTAAAAGCGCGTGGGTAGGATTAATTTTTGTGGTTCTCTTAATGCTGGGGCTTGTGTGGATTGCGAGATCGTTGAAACAAAAAAATAAATTATACCAGTTTATTGAAAGAAAATTTCCACATGCGTCACCTATAATTGACGAGCTGTTTGCTGCTAATGTGCAACAAAAAAAATATGCCGGCGCTATAGGCTTCTCAGTGGGAGTGGAGCTAAGCGGCATGGCTTCAATTTATGTTGCCATGCTGGCACTCGGCGTTTCTCCATCGCTTATGGCGGCCGCAGTAGGTTATATGGTTACCGTTTTGCTTATGGTAGTTTCACCCTTTCTACGCGGCCTTGGCGCTGTAGAAATGTCACTGGTTTACATCCTCGAAATATACGGCTACTCTACGGTTCAAGCGTTGTCCATCACCATTCTATACCGTGTATTTGAATTCTGGTTGCCGATGCTTCTTGGCATCTTTGCTTTTGCATGGAGAGGACGGCAATTATTTATCCGGATAGCGCCCGCGCTTTTGATTTTTGCTTTGGGCATTATCAATATTATTTCTGTGGTAAAGCCTCCGTCACATCCACGGCTGAAATTACTGAGCCAGTTTCTTCCTCTCGATGCAATTAATGCCTCCAATGCGCTGGTTCTTTTTATAGGACTGGTACTGCTCATCACGTCGGCGTATATGTTCAAGGGATTGAAAAATGCCTGGCGCTTGGCGATCCTTCTGTCCGTACTGTCACTTATCGGCAATCTTACAAAAGCGCTTGATTATTATGAAGCTGTTTTTGCAGCCATCACGCTTGTATTATTATTGGTAAGCAGAAAGCAATACCTCATCCAAAGTAATCTGAAACTGGTACGTGTTGGTTTATTATCTGTCATCATCGTTTTTTTGTCGGTACTGATCTTTGGTTTTGTCAGTTTTTATTTTATCAATCCGCGGGCTTTTGGCATCGATTTTACCTGGAAACAATCCATCCAATATTCCTTTCAATTCTTTTTGATGAACGGCAGTGAAGACATTCAACCTCATACACCTGTCGGTCATCAGTTTCTATGGTTCTTTCAGTTACTGGGTTATTTTAGTTGGGCGTTCCTGTTGTTTACACTCATCAAACCTTACATTAAAGTACAACAATCAAGTGGCCCGGGAAGGGAAAGGGCTAAATTTTTATTGAGTGAGTATGGAAATTCCGCGATAGATTATTTCAAAATATCTAAAGACAAACTGCTTTTCTTTTCTGAAGTCTGCGATGGGTTTTTGGCGTACAGGATCGCCAATGGATTTGCCATTGTGTTGGAAGAACCGGTGTGTGCCGAAGAAAACAAACCGGAGATATTAGCAGAGTTTTATAATCAGTGTCGGAAAATGGGATTGAAAGTTGCATTCTACCGGGTAGATGAAAATAGTATACTGTGGTTTAATGAGCTACGAAAGAAAAAAATACTCATTGGCCAGGAAGCGATATTGGATGCAGAAAATTTTACTATGGAAGGAAGAAATAAAAAGTCGTTACGAAATGCAATGAACAGCCTGCAAAAAAAGGGATTTGTTACTAAGATTTACCGTCATCCTTTGTCACTGGAACTGGTTGCTGAGCTCAAAAAAATCTCTGATGAGTGGCTTGCCTATTATGGAAAGGATGAACAAATATTTTCCCAGGGAATGTTTAATGCGGAAGAAATTGCTCAGCAGGATGTGATCACTTCTGAAGATGGAGAAGGAAAAATTGTTGCGTTCTTAAATATTATTCCTGATTATGCTCCTGAAGAATGTACTTACGATCTGATACGCAAAACAGGCGCTGCTCCCGGTGGATGTATGGATGCGCTGATCATCAAAATGGTGGAATATGCAAAAGAAAATAAATGCAAATACATCAATCTTGGATTAGTGCCAATGACCGGAATTTCAGAGCCGGATAGTCCTGCCGAACAGATCATTAAATATGCCGCTGAGAAACTGAAACGCTTCCGGCACTTCCAGGGCTTGCGGGATTTTAAAGAGAAATATGCCACGATCTGGGAAAATAAATATTTGGTGTATGATACAGATTACGACTTGCTGCAATTGCCTGCTGCGCTAAACAAAGTGATGCAACCCTAATAATTAAATTATGAATAAGAGCATATACTTACTACTTGTTTTTTCAACACTAGCATTCACTGTTGCCGCGCAAAATCTTCCTATGAAAGAATGGGAAGCCTCTGCGCATACTAAGCCCCTGGTTTTTTACATTTCCGGCGATGGTGGCCTTAACAGATTTTCCAATGAATTATGCACTGCCATAAATAAAGAGGGATTTGATGTGGACGCGATGGATTCCAAATCTTATTTCTGGAGCCAAAAAACACCTGCACGAACTGCAGAAGATATCAGTGATTTTCTGTCAAAGAAAATTGCAAGGCGTCCAAATCAACAGATTGTATTGATCGGTTATTCTTTCGGTGCCGACGTATTGCCTTTTGTACTGAACCGCTTACCCAAAAATATTGCTGATAAGATAAAAGTTTCTTTCCTGATGGCTTCGTCTGGAAGCACCGATTTTGTAATTCACATTGCGGATTTATTTGGCTCTGGCAAACGGCGCGGAATGGACGTGTTATCAGAAGTAAATAAAATTTCTAATAAAAAAATAGTGATCCTAAACAGTAGCGATGACAAGCAACTTAATGCCGGAAAAATTACCATAAAGCACATCACCGAAATACTTCCTGGTGGCCATCATTTTGACGGGGATATTGATGAGATAGTGAAAGCAATAGTCAAATATATTTGAGGTTGTAGGTCACACGGTCGCGTTGCTTGCGTTTCGCAACCTGAACGATACTTCTCTGCCTAAAGGCTAAAAACTAAAGGTTTCCATATAAAGACACGAAGAGCACGAAGATCCACAAAGGGGACTGGATAGTTTTTGCTCAAAATGTGAAATACTTCCGTTTTTTCTGCCACTCCTCTTGCCATACTAAACTGCTGTCTCCGTCTCTTTTTATAGGGTTTTCCTTGTATACAAGTCCGGGTTAAGTCCGGGATATGCCGGACTTATGCCGGACTTGACTGGGCTATGGTACGGCTATGCTATGAAGATCGTATACTTGAGACATGAAGTATTTATACTTTAACCGGCAGAGAAAGATGCTTTAATTACCATTATAAAATATATTATTATGGCATCACAAATTAATTTGCAGATCACCGGAAGGATACAAAGATTGTGTTTTATAAACGCGGCGACATGACGGAGAAAGAAATAGCAACGCTGGTTGCTCGGCTGTACCGCGAGGGTTATAAGTTAACCGTTTGAGGTTGAAAGAAGTGCACGTTTCACAAAACGTCACTTTTGCGGCATCAATCTGCCCAGTTCCTGGCGCTGCCTTAAATTTGTGGTTTTTGCTGCAAGAACAAAACCCCAAACGACAAATGCAAAGCATCCCAAACCTGCAGCAATAAATAAAGGGTTCCAGAATGGAGTGGAAACCAGCGACCAGAAAATTGCAATCGTTGGCATTAAAGCAGCCACAGCAGTTGCACGTAATACATTGGAACAGCGCCTTCAGCAAAGCCTTTTCTGTTATGCGGTATGAATCATTTCAATATCATCCACTGAAGAAGAATATTTACAAAATGTGTTCGCGGTTTATTTATTTTACTACATCTCCACATGTTTCTTCCTCCTCACATTTGCATTCCACCAGTAAGTCAGTTTCAGCATTAATGCTCGGTTTCGCACAGAAAATGGAGCAGGAAAATAATTATCTGTATAAACAATAAAAAGATCGGAAGCAGGTTTGTAACGCCATTGAAATCTTGCATTCACATTCATATTATCAAGTTGCTCATTGTATTGCACGAAAATGGTGAAGAATAATTTGTTAGTCATAGTCATGTCTATTTTTGGACCCAGAAGCCAGAATTTTGTAACATTCCAGGGAGCCGGCAAAACGATGTTATAATAACTTGCATTCACCGTAATGCTGACGTAAGGCTGAAACCGGTAACCAATATTTCCACTGATATTTGAACGACTACCGTTGGCATAGTAACCACCAAAACGCGTGGAAAGCCCGTACGTAACAAGACTTTCAGGCTTTGAAACATAATCAAAACCTGTAGCATACCAATAATGAAGTGTTCCCGTAGCAAGCGAATCTTTTTTGAAATTGGTAGGATCAAAAGGTTGTTGCAATTCTACAAAATCATGCGAAAGCCAGGGAACGAAAGTGCTCTGATCCCGAAAATTTAAAGTATAGCCAACATACAATTCATCGTCTGTTCGTTTCAAAGTTTCGTTCGTGTATAAAGTATACGTAAGTTTCGGTCCATGTGATAAAATGCTGCCGCGTTTAGGGAAAAACAGGTATGCTGCCTGTGGATTTAATTTAAAATAGCCGTTCCTGGGAACATACCCAACTTCTGCATTATAGCTTTTGCCGACATAATCGTATTCTCCGTACAGAAGCAATTGCCTGCCGTTGTATTGCAGATTACCGGATTGAACAAAATCATCACCTCGTTTTCCGGGAGAAAAAGACTTTAACACCAACGCCTTCCCTGTCCATACGTTATTGCGGGAAGCAAGATTGTATTCGAGACCAATATTTCTGTTATAATCCGAATAAACGGGTTTACCTGAATCAATCTTTTGGGGATAATTAAGAGATTGTTTATTGACAAAAATGAATCCGATATTCGACCTTGAAAAAACACGTCTTTGAACAGAAGCAGCGATAAAATTTTGGGCCGGCAAACCTAAAGAATCTAAAGGCCCAGTTTCCATATCCATGGCACCAATCCTCCAGTCTTTATTTAATCTACCACTTAATCTTGCACCATAATTAATTGGAACACCCAGCCCGATTCTTCTCGAAAAAAACGGTCTGATATTCGCATAACCAAAGTTGGCAAAGAGATCACCATTCTCTAAAAAGAATTGCCTTTTCTCAGGAAAAAATAATTCATACCGGTCAAGATTTGTTACCTGCTGATCAACGTCTACCTGCGAAAAATCGGGATTTACCGTAAGATCTAAATTCAATGCGGAGTTAATGGCAATTTTGGCATCTAACCCGGCATTTTTTTTATAATTGACCGGAGTTTTATTTTCCTGGTCTTTGCTGACGCCGCCTAAAAGATAAGGAATCAAAGAAATGTTAGCGCCCGAAGAAGGAGGCGCCTCGTCCCAAATGAGGTTTCCCGTATAAGCCAGGGATGCAGTTGGAAACTGTCGTGGCATTGGCGCCCAGGAACTTTTTTCCGAAGTTCTTAAATCGTTTCTGCTAAAATTGATGCCCCAAACCTTCACTCCGTTTTTATACCTGATGCTGGTGAATGGAATCGCCATCTCCAAAACCCATTTATCAGGATAATTTTTCACTTTTGAAATCCATTTGTTATCCCAGTTCAAATCCACTTGTCCTCCATTATACATACTTCCATCCCACTGGGCGCCTGCTGCGTTGGCGCCAAAAGAAAAACCATTTGTCTGATCGTTAAAAGGGTCAATAAAGACAAGAAAATTATCATTTTTTCCAAATACAAAATCGCGGCGGAGTGATTCAACAAAATAACGTCCGGGAATAGGTTTGTGACAAATGACAAGCATATAAAAAGCATGATCGTCATAACACATTCTTACTTCCGTTTTCACCTTTGCAAAAGAGGTATCCATCGGCAACACCATAAAAAAATTGGTGGCAGAATCTGCTTTTGTCCATGCTTCGTCATCCATCTCACCGTCTACTTTTATTGGCTGAAATGTCCGATGGATGTGCAATTGATAAGAAGCATTCTTTTTTTGTGCGTCAATTTTAAAAGAAAAAATAAAAATGGAACTAAAAGTAAAAGCCAATAACTTTTTCAATCGGCCGGCAAAATAATCGTTCAAACAAATTTTTTAAAAATTAAGAATTGAATGCTCGTTACTAAATTTGAGTTATAACCAAATTTCTCTTTCTAAAAATAAGATAGTTTAGTTTAAAAATGTATCATAAAATCTTTTATAAAATGTTGGTGACAATAAAGGAATGGTAAGTAACGCCCTTGCACTGGTTCGGGACCTGCCTGGAATCCCATGAAAAAATTATATTGGCCGGGAGAGAAAGCCACCTCATTCTTGTGCCAATAAGGGCAATACCATATTGCAGTTCTATTTGTGATATGGCAGGATGTATATTTTTCAGCCAGCCAAACCAAAAATGCTGTATGCCAGGATGATCAACACTATTAGTGAAATGATGACATACAAATAATCCTTCTCGAAAAGAAAACCAATGATAGAGAATATTACTCTTGAAACAGGAGTGGCAATTAATAAAAGCAGGCCAAACTGAATAATTGATAAACTATCCAGCTGACCCGCTCCTTTTATGATTTGTTTTACAGAGCGAAGGCTGGAAGGTTCGCTTCGGAAAGTTTTGAAATGAGGATAAGAAAATCCATTCTGGTATAAATAAATAATGCCTCCGAAAACTACCAGTGCCGCGGAAATGATCACGCCGGTGATCAGCAATGTTCCCATTACTGATTCCATGTCATAATCGGTTATTTTATTTTTCGTTGTCATATTCGTCCTGCTATCCCGTTATAGATCATTTGAATAGCCAGGAAAGTAATAATGATTGCAAATAATATTCTCAGCCATTTGGTCTGTGCTTGTACAAGAATTTTGGATCCGGTAAAGGCACCAACAATTACGCCTATCACCACCGGCATTGAAAGCCCCGGATTAATATAACCTCTTTCCAGGTAAATGCCGGCACTGGCGGCCGCTGTTACGCCAATCATAAAATTACTCGTAGTAGTAGAAACTTTAAAAGGAAGCTTCATAAAATGATCCATAGCAATGACTTTTAATGCACCGGAGCCTATTCCAAGTAATCCTGATAAAATTCCTGCAACTACCATCATAAAAAAACCTGCCGGAACATTTTGTGCCTCATACTCAATTTCCCCGGCGGCTGTCGGATAAGAACTGTTCAGTTTTAAAATCCCTGCAATTCTTGAGCTTTTTTTGGGAACAAGTATCGATTCATTTTTTTTCTTTAATGAAAGTGATGCAGAGAAAATTAACACCAAGCCAAAGATGATAGAAATAATAGAAGTAGGTGCGAAAACTGCTAACATTGCTCCTCCAACGGCACCGATAGTGGTGGCAATTTCTAAAAACATTCCTATACGAATATTAGAAATGCCTTCTTTTACATAAGCGGAAGCCGCGCCAGAGGAAGTAGCGATTACTGAAATCAGTGATGCGCCAATGGCGTAATGAATGTCAACATGAAATAAAAGAGTAAGCATCGGGATTATGATTACTCCACCGCCTAACCCGGTTAGAGATCCTACTAATCCTGCCAGAAAAGATCCGGAAAGAATAATAAGAGAAAAAATCAGAATATTCATTCAGTTTATTAAAAATCCTTGCAAAAGTAGCTTTTAAGCGTCGTAATATTCTTTGTATTGTCTGGAAGGGGTATGAATAAACGAAAAAGGAAGGAGCCGGTAAACAAACAAATATTCATAATTTTTGTTTTCCAAAAGGATCTGCGGCTGCAAACTGAATCAAAAAGTTTCAACCTTCAACTTGAGCGCTACCTAAAACCCCAAAACCTCTTTCATCGAATAAATTCCTTTTTTCCCTTGTAGAAATTCTGCTGCCAGAACAGCGCCTTCAGCAAAGCCTTTTCTGTTATGTGCAGTATGAATGATTTCAATATCGTCCACTGCAGAAGAATATTTTACAGAATGTGTTCCCGGCACTTCATCAATTCTTTTGCTGATGATTGAAAGTTCATTTTTGTTTGTGGTATCATTGTTAACCCATTTATTCTTTTCATCCGAAACTTCAATAATTTGTTCCGCAAGTGTAATAGCGGTTCCGCTCGGTGCATCTTTTTTTTGTGTGTGATGAATTTCTTCAATCGCTACCCGGTAGGAGGGATGCGGTTTTAAAAGTGCGGCTAATTTTTTATTTAACTCAAAGAGGATATTTACGCCAACACTAAAATTGCTGGCATATAAAAAAGCGCCGTTTAATTCTTTACATTTTTCTTCAATCAATTTCAATTGAGTTAGCCAGCCTGTAGTACCGCACACAACCGCCACATTTGCTTTTAAACAAGATAAAATGTTTTCTACTGCACTGTGTGGATTGGTAAATTCAATCGCAACATCGGCCCTCTGAATATTTTCGTTGCTAAAATCTTCAATGTTTTCATCTGTGATTCGTAAAACAATTTCGTGGCCTCTTTGCAAAGCAATTTCTTCAATAGCATGTCCCATTTTGCCGTATCCGATTAAAGCGATTTTCATAAAAAAATAATTAAAAATTAAAGATGAAACAAATTATGGTAGTGGCAGTAATGGTTTTGAATTTTTTTCTTTAAAAAAGAATACCAAAGAAACGCCAGGATTATTTATGTTGGAAAGTCCTGGTTGAATTTTCATTCCAATATCCGGACTTACATCAAAAGCCTTCAGATGCGCATCAACAGTGGCATCTACTACATTTAAAGCCCAGAAACCGAGGAAGACAAGCACGGAATAATCTATATTTTGCCTGAAGACATTCCTGTTAAGCCGCAGGTCCTGGTTCGTTAAAAATTGTAAATCCGGTGCTACCCTCATGCTATCTGCATGCGTAGCACGTGAGCGATAAATTACGGCATTTCTCAAGTCTCTATAAGTGTGTAAATTATAAAAAAATACATAGGCTGTAGTTCCCAGGGCGCCATAAATAATCGGAATCTTCCAATATTTTTTATTGTACCATTGTCCCCAGCCCGGCAAAATAGCGGAGCGAAGCATGGCTGTTTTCGGGTTAAACTTTTTTACTGCGGTATCGGATGCCAGCAAACTTTTACCGGACGTATCCGGAACATTGCTTTTTAAAATAACCGTATCGTGTTTTTCTGTAATAGAAGTATCAGTTGGTTTTGCCAGGGTTGTGTCTTCTTTTTTTATAATTTCTGCATTCTTTTTTATAAGAGAAGTATCGTGCTGCTGCGCAAATAGGACGGTTCCCGGCAATAAAAGGAGTAGGAATAAAATGGTAAAAATAATAGTTCGTGCTGCCATAATTTTAATCTACCGAAACCTGCATCTTATCTAAAAGTGAACTTAATTCTTCGATAGAAAAATAATCAAAAGTGATGCTGCCGGTTCCTTTTTTACTGTGAGTCATTTTCACTTTCGTACTGAAATGTGATGCTAAATTATCTTCAATTTTTTTCAAAGAAGGCGGTAGCGTTGGTTTTACGGGATTATTAACAGTGTTTTTACCCTGCGTGTATAATTTTCTAACCAGGTCTTCTGTCTGGCGAACAGAAAGTTCTTTGCTTTTTATTTCATTAAAAATATACAATTGTTTGTCAACTACGTCCACATTGATCAGGGCTCGTGCATGGCCCATACTGATGTTTCCGTTTCTGACAGCGGCTTGAATATCCGGTGGTAATTTCAGAAGGCGGATGTAATTGGTAATGGTGCTGCGTTCTTTGCCCATGCGCTCGGCAAGCTGATCTTGTGTGTAATCGAGCTCTTCCATCAATTGTTTATAACTAAGGGCAATTTCAATCGCATTCAAATCCTCTCTTTGCAAATTTTCAAGCAAAGCGAGTTCGAGGATTTTTGAATCTTTTACATCTCTGATGTAAACAGGTACGTCGGCAAGCCCGGCGATTTTGGCGGCGCGAAATCTTCTTTCCCCGGCGATGATGCGGTACTTTCCATTGGCAATTTTTGTAACCGTAAGCGGCTGGATGATGTCATGAATTTTTACAGAAGCAGCCAGTTCGCTTAATGCATTTTCATCAAAATCGTGGCGTGGCTGTTCCGGATTTGCTTCTATCTGGCTTAATGGAATTCTTGCGTTTGCGGGGCTGGCTTTGTCAGATGAATCTTTTATTAAATTTTTTTCAGTGACAGAAAGATCGCTGTCTATATTCTGCAACAAGGAACGGATTCCTTTTCCTAATGCGTCCTTTTTATTTGGCGTCGTCTTCATTTATTAATTCGATAATTATTTTTAAAAAAGTTTATGGATGCTCCAAAACTTTATCCGTTTGATTCATTTTGGTCATATTGTTCTTTTGCAAAACTTCTTTTGCCAGATTCAAATAATTAATCGCGCCTTTGCTCTCAGCATCGTAAAGTATCGCAGGTTTTCCAAAGCTGGGCGCTTCGCTCAAACGTGTATTCCGATGAATGACGCTATTAAAAACGAGTTCTTCAAAATGATGGCGCACTTCATTTACAACCTGGTTGCAGAGTCGCAATCTTCCATCATACATCGTCATCAAAAGCCCTTCGATCTGTAATTCAGGATTTAGGCGGTTTTGCACTATTTTAATCGTGTTTAATAATTTCCCTAGTCCTTCCAGGGCAAAAAATTCTGCCTGAACCGGCACCACTACACTATCTGAAGCTACCAGCGCATTCACGGTTATCAATCCCAGTGATGGCGAGCAATCAATGATAATAAAATCGTATTCATCGCGAATTTGTTTTAAGACATTCTTCAAAACACTTTCGCGATCAGGATAACTGATCATTTCAATTTCAGCACCAACAAGATCAATATGCGAAGGCATCAGATCCAGGTATGGAATTTCTGTTTTTAAGATCACATCTTTTGGCGGTGTTTCATTTACCATGCAATCGTAAAGGCCTGTCGTTACGTTGTGCAGATCGAAACCAACGCCGGTGGTACTGTTTGCCTGCGGATCTGCATCAACGAGCAACGTCTTAAACTCAAGCACAGCAAGGCTTGCAGCCAGGTTGATGGCTGTAGTTGTTTTTCCTACTCCGCCTTTTTGATTTGCAATTCCTATTGTTTTTCCCATAATTCGTTTCGCTATTCTTTTTCTTTTAGATTTGGATTATTCATTAATTCTTTTTATATCGAAATTCAAATCTTGTTTATTTGTTTCTTTACTGAAATCTAAATCAGATATTTTTATTTGCGATTCGCAATTGACCACTCACCGCAATCTGGCAAATTTAATTATTAGCCTTAATATTACGCATAATCTGTGGTTAAAAACGATTTATTAATGCCCTTACCGCTAACAATTTTTTATTTCTATAATTGCATAAACTGAAAAGCAGTTAATTTTATGGCATGTACACGATAATCAGCGGCACGAACCGGGTAGGAAGTCATACGGAAAAAGTAGCGAAGGAATATCAACGCATTCTGAAAAATAAAAATATTGACGCAAACATTTTTTCTTTAAAAGGCCTGGATGTTGTTCATCGTTCGGATGATATCATCAAAGCAGAAGCAGAAATTTTCATTCCTACTGACAAATTTATTTTTATCATCCCTGAATACAACGGTTCTTATCCCGGCGTTCTGAAAGCCATGATCGACAACAGCGATACCCGGAAAGTATGGAATTACAAAAAAGCGTTGCTTACGGGAGTAGCTACCGGAAGAGCCGGAAACCTGCGTGGAATGGATCATCTTTCCGACACGTTGCATTTTATGAAAATGAACGTTTTTTATAACAAACTCCCGATTTCAGTAATTGATAAAGTAATTGATAAAGACGGCCGTCTAAATGATGACACGCTGCTGGCAGTCAACAAACAAATAGATGAATTTCTTGATTATTAAAAAAGGTAAATTAATTTAAAGATGCGTACTCCTTTCGGAACTTTTATCGTCATTTTGATCATGGTCTTGCTGGATATTTATGTTTTTATGGCGCTAAAATCAGTAAGTAATTCTGCTTCTTCCAGGTTAAGAACCATCATTTATGTTATTTATTGGCTCATTGCCATTGTTGCCATCGCTGGCCTCTTACTTTTTATTTTTACCGGCCCTGAGTTTTTGCCAAAAAAAGTAAGAACCTACCTTTTTGCCAGCATCCTTGCTTTTGTTTTCGGGCAATTGGTTTCCTGTATTTTCTTCCTGGTGGATGATGTGCGACGATTGATCCAATGGCTTGCAGGAAAAGCTTTTTTCAGAAATACAGAAGTTTCTCAGATGAATGGCGATGGCATCAGTCGTTCTGTATTCCTTAGCTGGATTGGGTTGGCGGCAGGGACTACACTTTTT
>Ga0207652_10000945_pt1 | contig 27302 bp, 10 predicted proteins | sample KBSC63BmetaG_FD_184334 | JGI IMG/M metagenome (GOLD analysis project Ga0207652, IMG submission 184334) | Corn rhizosphere microbial communities from Kellogg Biological Station, Michigan, USA - KBS C6-3B metaG (SPAdes) (version 2) | ecosystem: Host-associated > Plants > Roots > Rhizosphere ...
TCTGATCGGCGTACGAGAGTGCGCCCGCCAACTGGCCAAACCTGGAGCCTTCCTTTCTTGACTAGTCGAGCAATCGCCTGCCGTGACACACCGCGTATGCGAGCCGCCTCGGCCTGTGAGACCCAATCATCGGGATTGAATAAATTGGTTGACAATGTTAACCCATTTAGCGTACGGTGGATCATGAGGAACTAATATGAGTGTAACCGTGCCTGCGAAGCTCCAATCCGTTCAAGCCAGAGTTGGGGGATCTCTCGCGGATCCGCTCGATCTCGTCCAGGCAGAGCATCCATCTGAATTGATCCAGCAAGCACCCTACTTTTCATCACGGTACGGGGCCGCCTACCTTGGAGATTCATTGGAACTTCTCCGAGCCATGCCGTCTTCAAGCGTGAACTTGGTCGTGACCTCCCCTCCTTACGCCCTGCACTTCAAAAAAGCGTACGGAAATGAGACCAAAGAACAGTATGTGGAATGGTTCCTGCCATTTGCGAGGGAGATCTTCCGTGTATTGAAGGACGATGGGAGCTTTGTCCTCAACATCGGTGGCAGTTACAACAAGGGTGTTCCTACGCGGTCGCTCTACCATTTCAGGCTACTGATTGCCTTGGTAGATGCCATCGGCTTTCACCTTGCTCAAGAGTGCTTCTGGTACAACCCGGCCAAAATGCCCGCTCCTGCAGAGTGGGTGACTGTTCGAAGGATTCGCGTGAAGGATTCGGTCGAATACGTGTGGTGGCTCTCCAAGACCCCGCATCCTAAGGCGTCGAATCTGAATGTGCTACGCGAATACAGCCCGGATATGATTCGCCTCAACAGGCGAAATCTTCGGGAGACGATTCGTCCTTCAGGCCACGTCATTCGAGAGTCTTTCACCAAGATTCATGCAGGCGGCGCCATCCCTTCTAACGTCATTGAGACCGAATGGGATGGCGAACTGCCGGAAAACATGATGAAAATGGGCAACAACTCCGCTAATGACTCCTACACGATGCGATGCAAAGCAGAGGGGATCAAAATACATCCTGCGCGGTTTCCCTCACAGCTGCCGAAATTCTTCGTCAAGATGCTCACAGAGCCGGACGACATCGTTTTCGACCCCTTCGGGGGTTCGCTTACAACGGGAGCGGTAGCGGAACAACTAGAGCGTCGATGGTTGGCTGGAGAGGCTGTCGAAGATTACCTCAGAGCTGGGACGTTTCGTTTCGAGGAAAGTGCGAGCAATCCAAAGCTATTCTGACCGGCACGAGTTGACCTGGAGATGCCATACCAATTCGAGGTCTCAAGAGGCTCATCCGCGGAGTGCATAACCACCGCCACGGGAAAATGGGACAAACGGAACGTTCCCTAGTCATCTTTCGCCTGTAGACCCACAACCACTTCAAGTGCAGAGGTTCCCCGAATTATCCGGGCCACCCCAATCAAGCCGCCATCGCCATACCGCGTGGCCTGAAGCCTTTCCCTACCGCTTGCAGACTCTTCTCCTCTGCCGGCAGCAATTCCACGTGCGACGGCCCGTCTTCGATGACGTAGTGGAACGAATCGACAACCACCTCCTTCGACTCCAGATCGACGCGCCGGATCCAGTTGCTCTTTTCCTCCAGCGGGTTGGTCACGATGACGGCGAGGCCCCACTCCATCCATCCGTGCAGCGCACCCGCGCCGCGCAGGCGGTTGAAGACGTTGGCGCTGGCGGTGTCTTTGTTGAGGTGGTGGACAAGCCCTACCTGGCAGCCTACCTCCGCGCCGAATTGTGAGAGGCGGGCGGTGATTAGCGACATCTGCTGGTTGTCGTTCTCGTCCAGCCGGTGGATGCGGTTGAAGACATCGAAGAAGACAATGTTGCAGCCCTGCTTTTTGAAGTCGCGCACCAGGGCCTTGAACTCGGCTTCGTCCTGGATGTCGAACGTGCCTGTCTGGTCGCGGCTGTTGACCCAGAGCCAGTCGTCGAGGTCGAGGTTGGCGAGACGGCCGCCGCGGATGAGGCGGGCGATTCTTCGCTTGGTCAGGCTGGGAGCGTCTTCGCGGGTGACGAGGCCGACCTTCACGCGCTGCCTGATCGCACAGCCGAACCACGGCGTTCCCGAGATGAGGTGCAGGATCAGGTGCAGCAGCAGGAGGCTCTTGCCGGCCTTCGGGTCGCCCATGATGACGCCGTTGCCTTCGGCCTGCAACACGCCTTCCACCAGCCAGTCCGTTGCAATGCCGGTGGACGTGGCAAACGTCATGCCCTCGATGATGGTCGACGGCTCTTCGACCGCTTCCAGAGCCGGTTCCACGACGGTGCCTGCCTGATCTTCTCCAGCAGAAGCTCGACGCTGTGGGCCTTCAGGAAGTCGCTGACGTCGCTCTTTTCCTGCATCTCGTCAAAGCGCACGATCCTCACGCTCTGCGCGAGCGGGTGGCATGACTTCGCGATCGCCAGGCTGGACTCGCGGCCCTTGGCATCGTTGTCCTCGAAGATCACGACGCGCTTGCCGGCCATGTACATCGAGTGCTCGTCGGTCCATGCGCCGGCAGCTCCCGCCGTCGTTGCGTGGATGCGGCCCAGCGGCCCCGCAGGCCAGTCGTGGATCATGTTCAGCGAGTCGGCGTCCTTTTCGCCCTCGGTGATGAGAATGCAGTTCGCGGTCAGCACGCCCATGATGCCGTACAGAGGCCGCTGCGACGGCGGAGAAGCATACTGGTAGCCGTTGGCGCCGACCGGCGTTCGGAACCGAAAGTCCTTGGGCTCCAGACGCACCTTCTGGAAGAGCAGCTTGCCTGCGGTGTCAACGTAATCGTACGTGCAGACGATCTGCTTCTGCTGGTACTGCGGCGCCATGCCGATCAGGCGGAACAGCCTCTCCGTGGCCTCCTCGCGCGTGCCGCCGCGCAGATGGTTCTCAAGCTGCACCAGGCCGCCTGAACCGCAACGGCTGTGGCAGGTCCACACGCCGCGGCTCATGTTCAGTGCGAAATTCCTGTCGCGCCCATTGTGGATCGGGCACTTCAAGCGCTGCTCCGGGCGGTCGGTGAACCGATGGCCGGGGAATACATGCTCGGCGTACTTCAGGATTTGTTCGGGGCTAAACATTGGCGTCGAACCCTCCGTCTTCCCAGCGTTTTTCCATCGTCTCCACGTCCTTGTACAAGTTGTCGATCCAGTCCACGTAGCGCCGGTTTCTGTCGTTGGCGCCCATCAGGAATTTGTTGGCCAGCAGACCATCGACGGCCGCTCCCATGGCTATTTCCGCGCTGTCGCCATCGGGGAACCGCCGCTTACATTCGCGCAACGCATCGAGGCCTTTCTTCATGCGCTTCCTGGTCAGCTCATACTGACTTTTCTTTCTCCCCAACTGGGCAAGGTAGTACTCGAAGACATGCGTGACAATGGCTCTCGCTTCAGCTTCACCCTGCTTTGGAGGACTCTCTTCAGCTTGAGGAGTTTTAGTAACAGGAGCTAAAGATCCCGGAGGCGCAGCCTTCGGGTGAGATTCCGCAGGAATCGACATGTCTTTTGTTTGTTTTTTAACTACACCTACATCAACACCAATACCAACAACAACACCATGCGGAAATTCTTCAGAAATTTCGGGAATTTCCTCTGAATTTCCGGAAGCCTCTGGAATTTCGGTAATTACTTCCGCATTCTCGAAATACTCTGAAATTTCAGGAACGTTCTCAGACCTCGCAGAACTTTCGGGAGCTTCTGAAAATGCTGCGAAGATTTTATTGGAAGCCTTACCGGCAGATTTCCTGCGGCTCGCTGTATAGCGCTCTTTGAACGCCTGGAGTTCTTCCGCAGGTGGGGCGGGGCTGTTCAGATCGCATTTGCGGCGGTACTTGCCCAACAGCGGTTTCGGCACGTCCCATTGTCCCCACAACGAACCGTCCGAGGCTTTGTAGACGAACAGCAGAAAGTTGTCGTGGTACTCCCTGAGCCAGTCCACAAGCTGCTCCTCCGATGGAGGAGAGTTGTAGCCGACATAGCCCGCCTCAACAATGCGCTCCGCGCACATGCGCAGGCGTCCGTAACTATTGCTCGCCGCGAGCAGGCATGGAAAATTCAGCCGGGCCTCATCGCTGCAGGCGCGGATGCGTTCCCCATGCGTAAGGCCGTGCGGGTCGATCATCATCGGTTTCCGCCCCTCTGCGCTGCGGCCAGCCCGGTGATGCCTGCGAACAGTTTTGTGAACGGTACAAACATGGCTCGGCCCCTCTTTTCGCAACTCTCCGAAAGCGCACTTTACGAGTCGCGTAAGCACACTATACAAAACCGGAGGCCGGATCGCGCGAAGAAAAGGAGGAAAAAGCGTTTACTCACTACAGAGAAGACGGCGCTCAGGCGTGTTGCCTTACGCTGGACGCACGGCCTGAAGGCCGTACCCTTCAAGCATGCGACTGTCAGCAGTCTGACGTCCCGCCCTATCTCATCCACACGCGTGGCCGTGCGACGAGACAGTTCACTGACGAGGAAATCGCTTATTTGTACAGCAGATAGAGTTGACGGCGCGCCTTGAAGGCATTCAGGTCCTTCTGCCATCCGGCGGCGATCTCCCGAGGGTCTGTGCCGGCTTTGATCTGGTCCAGCACACCATGGTTCAGGAGGAGCCGGTCGACTCGGTCAACCTGAAAGGACTTCGGATACAGCTTCCAGATAGCGGAAACTGCCTCGACGCCAAGCTCCGGAGCATCGAGCGCGTTGCGGTCGGTCACGATCACTTCCACACCTTCGCAGTGCTCTCCGCGATACGGATACCTCTCTTCTCCAGCGGGAACGTAGTAGATCGGCATGAAGCTTGCGCCGGGAATCCGGCGAGCATTCAGGTACGCGGAAAGCTGCGTGGCGACAATCCACGGAGCACAGAAGCGTTCAAACGGAGCCTCCGTCGGGCCTTTGACATTGACGTTCGTGCCTTCCAGCAGACCCGTCCCCAGATACACGATGGACTGCGTCAGGCTGCGAATATTCGGGGAAGGATTGACCCACAGCAGGCCCGTGTCGTCGTACCAGTCCTTCCTGTGCCAGCCGGTCATTTTGATCACGGTCAACTGGGCCTGCAGATGCTTTTCGCCATTGAAGAATGCAGCGAGCTCTCCCATCGTCATTCCGGGCCGCATGGGTTCGGCAAAAGGGTTGACGTAGTTCTCGCGTCCCGACGTACTGACCGGGCCTTCCACCGCGACACCGTTCACCGGGTTGGGCCGGTCCAGCACAATGATGTCGATGTTGTTTGCCTCGGACGCTTCGAGGAAGTATCCCATCAGCGCCTGAAAGGTCCAGTAACGCACACCGACATCCTGCAGGTCGATGACGACCGCATCCAGGCCGGCGAGCTGTTGCGGCGATGGATGGCGCTTTGCCTCTGTCGATCCGTAAATACTCACGATGGGCAACCCGCTGTCGTGGTCCACATCGTTGCCGACGTCGGACTTGTCCAGCGCAGCAGCGATGCCGTGCTCCGCGCTGAAAAGCGTTACGACACTCAGGCCCGGTACCGCTGCCGCCGCGTCCTTCCGCAGCACATCGATCGTGCGCCGCTCATGGGCATCCACGCCGACTGGATTCGTCAGCACGGCCAGCCGGAGGTGTCCACCATGCTTTGCGGCAATCGGTTTCAGTTGTGCGAAATTTTGCGCTTCAAGAACATCGATGCCTGTCGCAACCTGCGCGGCGGCAGGCACGGCACATAAGGCGATGGACAGTACAACAGAGTGCAGCTTCATCTGTGTCCTCTCAAAATTGGATGGGCGTTAGGCGCCGCGACCCTCATCGCGGCGCCTTCGCAAACCAGTTAGAACGAGACGCGTGCAGCGAACTGCAGTTGCCGAGGCAAAGCGTTGGTGCGCAGGGCGGTGATCACGCCGAACGTCGATGTGCCAAGTGTCGATCCCGGCTGACCGAAGTTCGGGGTGTTCGTCAGGTTGAAAGCTTCCGCACGGAATTGCAGCTTCGCCCGCTCGGTAAGAGCGAAGTCCTTGAAGAGCGACGCATCGAAGTGACGGAAGCTGGGGCCGTACACGCTGTTGCGTCTCGTCGTCCCAAGCTGGCCTAAGGGCTGCGCGACGAATGCAGTCGTATCGAACCATTTTGCATTGGTTTTGGAAGCGACATGCGGCGCGCGGATCTGGTTGGGGCGATCGGTTCCAACGCCTGTATTCGTACGCACACTCGCGTTCGCAATGGTGAACGGCTGCCCTGTCTCCCACACATCGATGGCGTTCACCTGCCAGCCCTTCAGCGCCACAGCCTTGACACCGTGGAAGCTTTCGCCAAAAGGAATGCGGTAGTTCAGCATCATGGCAAAACGATCGCGCACGTCCAGTTCACTGTTTCCATACTCGACAGTCTTGGTGTTCAAGGGGTCGGCGCTGGTGAACAATCCACCCGCGGAGAACCCGACGTTGTCTCCCAGTGCGTGGGCCCAGGTGTAGTTGGCCTGCACCGAAAGACCGTGCCCCATCTGCTTCACCAAAGTGGTCTGCAGAGAATGGAAGTTGTCGTAGCCGTTGGATTCGATATTGTAGATGTCGGTTACACCCGGGAATTGCGCGTAATACGGGCGTTGTGTGGCGTTGAACGTTCCGGGATTGCCGAGAGGCGCCAGATTCAGGTCCGGGGAAGTACGAAGACCGTGACCGAGTTCACCGACATACGCCACCGTCATCACCGTATCGAAACCGAGATCGCGCTCCACGTTCAGGTTGAACTGATACACGTAGGAGTTCGAAAAGCCCAATTGCATACCGCGCAGCGCTCCCTGCGGATTGGTCGTGGACGCCAGGGAAGGTAGAGGCAGAGGTGTTGCCCACGTCGTTGTATTTGGATTCGGAGTGTAGGTGCCGACGTACGGCGGATCGGCGAACGGAACCGAGGGCCCGGTGTTGTCGCGGAAGAAGACAATGCCAAAACCACCGCGTACCACAGTCTTTGGCGAGACGTTGTCGGCGAACCCAAACCGCGGAGCGATGGAACGATAGTCTGTCCGAATGTCGGCCGTATTCGAAGCGCCCTGCCCCGCGACATGGAAGGCTTTTGAGACGGGGTCAAAATGCGAAATGTGGTTGAACTTATCAACATCGGGCGTGATGATGTCGTAGCGCAAGCCAAGGTTCAAGGTCAGCGTAGTGGTAGGCCGCCAGTCATCCTGCACGAAGAAGCTCGGCTCCCAGCTACGCAGGTAACGCGGAAAAAGCTGCACCACACGCGAGGCCTGGAAGATGTTGCCTTCCAGCAAATTCACCAGAGGTGAGATGGTTGCGACCGTACTGGAAGCCGGGTTGGTCGTGAAGCTGAAAGACCCCGCACCCGTCGTCGGCTGCTCGTTGAATATCTGCCGGCGAATCAGCGTAGCGCCGTATTTGATAGAGTGCTTGCCCTTCACCTGGGTCAGCGTCCCGCTGTACTGAAAAATGTTGTCGCGGTCATACAGCGGCAACGATCCCGATGCTCCGAGCGGAGCGTAGCCCGTCACAGCGACGTTGGGAAGCGCGGAGGTGAAAATGTCCAGGTTCGAATTCACGACTCCGAAGGCATTTCCAAAGTTCTTTCCGTAGTTGAGCGGCAGCGAGACGTTGCTGACATAGGTGTAACCGGCCTTCAACTCCAGAAGAAGCGTGGGCGTGAATGCGTGGGTCTCATCCAGCAGGTATTGCTGCGCCTGTTGCGATGCCGGTCCAGGGAACGACACCGAACCGCCGGGATCGACGCCCCCTACATTCGGCAGCGCGCTTGGCGTTACGGTGCTGACATTGTTATAGGTCCAACGCGCGAAGATCATGTCCTTTTCTGAAAAGTGATGATCGACCCGGAAATCCGCTGTCGTGCTGAACTGAGTCTGCGGATAGGACGAAGTAAACGTCGGGCTGCTTGCAGAGGCGTTGTTCGGCGCAGGATACAGGTTGAAAAACTTCGCTCCCACCGGACTGATCTGTCCCGGAGTCAACACAGGTCCGCCGCGATCGGAGAAGTCACCGACATGGGCGACCTCATAGGCCGTGGGCACAACGTTATTCACCAGGGTGCTGGTGGCATCGATGCGTCGCAGGCCTTCGTAGTCGGCAAAGAAGAAGGTCTTGTCTTTGAAGACCGGCCCGCCGATGCTGGCGCCGAACTGGTTTTGCCGGAACTCCGGCTTCTTGGGCAGAATGGCGCTCGTCGCAAAGAAGCTGCGTGCATCCAGGTAGTCGTTGCGCAGAAACTCATACGCCGATCCATGGAATTTGTTGCTTCCCGACCTGGTGATCAGGTTGACGACCGCTCCGGCGGTCTTTCCAACCTCGGCGGGATACAAATTCGTCAGCACACGGAACTCGGCGATCGCTTCGACCGATGGCCGCACACCGATGGTGCCCACCGTGCCTTCGTTATTGTCGACGCCTTCGACCATCTCATTGTTGAGGGTGTCCGATTGCGCGTTCGCCACCACCGATGACGTCTGCCGCCGATCGTCCGGGCGGTTGCCATTCGAGATGGCCGAGGCTGTGCCTTCATTCGATCCCGCCGCAAGTTGTGCCAGTTGTACGAAGTTGCGGCCGTTGAGCGGCAGGTCTTCTACCTGTCGCTGGGTAACCACGGTGCTCAGTGCCGTAGAGTCGGTCTGCAGCGCGGGAGCGGCGGCCGAAACCTGCACGGTCTGCGTGCTTCCTTCCAGCGGCAGCGCTGCCGCAATGCGCCGGCGGTCGCCGCCATTCAATACGATCCCCGAAAGCTCGAATCGCTTAAATCCGGGCGCCTCTACAACGATCGAATAGGTCCCGTTCTGAAGCAGGGAGAAGGTGAAATCGCCGCTCTCGTTCGTTTGGACAGACCGTGTCTGCTGCCGGTCTACCTGGGTCAGGGTGACCTTCGCGTTGGCCACCACGGCGCCGGCGGGGTCGGTGACTGTGCCGACAACATCGGCGGTGGTTACCTGTGCGCTCGACGGCTGCACCCAGAACACGCACAGCAGCAGCGCGGCGCAAACAGCCAGGAAGGAAAGAAGGGATGAAGATGGATGCAAGCGCTTATCGCTCATAGGTGTGTCCTCCTGAAGTGTGTTCTGAATGCAGATGCGATGCTGACCGGCTCGAGGTCAGCGTCAGAATGGTGCCCTAAGACCAGGTCGCCCGAAGCTCAAATGTCCAAATCAACAATGCCGCCAAAGAAGGCCTTGCGTATGAAGTGCTTGAGATGTATATACAGGTAGACAGGACGAAGCGCAACAAAATTCTGTTGTACTCGTAAAAGTCCGTTCTATCGAATTCCTCTTCAGCACTTATCATGCGGAAGACCTGATTTTTCCTAATTCCACGAAGACCAGAGAAAAACTGTGCCCAAACAAGCACCAGCCGAGCCTCTCGACAAGCAGGGATTCGTTCCGCTCTATTACCAGATTCAGCGTGGACTTCTGGACCGCATCAACCGCGGAGAACTGAAAGAAGGCGACGCTCTGGAAAGTGAAGAAGAGCTCTCGCGGCGTTATCGCGTCAGCAGGATGACCGCGCGCCAGGCTCTCCAGGGCCTGAAGATTGGCGGCTACGCCGTCAGCGAACGCGGCCGCGGCACCTTCGTCACCAAACCCAAACTCGATAAGAGCATCCTGCTGCTGCAGAGCTTCACGGAAGAACTTCGCAAGACCGGCTTCACACCTTCGTCACGGCTGCTGCTGCAAACGGTGGAGCCCGCGGCCCAGGAGCTCGCCGATATCCTGAAGATCAAAGCGGGTGAGAGCATCCTCCATCTGCGGCGCCTGCGCATGGCCAACGACATCCCCCTTGCACTTGAGGACTCGCATATTCTTCTCAGCCGCTTCCCCGGTCTCGCCGACATCGACTTTTCCGATCGCTCGCTGTACGAAGCTCTTCAACATCGTTATGGCACTCGATTTGGGTGGGCACATGAGACGATTGAGGCACTGCCCGCAACCGGTGAAGAAGCAAAGTTGCTGACCATCTCCCGCCGCGCCAGCCTGCTCTGCATCAGCCGGACACTGATGGCCGCGGACGACACACCTTTGGAGTTCGCGGTCTCTCGCTACCGTGGAGACCGCTATCGCGCCTCACTCCGCGTCTCGGTCGCCCTTTCGGACTAGGGTACCCGAGGGTGTAGCCCAGCGCCGCCGCATGGCGGACTCACTGCGATGGGCTTCGCGCTCTTCGGGAGTCAACCTGCGGTACAGCTCATCCGACTTCAGGGAAGCAAAGGAAAACGCAGGGAGCGCAGAGGACGCAACGGGTACGCCACGGATCCCGTGGCGAAACCTTTGCGACCGTTGCGCTCTTTGCGTTTTCTTTTCCACACAGCCGTATGGGTTGCGACTGAATATCAGCGGGCATCCGGCAAGATGCGAGTGCTCGCGAAGAGAAGATCACGTCCACTGTCTCAGCGCGAAGAGGGAGTTGCGCTGGCTTGCTGGTCAGAGCGTTGTGTAAGTTCGTGGTCCAGGATCGAGGTGTAGAAGTCCTCGCGTTGCAGGCCGTCCACCCGTTGGGTGTTGACGAAGAAGACGGGGGCGCCCTGTATGCCGCGGCGGTTCGCCTCCTGGACATCGACTGTAACGGAGGTCGCCGCGGCGTCAAGAGCGGCTGCAAAAGCCACAGGATCGAGTTTCAGCGAAACGGCGATGGCTTCGACTTTGGCGCGGTCGAGGAGATCTCGGCGTTGTGCGAGCGCATCAAACATCGGCCAGAATTTGTCCTGGGCGAGAGCCGCGAGCAGGGCGGCGCTGCCGAGTTGGCCGTCAGCATGGGCAGCGACAGGAAATGCACGATAGAGCACACGAAGCCGGTCGCCGTAGCGCGTCATAAGACCGCGGACCAGTTCCGACTGGCGGGCCGCAAGTGGGCTCCGAACATCCGTGAACCATGTGAGCGTCAATGGTGCAGCGCCATTCTTGCCGGAGATGGGATGGTCTGGATTCGCTCCAGGAAGCACCTTCTGTGCCGTGAGCGTGGAAGCCGGGTTGCCCGGGCCACCCCTGTGAGCGTCGGCCAGCTGAAGCAGTGCGGGCAAAGACTGGACGCCGGTAACAAGATGGCCGTCGATGATGAAGGTGGGTGTGCCATCAACGCCGGCGCGGGTACCGAGAGCACGATCGGCCGCGATTGCGCCGGCAAAGCGATGGGTGGCAATGGCTTCGTCAAAGACGCGCATATCAAGGCCCAGTTGCTGGGCATAGCCACGGAGATCGCCAGACTTGATCGCGGACTGGTTGGCAAAAATCAAATCATGCATCGGCCAGAATTTGCCCTGCTCGCCCGCAGCGAGTGCCGCTTCATTGGCGAGTTCGGAGTCGGGATGAAAGTCGAGCGGAAACGAGCGGATAACCCAGCGGACTTCTCGACCGCGTGCCGCCAGCAGCTGCTTCATGGGCTCAACGGCTGCGCGACAGAACGGGCACTGAAAGTCAGTGAATTCGACGATAGTAAGCGGAGCGCCGGCAGCGCCCTGCTCCGCGGTCGGAGAGAGTTGCAGCTCGGCAATAAGCTTTGGGTCGAGCGGAGTATCACCCGCGCTGGCATCGAGGATGGGAGGCGTAACGGCGCGGCCCGCATCGGCGGCAGCTTTGTCGATGGCGATAGAAAGAGTCTGCTCGTCCTGGATACCAGTGAAAGATGTTCCGTTGACGAATAGAGTGGGCGTGACATTCACACCGAAGGCGCGGCTTTCCTGAATATCGCGGTCAACTTCTGCGGTGATTTCCGGAGAGTCGAGCTCGCGGCGAAAGCGCGCAAGGTCTAGATGAAGCTGTCGCGCATAGGCCATGAGAGCGGCCTCGTCCTGATGTGCCTGGTTGGCGTAAAGCAACTCCGCCATGGCGTTGAAACGTCCCTGACGACCGGCAGCTAACGCGGCCCGGTGCACTCGCGGTGCGTCAGGATGAATGTTGAGCGGGCTCTGCTTGAGAATGACATGCAATTGAGTGGGATAGCGTTTCTCAACCTTTTCCAGTGTGAAGAAAAGCTGCGAAGAGTAGGGGCACTCAAAGTCTGAGAAGACGACCATCGTCACGGGTGCGTTGGCCGGCCCAGTCTCGCCGTTCGGCGATGCACCACCGCGTTGTGCCTGTGCGGTAAGGTGCAGGGCGGCAATGCAGAGAGCGAGAACGAAAGGTCGTGGGAAACGCATGAGATTCCTTATGTGAAGCGCGTCTTGGAAACGCCATGAAAGAGGTGTAAGTGGACCTGCAATTCTTCGTACGCTTAAGGTTTCCCAGAGGGAGGCCCGGCCGCATCGGCTACCGGAGCGGACGAGCCAGTCCTGGCGGGATCGTCGCTGGTCGTCAGCCAGGAATTGGCGAGGCTTTTGACGGTCACCGCATCTCCGAGTGTGCCCGGAACATGAAACGCAATGGCATCGCCGTGCAGGGCGTAGAGCATAGGTGAGCCTTTGAGTTTGAGCGCGGTCGAGGCTTCGTGGCCCGTGTCGGCTACCCACGTGGCGTCACTGAGAGATGGGTAGGCCGCACGCACTCGTTCCAACGCGTCGACAGTCGGTGCATCGACGACGATGACGTAAGGCGCTCCGCGTTTTGAGGCAGGGTTCTCGTTGGAGGAAAGCGACATCAGCAGCTTGTCGCAAGGAACGCAATTCTGCCGGGAATAGAGCAGTAGCCAATGCGATCTTCGGGCGAAAGAAGCTGACGGCACAAGATGCCCATCGCGATCCGTCACAGAGAAGGCCGGCAATGCAGCGAGCGGAGCCTTGGTGACATGCGAAGCAGCGGACAACGCGGTGCTTTGACGAGCGACGCCATGCGGCGTGGCAGACGCGGGTGGGCGCTGCATGGGACGGACACGTTGCGCGTGCAGAGATACCGTTGCGAAGAGCAAGAGAATCAGAGGAAGCTTTTTCATCGCACATCTCCTCGGGCCAACGGATAAGCCTCGTTCGCTGCCAGTTGGGGCCCCGGATAAGAAGCGGCAAATCTTCGGTTATCCGCGGTGTTTCCAGCCGGTGGCCTGGCGACAGCAGCGCGAGGCGTGCCCTTCTTCATGCCTGAGTTAGCGGCGGGGAGATGAATGTCCAGAGTGAGATTGCCGCCGTACGGCAGTACGCCCGTCGTTGTCGCGAGAACTGTGTCCATATCCTTCACTTTTACAGTGATGGTGATTGTTCCGGGAGCGATGCCTCCGAAGCCGTAGTAGCCATCATCAGAATCGCTTTCGCTGTAGCTTGTGCTGGTGTCGCCGGTGCTGCTTAGGAATACATCGACATTGCCGAGTGGATTCCCATCCGCGTCGAATATTCTTCCGAATACGCCTCCGATGTCGGTAAGGCCGAGATCGATCTCCACCGGAGTCGTGATGTCGGGAACGTTGCCCGTCACCGCGTTCGTCGTCGTCCCATCGGTGAGCGCAGCTTGAGCGGTGACATCGCCAACAGGAATGCCTGTTGCCGTATAGACACCGTTGTCATCAGCCGTAACGGTAACAGTAAAGGTGGAAGGAGGAGCGGCAGTGACCGTTACAACCGCCTGCGGCGACGGGTTCTGGTTGCTGTCATAAACCGTGCCGAAAATACTGCCGGCGTCGGGCACAGGAACTTTGCCCAGGTTGATCGTAACGGTATCGCCGTTATTGGTCAGCACACCTGTATTTTGTTCGCTTGGGTCGGGGTAACGGTAGACGGTCACAGTGATATTCCCGACAGGGACGTCCGCGAGTTGATAGTGACCTTGATCGTCGGCCTGGGCACTGCTGTTGAAGTTGGCGTTGCTCGACGTAACGCTTACGTAGGCATTGGGGAGGATCTGTCCATTGTCGTCATAGACAGTTCCAATGACAGTACCGACCGCTGGAAGACTTAGATTGACGCCGGATAGAATGGCGGTGTCGCTGGTAAGCGTAATGCTCGCCTGCGCCTGCACGCCGTTATCGTCGGCAGCGTAGACGGTGGCTGCTCCCGAAACCGGACCGCTGATCTGGTACGCGCCATTCGCATCCGCATTGCCATAGTAGCTCGCGGTATTCCCGTTGATGGTCTGCTGCACATACACCGATGCATTGGCGACCGGAGTGACGCCGTCGAAGAGGAAGACAGTACCGCTGATGGAAGACACGGGCAGAGTGAAATTCTGCGTGACGGTCTGACCCTCCGTGGTGATGTTGCCGCTGGCGGTTTGTTTGGATGATGGAGTGTTGTTAAGTGTGGCAGTGAGGGTAAACCCACTGGCTCCAACCTGGACATTGCTGAACGTGTAGCCCGCGTTGTCCCCGGGGCAAGTGGAGTTCTGCTTCCCGGTGTCGATGTCCAGGAGATTGACGCAGTAGTTGCCAACAAGCTTCGTGGTGCCGTCGGCGGCGAACACCTGCCCTTGAACCGTGCCTTTGGGTGCCGTGTGGATCGTCACCTGAACAAGCTTACCGTCGTCGGCAGGGCCGATATCGAAGATGGTCGAACCGGCAGCATATCCGTTGTAGTCGACAAAGGCAGATGCGACGTAGTGGCCCTCCACGTTGCCCGTGAAGCTCGCCGTTCCGTCCGATTGCAGCTGAGCGGTGTAGTTCTCCTGGGCATCGTTACTGACTAGATTGACGCTGCCGGAAGTGTAGGGAGTACCGTCGGCCTTGAGCACGGTAACTTTGACCCCGGCCGCCTGGCCCGGATAGCGAAGATTGACGATGAGCGTCTGTCCGTCACCGGTGATCCGCTGATTGGAAGCCTTGGCCTGAATGACCTTACCGGTATTGTTGTTATTCAACGAGCTGAAGACGTTGAGCGTCCGGTCCGCGGGAACCGGGAAGATGCCGTAGTTACCGGCGGAGTCCGTCTGCGCGTATCCAGTGTAAGCTTCGGCGCTGCTGTTATTGTCGGTGATATTGACGTAAGCGCCGGCAGCGGGCGTGCCATCGGCGTTCGTCACTTGACCGCTGATGGTGCCGACCGGCGTAAGAGTGACAGCAAGCTGTTGCGTCTGTCCGTCCGCCGTCAAATTGCCCGTGGTCACCGAGAAGAAGTTTTGACCTGGGTAGTAGGCGCGTACGGTATAGGCGCCGGTCGGAACGTTGGTAATGGTGGCCTGACCATTGCTGTCGGTGACGGGGCCGTAGGCGAACGTGGACGAAACGGAGTTGGAGATATAAAGCTGCACATTGGCGGCGATGTTCCCGTTCGCGTAATGCGCGGTCACCACGACCGAACCCTTACCAATGAACATAAGGTTCGCGATAACGGTAGCGTCTTGAGTGACGACAACCGTCTTGGACACGTACTGCTGTGTAATCGGATCGCGCGCATTGACGGTCCACGTATCCAGAGGCAACACCATGAAGGCGAAGTTTCCGGCCGCATCGGTCGTGACGTTTCCTCCGTAGTTACCGTTTGTCCCGTTGGCAGTGACAGTGATTCCAGCGGCAGGGCTGCCATCGCCATTGGTTACTTTGCCGGCGATGTTGCCGGTTGCGGGCATTGTCAGCGTGATCTGTGTGGTCTGTTTTGCCGGAAGATCTATCACGAAGTTGCCGCCATTGACGGGTAGATGAACGCTGCCACCGCCGTTGTTCGACACGTTGGCTCCAATACCAATTTGCCCGGCGGGAACGGTCAGGACGGTGAACTTTCCATCCGGTCCGAAGTTCGCATTAATGTAACTGCACCCAAGGTTGCCATTGCTGCACGGAAGCACAATCGATGCAGTCCCGCCTGAGAAGGTGGTCGCTCCGGTTGCCCGCACCAGGCCCTGGAGAATACCGGTGTTGGTGAACAGGATGTTCTGAGTTTGCGTCGCCGTCGTAAAGGTACCTGTTGCCGTGTCAGAAGTGACGGAAGTTGCAGGATCCTGTGCTTCCACTGCGTACCCGGACGCCAGAACATTCGGAATGCTGTACACCCCGGTTGGATCGGCCTTGCCGCTTGTGCCAAAGCCATACAGAAGATCGGTGCTTTGAGCGAAGACGTTAGCGTTGGGAATAGGAGTCGTACCATCCCCGGCGAAGACGGTTCCGCTCAACGTCCCGGCAGCAGGCGGATGCACTTCCGGAAGCGCTTGCGTGGCGGGAATCGCGAAGTTGACCACGCTGGCGAGTTCCGCGCTTGATAGACCAACGAGCGCCTCAGGAGGTAGCTGCACCAGACGCTGCGCCGCCGTAGTCGCGGTTGCGGAGGTAGCTTCCTGCGCGGTGAAGGAGAGCAAACTAACCGTTGAGTTTGCAGGAACAGTGATCGATCCGTAGCTATAAGTCTGATATTCCAGATAATAGGTGTAATTGAAGGGATAGCCGTTGTAGAAAGTCGACGAGGTCACATTGGACAACGTGGTCGGCGCACCGGGCCCGGCAATAATATTGGCCAGTGCCGGTTGCGAGCGCGGGTACGGGAGAGCTCCGGTGTCATCGTCATCAACGACCCACAGCACGGTCTTATCGAGGGTCTTGTTGCCGTTGGATGTAGTGACAACTTCCGGATCGCCTTGTCCGAAGTGTTCCTGACCACCCACAGTCACGCCGACCGTGATGGGAGACGATGTGGTGTTCTGTAACACTTCGAGCCGGCGGCTGAAGTACCCGTCAGCAGGAACGTAAATCTTGCGAGTCACATTCAGGCCCGCAAGCAATGGCTGATTGATTTCAATCTGTCTTCCATCGAGCGCCTGGATCGCGGTCGTGGGAGCTCCGCCGCTACCGAAGGTCACGCTTGACCCGGAGACGGTGCCGGAAGGATACAACGTAAGAGCTTGAGTAGAAGAGAAAGGGCTCAGACCCGTTAACCCGGAGGTATCCGAATAGAAGGTGCCTCCGCTGTTGATGGGATAGGTAAAGCCATCCGCATCCGTTAGCGTAAGCGGCAGCGTGACGCTGCTGCTCGTCAGCTGAATGTTGAGAGTAACATTGGATCCATCGGCTGCGATGGTTCCGTTCCCGAAGCCGGCGAGTGAGGGCGGCAGTCCTGTGACGGTAATGGTGAAGTTGCCCACCGGGAGCGACGGGACGGTATAGCTCCCATCTCCTCGCGTGGTGACGTTCTGAACACCACCGATGATGGGGTTCTGACTGTTCACCGAGAGATTGGTATTTTCAACCGGAGACCCATCCGTATTGGTAACAACGCCTTGAACGCTGCCAAGACCAACGAAGGTATAGTCCTGCGTAATGACGTCGCCGTTGTTCTGCAAGTAAATGTAGCCGCTGTGTGCGCGGACAACACCGTTTGAGTCAGTGACGGTGAAAGTGTAGGAGGCGGTGGGAATCGAAATGAATTGATAGCTCCCATCCGCTGCGGTGACAGCAGAGGGCCCATAACTAGCCTGCACGGTCGCACCCGCGGCAGGTGTAACGCCATCCGGCTTATACACGTGACCCTGGATCGTGCCTGCGGACAGCAGCTTGATGGTCACGCTGGAGTTTGTACCAGCCGTGAGAGAGCCCGAAAGCTGGCTATTGAAACCGGTCACGGGGTCTTTGGCGGCAAGCAGATAACCGCCCGCAAACACATTCGTGAAGACGACTTTACCGGTCGAATCAGATGTCCCCGTATATTTGTTGCCAATCGTCTGATTGGTGAGCGTCACAGCGGCGTTGGCAACAGGGACAGAATTAGCGTTCGTGACAAGGACAGTCAGGTTGCCGAAGCCGTTGAGCGTTACGTTGACCGTGCGCGCCTGGCCATTCGTCTGGATTTGGCTGCTGGCCTGGCCTCGGTCGCCATCAGCCGTGTTGCTGGCATAGACAGTAAAGCCGCCGATGGCAACCACCGCATAGCTGTAGTGCCCGTTCGCATCCGTGTTAGTAACAGCATTGCCGGTGAGAGGAGCGGGGCTGAGTGTCACCTGTATCCCGGCAGCGGGTGTGGTGCCATCCGCCTTGAAAACTGTGCCGGAAAGAGAACCCGCTACGGTCAGCGCAATGTTGATAGTGACAGTCTGCCCTGCAAGTGGGAGTGATCCGTTCGCAGCTCCTTGCAGCCCCGCAGGGGTGGTGGTCCGGAGCGAGATCGTACCCGGACTGACATTGTTGAAGGTGAACGTGCCATTCGCGGCAGTCGTGGTACTGAGGGTCTGGGTGCCGCTGGTCGTGACACTGGTCAGCGTAACGGTGAGGTTGGCAACGGAACTACCATCGTTCACCGTAACCGTACCTGTGACGATGCCGAAGCTTTGCAGCACGAGGTTCTGCATGGTGTTCGAGTTCGAGGTCACAACGACGGTCGCACTGGCCGCCGCGTTCGACTGCGCATCGTAAGCATCGACCGTATATGTCCCGGCCGGAAGGTCGGTAAACATGTAGTGGCCGGACGTATCGATCGCCACCGAGAGAGTTGTACCATTCGCCGCGCGCAGGTTGACGACATCGCCAACTGCAAGCGAACCATTGGCGCGGGTGACGACGCCCTGAACGTTGCCCGAATCGCCGATAGTAATGTTAGCGACTGTCGTGCCAGGAGCAGTGATTACAGCGGTCGTAACACCCGACAGCAGAGTATTGGTCACGCGAGCGGTAACGACATAGTTATCCGCCGGAAGCAGGCCGGTGATCTGGTACGTTCCATCAGCGCGAATAGGAATGATCAGCGGACTCGTAAGTGGGCCACCGGTGAGAGCAATGGTTCCGCTCACATTGAGGACAGTGGGACCGCGCGAAACGGTACCCATCAACATCCCCGTGTTGGTGAACGAGATATTTTGCGCAGCAGACGTGGCGCCCTGCGGGAAGGAGCCCGTAAAGGCAGGCGATACAACCTGAGTCAGCGGATGCGTGGCCGTAACGATGAAGTTCTCAGACGGCACGACGATGCCGTGCAGGCTGCCCTGGAAAGAGAAGTTGCCGTTATCGTCCGAAGCCCCGGCGTAGATGCGGCTGAACAGTGGATCGGAGCTCTGATATGTAACGCCCGCCCGAGGAACGACGGTCGCGCCATCGGAGGCGTAAACAAAGCCCGTGACAGAATTGGTGAGCGACGGAAGTGCGGGCACCGAAGACGCTGCAGGCACAACGAAGTTACTGATGGCGCTGCGATCGGCGTCGGTCAGCCCGGCGATGGCCTCCGGTGGTAGCTGCACCAGGCGTGTTGCGCTGGCGTTCGCACCTGCGAAGTTGTTTTGCTGCGAAATGAAGTGCAGGATTCCGACAGTTGCACCTGCGGGAACAGTTACCGCGGTGTAGGTCTGAGTGAAGGCGGCGTAAGTGCCGCTCGAGTCGGGGGCATACGACGCGCTGGTCGGCGCTAGCTTCCCGCCAGGACCGTCGAACACATCGCCGACAGGCGGCATCGCTGTGTTGAAGGCGAAGAGATTGCCTCTGATGAATGGGTCTTCGTCGACCGGGCCACCCAGGGTCATCCAGTGGTCCGGCGTCGTCGGGTCGGTCACATTCAAGATCGTGTCACCCGAACTCGTAGCCAGTATGTGCGGCGCGTCGGTCGTGCCGATGGCCGTCCCGTCGACCTGCAGCGTTCTCTGCACGTTGCGGTAGTTGGTGGTCAGCTTCACGTCGACAGTAATGTCCTGCGCCGTAGGGTTCGACAACAACTCAACATACCGCGCGAAGTATCCGTCTCCCGGAACGTAAACACGGCGAGTGACATTAAGACCGTCAAGCCCATCCTGTTCAATCGAAATCTGCTGCGCATTCAAACTGATCGGCGCGAAAGCCGCACCGGTGAACGGCGTCTCAGCGCCGCCCTTGACGATACTCAACAGTGAGCCGCCTTCATGCCCCGCCGTGTCGCCGGCGAACACCGTAAACGAACCATCAAACAGCCCGCCGTTCTCGCGCACCGGATAGTATTCGCCGTTCGCGTCGACGAAGGTCTGCGTGGCGGGAATCAGTGAGCTCGAAAGAACAATATTGGTGGTAACAGTAGCCCCGTCCGAAGGAATGCTGCCACTGCCCGTACCGTACGAGTTCGACGTGCCCGTGTGCTGTTGTGCCACCACTTGATACGGCCCGGTGGGAACCAGCGGCACGCTGTAAAGGCCGCCAGGATCGGTCTGCGTACCAAGTGGATTACCGGCGCCTGGAGCATTGCTGGTCACCGAGACAGGCACACCTGCGGCAGGCGAACCGTCAGGGTTGGTGACGTGGCCCGTGACCGTGCCGCGGCCGACAATAACGAAGTTCGCCGTCAGAACCTGGTCCTGCGTCGCGATGTTCAGGTTAGAAGCGGCAGACAGAAGATTACCAACGCCGTCCAGCACCGAGACGGTGTGATTGCCGGAAGGCACCAGCGGTAGAACATACTTGCCTGTCGCATCTGTGAGCACTCTCTGCCCGGTATCAAGTTGCACGATCGCACTCGGCAGCGGAGTGGTGCCATCGTGTTTGAAAACCGTGCCCTGAATAGAACCGGAAGGCTGCAACTTGACCGTAACGGCAGCCGTACCGCCGGCAGCCAGCGCCGTCGTCGCACTCCCCTGCAGATTGTTCGCCGGATTCGTCGCGCTGACACTGACAGATCCCGCAAGTTGCTGATTGAAGGTAACGGTGCCGTCTGCTGCGGTGACGCCATTCTGCGCGACGTAAATCGGATTCGAAGTAGCAATCTGCACCAGTGCGCCCGAAACAACTGTCCCACCGCCGTCGGTCACGGTAACCGTGACTGTACCAACCCCAACCATGGTGATATTCGCGGTAACCGGTGTACCAGATGTGGTCAATGTGGCGGTTAAGGTGCCGCGATCGGAACTGGACGCGTCCGTCGCAGTCAGTGTATAGCTGCCCAGCGGCACGTTGTTGATGGTGTAAACACCCGAGCTATTCGTGGTCGCCGTAAGCCCGGTTCCGTTTACAGCAACGGTTGCCCCGGCGACAGGAGTGGTTCCGTTTTTGCGGAGCACAGTGCCGGTAAAGCTCGCCGTGCCCTGCAAAGTAATGTTGGCGGTGACGGTCTGGCCCTCGTTCTGCACGTTGGCCGTAGCGGTGCCACCAGTGTTCGTGCTTGTCGACGTGGCGGAGATATTAACGGTCCCGACGAATACATTGGAGATGGTGTACTGGCCCAGGCTGTTGGTGGTGGTAGTGAGGCCTTGATAGAACTGGCCCTGGTTGGAAAGCGAAACAGCGGCCCCGGCCACTGGTGTTCCCGCGCCATCGCTGACAGTCCCGGTGACAGTCCCGCGACCAAGGAACTGAATGTTGGCATTAATCGTCTGCGAGGTCGCCGTGACTAGACCCGTAGAGCGTCCGTGATTTCCGGTAGCGTCTGTCGCATCCACGGTAAAGGCGCCCAGCGGCACAAACGAAAAGCTGTAATGCCCAAGGGTGTCCGTGGCGGTCGAGGCGTTCAGGGCTCCAGTGATGCTAACGGGGATTCCTGCTCCCTGTACAGCGCCGGCGGCATTACGCACAGTTCCGGACACAGTGCCGAAAGCCGAGAGCTTCACGTTGAGGCTGAGCGGCCCGCCGGCGCCAAGCATCCCTGAAGCCTGCCCCCGCAACGATGTCGCGGGATCGAAGACGGCGACAGCGACCGCACCAGGCTGGAGACCGCTAACAATATAGAGCCCGTTGTTATCGGTCGTGGCAATGCGTGTGTCCGTGCCACTCACAACGGTCACTTGCGCCAACCCGACAGGCCTATTGTCGGGGCCTGTAACAATGCCGCTGACCTGACCGGTACTCTGTCCGAGTTGAATAGTCCCGGCATCGGTGATGGCATTGGCTACAGGCGCGGTGGGCCTGGATGCACCGCTTAGAACCGTAGTCCCCTGGATCGCTCGCGCAGAAACAATAAGACTCCCAAGCGTCGTCGGTATATGAGTCAGAATGTACGCGCCGGTCGAATCCGTTGTCGTCGTGAAGTACGTGAAGAGAACGACGGTAGCATCTGGATAGGGGGCACCATTCCCTTGCGTAACATGCCCCGTGACAGTCGTAGTCGCGTCGGCCACGAGTGGGTTGAGACCGAGCTTGACCTCAATACCATCGGAGATTCCATCGCCATCAGTGTCTGCATTAAGCGGATTGGTGCCGAGCCGAACTTCATCGCCATCGGTAAGACCATCGCCATCCGTATCAGCAACAAGAGGATTCGTACCCATCCGAACCTCATCCCCGTCATTCACACCATCGCCGTCGGTGTCGGCGACCCTGGGATTTGTACCAAGCTGAAACTCCTGCAGATTGGTCAGACCGTCGTGGTCAGGATCCTGGCTACCGTCGTTCGGATCATAGGGGTTGAGACCGTTGGCAATTTCATAAGCATCAGGCAATCCGTCGCCATCGCTGTCGAGCAGAGCGAACGAGGAGAGCATCAGTGTCGACGCCAGACCATCATTATTCGCAGTAATGACAACATTGCCCGGACCAGTTGCCGTGACAAGGCCGTTAGCGTCGACCGTCGCGACGCTGCCGTTGGAAGAGGTATAGGTCGTGCCTTCGCCAGACGATGTCGCGTTGTAGGAGTAACCGTCAGGCAGTACTGCCTGAACTTCAAGTTGCAGCGTCGAGCCGACGCTTGTCAGCGCGCCGCTGATCACATGCAGCAGTAGCCCTGTGTTTTCCGGCGTGAGCGGCCCGATGGGCAGCGTTGGCACGTCGGTGACTCCATTCGGGATCAGGTTCAGGTAGCCCGACGTGCTGCCGAGCGTGGTGCCGTCCGGTTGCGGGCAAGTAACGCGTACGCGATAAAGACCAGGGTTGGCAGGGACGTTGGGAATGCTGTAAACGCTGTCGTTATCGACGAAGGCGGAGCGGTTGCCGATCGTGGCCACGCAGCCGCTGGTGGGATATTGCTGGGCCGACATGCGTGGCGTCAACATCTGGCCGAACGCTACGCAGAATGACACGATGAGAGCACGGACAGCGAAGACGCGGGCGCCACAAGCGAAGCGCCGCCTGTTGCTGGACGCGCCCCGGTGCCGGCTTGGCGCTGTACCCGTGATTGGGTCTGTGTACATCGTCGCTACCTCATCAGGTCCTGGGTGTTGCAAGGTTCATCCAACGTTGCTGCGTTGCTATTTGCCCGCCCGTGCCACTCCCGGCACGAGCGCATGATTATGAAGAAACTCCGCCTGCGCGGTGTAATTCGGATCGTTAGGATTCGGCAGCATGGTCAACGGAACAGGCGTAACGCGATTGTCCACACCCGCCAGCCCTGGTTGATAGCTGCCAAGAAAAGCGTTGTTACCCAACTCCTGCGTGGCGAACCACTTTCCCTCAATATGGCGAAACACCGTCGGGAATGGCTGTGCATTTCCCCCGCCCTGCACGCGCGCGTCGAGAATGACGTTTCCGACAAGCTCGATGCGGTCGATCAAAACAATCTCTTTACCTGCAAATGCTGTGGCCCAGCCTTGTTTGAACTTCGCCGCATCGGCCTGGCCGTTCTTGGCCATCTGTTCGAAACCTTTGCGCGCAGCCTCGTCCCAGCACTGTAGCCAGCCTTCGTAGTCGCCTGACCGCATCGCCGAAACCAGCGCCACCAGAGCGGCCTCAGGCGTAGTGCGGTCAACCTGTGCACGCGGAACCTGAGGCAGCTTGACCGCCGGAGAGTACGTCGACATCGCGTAATCGTAGATGTAGCGAATCACAAACTCTTTCTGAATGCGAGGCGTGCTTGGATACAGAGGCTTAGGCAGGGCCTCGCCGTACGGAACATCCTTGAGGTGCTGCGCATCGATGTGCAGACCCTGCGCTTGCGCAGCGGTCTCCGGCACGTTGACAGTCTGCGCACTCAGGCCAGCCGCAAACATAAGCGGAAGCAAAGCGGCAACGCCGGGAAACCATCGAGTTGTGTGAAGCAGAATCACGGTGCCTCCTGACGGCGGTGAAGGTTTAGAACGGAACGGTCTTCTGATAAATCACGTAAGAGTTGACCAGGATCTTGTTGACCACCGGGACCGATGTGCCGGTCAGCAGCGTCACCTGTCCCTGTACTTGAATGGGCAGTGTGTAGAACTTGAACGTCGCCTGTCCGCAACCGAAGGTGAGGTCGGCCGCCAGGCCACCCGTAAGCGAAACGTTCGCGTTGGCCCATTTGCCGAGGTTGACACCTAATCCACCGGAAAGCTGAATACTACCCTGCGGTCCCGATAGATAGCAGTCAGACATCTTGCAACTGTCGACGCGGTGAGCGTAAACGCCCAGGAACGCTACCTGCGCCTGGCCGAAAACACCCTGCGTGCCCAGGCCCGGGACGTAGACGCCCAGCGGCACAGTCCCGATGATGATTGGGTATGGTCCGGCAACCACCTGTAATCCAGCCTGGAACGAGTTCTCATGGATCTTGACGTTCTTCTGTTGCAGTGCCTGACAGCAGGTCAGCGTGCCCTTGTTGTAGTTCAACTGGAACGTCGGTTGTAGCTGCGCAGGAATATGCAGATTGTCGAGGAACGTTGCTACGCTGCCAGTAATGAGGCTGAAGTTCTGCTGAATCGAAATTTGATCGACAGCAGGAATGTTGTCCGGGTCCGGCTTATCCGGAATCGGCGTGCCTTTGCAGAGCCCCGCGGAACACTTGTCAGGCTCCGTGCAGAAGCGGTTGTCGTCGCACGTTGTCCCGTCAGGTTTCGGTCCGCTGTTGCAATTACCGTTGACACACTTGCCCGGATTGATGCACGACGTGACCGCCGCGCTGCCGCATGCCGCGCCATTGTTGATGGGCGTTTTGATGCACTGGCAATTCGCCGTCTGCGTCCACTTCGCGCAGTTGTTGTTGGGCTTGCAGCTCTGCGTGCAGTTGGGTGGCGCCGGCGTGTTGGGCCCGTGGCCCCATCCGGCTTTCGTGATGCCGAAACCCGGATCGCTCACAATCACCGAACCATCAGCACTCACGTGCGCGGTACCTGCGGAGACGAACTGCTCCAGGTCGTGGTCGTATTGATACATCTCCGACACCGTGCCCGGCGGCAAAGACTGAGTGTTCGGCAGCGTCACCTGGACAGGAACTGAGAACCGCGCACCCGCCGGCTGCAGGGTCCAGATAAGGTCGGGGGCGGTGCCGTTCGAAGGCGGCATCGGCACCATGTCCGCCTTCACCTGCGAGATCGACATTTTGCCGACAGTGGAACCATCAGGGAAGGTGACCGAGTGAGGTGCGATCGTAAACGCGAGTCCGGGGACGCCGCGCATCGTCAGCGTGACCGGATCATCGCCGCCAACGGTTTGAGCATCGTCAACGTCGATGAACGGCAGATAGATTGGCTTATTAATCGTGTTGTTCTGGCCGGGAAGGTCCTGCAGCACAAACGAGAGGAAGGGGAAAGTGTGTGTACTCGTGCTGGTCGAACCATCGACCGAGAGAGTCACCGTGCCGACCGGAGCGCCATTGATCGTGAACCGGCCGCTGGTATCGCTGACCGTTGAAAGCATCGTTCCAAGCAGCCGAACAGTGGCGTTTGTAATGGGTGTGTTGGAGTTGTCGAGCACCACACCACTCACGCTGGTATTCGCCACAGGACCCGCTGCAAAGCCCGACGACACAAACACGATCGGCGGCTGGGCGCTGCCCGTAAAGTTCGCACTGACGCTGTAGTTACCCAGGCCCTCTTGCTGGCCGAGCGTAAGAGAAGCGGCAGCCTTGCCGTTTGAATCAGTGACCGCGCTCGTGTGATCGAGGGTCCCGTCGCCGGACACAACGGCGTAATTCACAGTGATGCCGGGTATCGGATTGGCGAAGTCGTCAGTGACGATGACCTGTAACGATTCGGAAAGCGGTTCGCCCAGCAGCCCACGCTGATTCTCGCCACGCACGGCGTGGATCTGTGTAGGAACAGTGGAGGTACTATCAGCCGCGAAGAGAACAGTCCCGGAAGCTCCGGGCGTGGACGCCGTTACCTGGTTTACGCCAAGCCCAGTCCGCGAACCCAACTGGAACAGGACGCTTGCCTTGCCGGTGCTATCGGTCGTGACGTAAAGGCTCTGCGCTATTGTCGGCATCACCTCAACCTGGCCATCGCTCCGCGTAACCGTGAATGTCACTGGACGACCGGCCACCGGAGTTCCATCTGACGCACGCAGCTGAACAACAAGCGGCTGCGGAAGCATCGAATGAACAGCTGCCACTTGGCCATTGCCACTCAACATCACCAGCGAGAGTTGACTTGTAGGCGGAGCATATTGCACCGTCGATGTGGCCGTAGCTATATGGCCAACATTATCCGTGGCCGTAACTGTGATCGTGTTGCTGCCCGGAACAAGCAGCAGTTCGCCCAAGGAATAGCTGCGATTGGCCACCTTAGCCGCAACGCCGTTGACCGAGACGCTAACATCATTGCTGCCGATGGTGCCAGTGACGATGTCGTTGACCAGGCCAGCAACCGTGATGGACGGCGAAGAAACCGTCGTGCCGTTCGCAGGAGAAGTAATCGAGATGGTCGGCGCGGTAGCGTCAAGAATGACTGAAACCGAACCCGAACCGATGCCACCATTGTTGTCCGTAGCCGTGGCCGTGATGAGATTCACGCCTTCACGAAGCGATACGCCGTTCGCCGTAAAGCTGGTGCCAGAGACGATCGCAGGAACGCCGTTGACGTTGACACTCAATCCGGGCGCAGATACCGTGCCGGAGACGGTGATTGTGTTGGCGCCGAAGAGGGCATTCGCTGTCGGCGTAGTGACCATGACGGTCAGCGCACTGGCGATATTAGCGGTCGCCATCGCGGTGGAACTGACCGTACCGCTGGTCACTGTCACCGTCGCGGTGTAGGTGCCCGCGGTGGCGTACGAGTGACCCGGTGTAGCACCGGTCCCCGTCGTCCCATCGCCAAAGCTCCAGGAGTAAGTGAGCGGATTGTCGAGGCTATCCGTACTCTTGCTCGCGTCGAAAGTGACGGAGTGGCCCGTGACGTCAGTGTAAGGGCCGCCCGCGTTGGCAGTGATGGATTCGGGTGCAGGGCCACCGACCGTGACCTGCGTCGTGGCATTACCGTTTCCGGTCGCGCCGTCCGTAACGTTCAGGGAGACGGTGTACGTGCCGGAAGCCGTGTAGGTATGCGATGGCTGACTGCTTCCCCCCGTCGATCCATCGCCGAAGTCCCAGAGGTAAGTCAGCTGGCGGCCACTTGGATCAGTCGTGTCCGTGCCATCGAACTGGACAGGACTGTTGACATTACCGCTGTAGGGTCCGCCGGCATTGGCGGTAAGGTTCGGTGTCGGCGTTCCACCGGTGATTGTCGCCGTGGTGCTCGCAGAAACAGTGTTGGTGCCGTTGTTGACGGTAAGCACGACCGAGAAAGTACCGGCATCAGCATAAGTGTGCGTCGGCGAGGGCCCAGTGCCGGTGCCGCCATCGCCGAAGGCCCAAACGTAGGTCAGCGCGGCATTGTTCGGATCCGATGTGCCGGCGCTTGAGAAGCTCACTGCATTGCCCTCGGTACCGGTATACGGTCCGTTGACCGTGACATTCGGAGCTGTACCACTCGTGCTGTCCGCCGCCGCAATGGTTGCCGAGGTGGAGCTTGAAG
>Ga0207652_10000947_pt1 | contig 27268 bp, 29 predicted proteins | sample KBSC63BmetaG_FD_184334 | JGI IMG/M metagenome (GOLD analysis project Ga0207652, IMG submission 184334) | Corn rhizosphere microbial communities from Kellogg Biological Station, Michigan, USA - KBS C6-3B metaG (SPAdes) (version 2) | ecosystem: Host-associated > Plants > Roots > Rhizosphere ...
TCATTGCTCAGACCTTGGGAGGGTGGGTCAGGGCTGGTTGCTGGAGAGGCCCGCGAGCTGCCCGGCCAGCCATTCCGATTCGGACTTCGACTTGGCGAGCGCGACTTCCATCGCCGAGAACTGCGCGTGGAGTCGCTCTTCGCGCAGCGTCAGCCGTTCTTCCAGCTTGGTCATCTGTTCGCGCAGCCCGGCCGCCTCCTTGGTCGCGGCGCTGATCCGTTCGGAGATGCCGCCGCCGGGTTTGGTGGCGGCTTCGACCAGCGGTTCGAGATCGGTGACGAAGCCGTTCGAGCCGCTGATCGCTTCCTTCGCCCCGGCCGGGTCTTCCTTCAGCAGTGCGGTCAATTTCGATTCTTCGAAGGTGAGGAGGCCGCGGACGGAGGACGAGGTGGCGGTGACCGCCGCGCTGGGGGCGCCGGTGCTGACGCCGAGCGCGCCGAGGCCCGATTCCGAGAGCGTCTGGCGCATTCCCATGAGCAGGCTGTTCAGCGCGCCGTCGCCGAAGAGGACGCCCTTGTTGGCTTCTTCCTGGGTCTTCGGCGCTTTCACCGTTTCCTCGGTCACCTTGGCCTGGATCAGTTCGACCGCGGCGTTGTAGGCGCTGACGAAGGTCTTGACCTTGGCCGCGATCGAGGCGGTGTCCGGGGCGGGTTCGGTGACGCCGATCGTCACCGGGCCGGTGGTGAGGGCGGTCGCGGTGAGGGTGACGCCGGGGATCGCTTCGGCGATGACGTTGGTGGAGGAGCTGCCGGCGACGCCGTCGATCGTGTAGAGCGTGTCCTGGCCGGCGCGGGCCTTTGACGCTTCTTCGGTGAGCCCGGCGCCCGCGGCGCTGACCGTCGATTCGGCCCCGGTGGTCCGCGAGGAGAGCACCAGCTTGCCGCCGACGGCGACGGCGGAGACCCCGGTTTCGTGGTCGGAGTTGATTGCCGCGACCGCGTCGGCGAGCGTCGCGCCCGCTTTCAATTCGATCGTCTGGCCACCGACCGTGAGCTGGGAGGCGGCTTCGCTCGTGGTGAATTCGTAGGTGCGCTGGGCGGCGTGGGCGAGCTGGGTGACTTCGACCTGGTATCCGCCCGGCCCGGCGCCGCCCGCCATTTCGGCGGTGATCGCGGTCGAGGAGGAGGTGACCTTCTGGACGTCGGACCAGAGGGTCGGCGAGCGCAGCGCCTGCAGCGCCGAGCCGACTTCGTTCAGCTTGCCCAGGATCCCCTGCAGCGCGGATTCGCGCGCCTTCACCTGCCCCTGTCTCTCTTCCAGTCGAGAATGCGGAAGGCGTTCCACCCTCATCAGGTTTTCGATGATCGATTCGGTGTCGAGGCTGGTGCCGAGCCCGGTGATCGTGATCGGGCTCATGTCGTGACCTTGCCTTCGGCGAAGTCGAAGATTTCAGGGGTCGGGACCTGGCGCAGGACGTTGCCGTCGTGATCGCGCAGCTCGACCCGCAGGCGGCCGTCGTCGCCTTGCTCGAAGCGCAGTTCGCGGCCCAGCTCATGGAGGCGGGCGGCGGCGCGGGCGGCGCCCTGGACCTCGGCGCTCACCTCGGGCGGCGGCGAGGGAAGGGCGGAGGCGACGCTCAGGTCGCGCGCGAAGTCGGCGCCCTTGGGGCCGTGCGCGCCGTTGCCGTTGCGGGGGGGCTCAGGCACCGGTCGCACCGGCCAGGGCCCGTCGATCTTGTCGAAGTTGACGCTCATTCATACTGGGTAATCGGCCGGGTCAAATGGAACTTGAGGCAAGTTCCTGTGCGCCTTTTTCGAAGATTTCGGCGTCCTCGGTGAGGCCCCGGGCGGCGGCGACGCGGGCGAGGCCGTCGAGCGCCTCGGCGTCGGGTCCCTCCTCCTCACAGCCGGCGGCCCACTCGTCGGCGGCCGATTCGAGGAAGCCGCGGCGCAGGTAGATCTCGGCGAGGATCGAGCGGCGGCGGCGGGCGGGCAGGCCGGTCGCGGCGAGGGCGGGGAGGAGCGCTTCGAAGGCCTCGAACTCCTCGACCCGGAGGAGCGCCTCGAGCATCGTCGCCAGGGAGTCGACGACGGAAGGGTCGAGCGCGGGGAACGGAGTCGACGCGGACCAGGCGGCGAAGAGGTCGAGCTCGGCGGCGGGGAGGCCGCGACGGGCGGCGCGGGTCGTGGCGTCGTCGGCAGTCGCGTCGCCGCCGGGCACGGCCCCGTCGTTCGCGGGCGTCGTCTCGCTCGGCTTCGCGTCGTCGCTTTCCCTCCCCGCCAGCGCGCGGGCGAAGAGCTCGCTGCGCGCGGCCGCGACGGCGAACGCGTCGTCGTCGGCCACCGCCGCGCAGGCCTCCGCGGCCTCCGCGTAGCGGCGGGTCGAGAGCAGCGTCTCGGCCAGCGCCAGGCGGGCGCCGCCGTTGCCCGGCTGGGCCTCGACCACCGCGGCGTAGAGCGGTTCGGCCGCCTCCGCCTCGCCCGCCTCGTACAGCGCCGTGGCGAGCATGAAGCGGACCGACGGGGTCGGCTCGGCGACCGCGCCTTCGATGTCGGCGACGACCTGGCCGGCGGGGGCGCCGCGGGCGATCATCGCCGCGGCGAAGGGGAGGACGCTCCCCAGGTAGGCAGGGTGCTCGCGAAGGCAACGGCGCAGGAGGCCCTCGGCGCGCGCCGGGTCCCGCGTCCGCTCCAGCTCCGCCAGCCGCATCAGCGCCAGGAAGCTGCCGCTGCCGACGGTCGGCGAGTAGCGGCTCGGCGCGTCGCCGCGCTCGAGGCACTCTTCGAGCAGCGTCGCGGCGCGCTCGGTGTCGCCCTCGGCGGCGGCGATCAGCGCCCGCTCGAAGACCAGGTCGGTGAGGTCGCCGAACATCGCGAGCCCCTCGATCGCGCGGGCCTCGGCCTCGGTGAGCCGGCCGCGGAAGCGCAGCGCCTTGACCGAGCGCACGGTCAGCGAGGGGGTGAAGGGACGCTCGCGCCGCGCCGGATCCTGGGCGAGGAGCGCCCAGGCGCGCTCGAACTGCTCGCAGGCGCCCGCCGCGTCGCCCGCCGCGGCAAGCTCGGAGCCGAGGTTGAAGTGGAAGAAGGGGTTGGCGCCCGCCTCGGACAGCTGGCGGCGCAGCAGCTCGATGTTGCGGCGGGACTTCTCCTTCGCATCACGGACGGCGCCGAGGTACCCGTAGTGGTCGACGCGGATTCGGGTCGGCTCGATCCGCTCCGGCAGGCCCGACGGCAGGTTCTGCGCGATCTGCTCGTGGACGCGGCCCTCGAAGCGGTACTCGGGGCGGTTGCGGAAGAGGCGCAGGGCGTTATGGGTGACCGCGGTGCCGTCGCCGAGCTCGCCGGTGTGGTTGGTCTCCACCAGGTAGAAGGCCTCGCGCCAGGTGCGGCCGGTCAGGTCGCGCAGCAGCGGCGCGTCGGCCGGGTCGAGCACCTCGTCGGCGTCGAGGAAGAGGAGCCAGTCGCCGCTTGCCGCCTCGATCGAGGCGTTGCGGGCCGCGGCGAAGGAGCCCGTCCACTCGCGCTCGACCACGGTCGCGCCGAAGGAGCGGGCGATCTCGACGGTGCGGTCGCGGGAGCCGGTGTCGACGACGACGATCTCGTCGACCGCGTCGCCGGCCGCGGCCAGCGAGCGCGGCAGCATCTCCTCCTCGTCGCGGACGATCATGCAGAGGCTGAGTCGCAGGCCGGGGGCGGGGCGGGCGGCGGCGGCGACGCGGCGCGCCTCGGCCTCGAGGCCGCGCAGCCGGGCGGCGACGGCGGCGGGGAGAGTTGGCCGCGAGCCCTTGCGGGCGAGCGCCGAGTCCAGGTTCCGGGCGGCGTGGGGGAGCTGCGGGTCGAGCCGCAGCGCCGCCTCGAAGAGCTGTGCGGCGCCCTCGCGCGCCCCGAGTTCGTTCAGGCCGACCCCGGCGTAGTTGAGGAGCACCGGCTCGCGCGGCTCGGCGGCGAGCCCGTCGAGCGCCTCGCGGGCGATCGCCAGGTAGAGGCCCGGGAGCTCGCGCGGCGCGGCGCTCGCGGCGGCGGCGAGGCGCTCCTCGACCGCGGCGCGCCGGGCACGGTAGGGAGCTTCGCGGCGGTCCGCGGCGGATTCGGCCCGCGGGAGCGGCGCGCTCTCTTGCGGTGCAGGCGAGGCGCCATCGCCGGGGCGCGGCGAGGTCGCGTTCTGGTCGAGACGAAGGGCCATCGCCCAGTTCATCGACCGCTGCCCGGCGGGACGCAGTAACTGGACGTTCGTTCGGTCGAAGGTAGGCGGATTTACCCCAAAGCGGCGATCTAGTCGAGGGCGTGGGCGGCCGAGAACTTCTCCGCAGACCCGCAATCCCAGTCGCAGGGGGAGGACCAGCTCGATGGCAAGCCCGGCCGGTCGAGGCCAAGTAGAGACCGAGAAGCTTTGGCAGCGTTACCGCGAGACCGGTGACCGCCGATTGCGCGACCAGCTCGTCCTCACCTACGTGCCGCTCGTCCGTCACCTCGCCTACCGCAAGGTGCGCGAGCTGCCCGCCTGGTGCGAGGTCGACGACCTGGTCTCCAACGGGGTCGAGGGCCTGATCGGCGCGCTCGACCGCTACGACCCGGCCAAGGGCGCGAGCCTCGAACAGTTCGTCTGGACCCGGATCCAGGGCGCGGTGCTGGACAGCCTCCGCCGCCTCGACTGGGCGCCGCGCAGCCTGCGCCGTTGGGAGCGCGACGCGGAGCGGGCGGGCGAGGACTTCTTCCGCGAGCACGGCCGCCGGCCGAACGACTCCGAGCTGGCCGGGAAGATGGGCATCGACGAGGACGAGCTGGCGGCGCGACTGCGCGATCTCGCCACCGCCGAGCTGACCTCCCTCGACAGCGTCACCTCCGCCGGCGAGGGAGAAGACGGCGTCGCCCTCTCGCAGACGATCCCCGACCTCGAAGGCCGCGCCGACCCGGAGGGCGAGGCGACCAAGTCGATCGCCCGCGAGCGCTTCCGCCGCGCCTTCTCCCACCTCTCCGAACGCGAGCGCCGCGTCGCCGTGATGCTCTACACCCAGGGCCGCACCCTCGCGGAGATCGGCGAGGTGATCGGCGTCTCGGAGAGCCGCGTCTGCCAGATCCACGGCGAACTGAAAAAACGCCTCCGCTCCTCCCTGCGCCGCGACGCCGAGCTTTTCACCGCCGCGGGCTGAAGTTGTTTGAGGCTGGGGTGACACGGGGGCCTCGGTAAGAGGTCGCCGAGGGACGGGGCCCTCTCGGCCACGACCCGGGCGGGCTGTGGCCGTGGCCGAGAGGGCCGGGTGTGCGGGGAGAGGGCGTCGGGACGGGAGCGTCACGGGGGTGCGACGGGAGCGGGACACGCACGCAGGCGCAGTCGTCCTTACGTCCGATATCCGGGCACGCGGTCGTCCTAACGTCCGGTCTCGGAGGCGCGGTCGACCTGACGTCCGTCTACCGGACGTAAGGACGACCACTTGACAGCTGCCGGACGTTAGGTCGACCGCACCTCTCGTGGCGCCGCGGTCCCGCCCCGAGGAGCGACGGAAGTCGCGAGGGCGAGTGACGTCCCCGGCATCCTCGTCACGGACGGGGCCGAGGTGTGGCGTCTCCCGCGCGGGAGCGTGACGTGAGTCCGGCCGCCCCGTCGGTCGGGAGTCTCCGTGTGGACTTTCGGTCGCATGGCGACCGAAAGTCGTCGACGCGCGTCGGCGTGCAGGCCCGACAGGCCAGCGCCCGGGCAGTCGTGAATCTTGCGTGGTTCGAAATGGTCGTTGGCGACCATTTCGAACCACGCTGATTCCTGACCGTTCGAATCCTCACGCCTCGACGGAGGAACGCTCACGAAAGTCCGGACTTCCTCACGACCCTGTGCCGCCCCTCCCCCGAGAGCCCCACGTCCTGGGCGCCCCCCGAAGTGGTGTGGTCGGCCGGGCCCCGTCCCCCGCTGCACCTCGCAATCGCCTCAAGTCCCCCGCCCCGCGGTCGAATACCTCGGCTGGATGGACTCCGGTCTCTACATCGCCGCCTCCGGGATGCTCGCCGAGATGGTGCGGCAGGAACAGATCTCCAACCAGCTGGCGAACGTCAACACGCCGGGGTACAAGGCGGATCGGGCGACGCAGGCCGGGTTCGGCGAACTGCTGCTGCAGAACACGCGGACCGGCGCTTCGGTGGGACGGCTGAGCCTCGGGGTCGAGATCGCGGAAACGTCGACCGACCTCGCTCCGGCGGGGATCCATGAAACCGGCGAACCGCTCGACTTCGCCGTCGAAGGCGAAGGGTTCTTCGCCGTGCGGACCGCGGCGGGAGTGCGTTATACGCGCAACGGTCAGTTCTCGACCGACGCCGAAGGCAACCTCACCGACCAGCTTGGCGACTCCGTGCTCGGCGCGGGCGGGGCGCCGGTGCGGCTGCGCGGCGACGGCACCGTCGCGCCCGGCGACATCGGAGTCTTCCAGGTCGAAGGCGCGCAGAAGCAGGGCGACAATCTCTACACGGGCAACGCCACCGGGGCGGCGACCGGCAAGGTGCGGGCCGGGTTCCTGGAGGAATCAGCGGTGAACCCGTCGCAGACGATGGTGCAGCTGATCTCCTCGTTCCGCTCGCTCGAAGCCGACCAGAAATCGATCCAGACGATCGACGAAACGCTCAGCGAGTCGGCGGGCCAGGTGGGGGCGATCTCCTGATGGACACCGCGCTGACCACGGCCGCCGCCGGGATGGAAGCCCAGCAGGCCTGGATGGACGCCCTCTCCGGCGACATCGCCAACGTCTCGACCACCGGCTACAAGAGCCAGCGGGTCGGCTTCCGCGATCTGCTCTACCAGTCGCCCGGGCGCGGCGGGGCGGCGGGGACGACGACCGGCTCGGGGGCGGCCGCCGAGGTGATCGGCCAAAACCTCGAACAGGGGACGCTGGAAGCGACCGAACGGCCGCTCGACGTCGCCCTCACCACGCCCGGCTACATCAAGGTGCGGGCGGCCGGCGGCGGCGTCGCCCTGACCCGCGACGGCAACCTGCAGATCGGCCCCGACGGGCAGCTGCGCACGGCGACTGGCCAGGCGCTCCAGCCGCCGGTGCGGATCCCCAAGGGCGTCGACCCGGAAGACATCTCGATCGCCCCCGACGGCACCGTCAGCGCCGGCAAACGGACGCTCGGCCGGATCGCGCTGGTCGAAGTCACCAATCCCGACGGGCTGCAGGCCGACGGCGAAAACGGCTTCCTGCCGACCGCCGCCAGCGGTCCGGTCCGGGCGGCGCGCGGCGCGCGCGTTCAGCAGGGCGCCCTGGAGGCCTCCAACGTCGACATGGCGAGCGTGATGACCGCGATGACCGAAGCCCAGCAGGGCTATGCGCTGTCGGGCAAAGCCGTGACCACCCAGGACGAAGTCCTCGCCGTCGCCAACGGGCTGATCCGATGAGCGGCGCGACGGGGATCTCGGCGGCGGTGGCGGGGGCGAGCGTCCCGAAGGCGATCCGCGACGAAGGGGCCGACGCGGTGCAGGGCTTCCGCGCCGCGCTCTCCTTCGAATCGATGCTGCTGAAGCAGATGCTCGCCGAGGCGCTGCCCGAATCGCCGACCGGCGCCGGCGGCGAAGAAGGGTCCGGCGGCGGCGAAGAAGGGAGCGCCTTCACCGCGATGCCGACCGCCGTGAGCCTCCCCGAAACGGTCGCCGAAGCGGTGGCCGGCGCGGGCGGCCTCGGGCTCGCCACCGAGATGTACCCGAACTTCGCGGGGGTCGGGGGGTGAGCGCCGAGATGTTGGTGCAGGACCAGGTCCTGCCCGCCGCGGTGGCCCGCCACCTGGAGCTGCAGATCGCCTCCGCGCAGCGGCTGCTCGACCTCGTGCTGCGCCAGGGCGCGGCGATCCGCGAGCGCGATGTCGAGGCGGTGCTGGCGCGGCTCGCCGACATCCAGGTCGAGATGGCGGCGCGCGAATCGCTGGAGCGCGAACGCACCGAGCTGATCCGCTGCGCCGCCGTGCGCCTCGGCGTGCAGCCGGTCGAAGTGGGGCTGCCGGGCCTCGCCGGGCTCGCCGCCCCGGCCGAGCAGGAGCGCCTCCTCGCCCGCTCCGCGGAACTCCGCGGCCTGCTCGCCGAGATCGCCCGCGAGCACGGCATCAACCGCGCCCTGATGCGCCAGGAACTGACCTTCCTCGACCACCTGCTGCGGGTCAGCGGCGAAGAATCCCAGCCCGGCGGCCGCCGGCTGATGGACGTGGAGGCGTAACGGGGTGGCCGTCTCGACCTTCATGGGACTGCAGACCGCGCTGCGCGGGCTGATCGCCCAGCAGGAGGCGCTCGACATCACCGGCCACAACATCGCCAACGCGAACACGCTCGGCTACTCGCGCCAGGAGGTGACGACCAGCGCCAGCCGGGCGCTGCGGATCAACACCGGCTCGAGCGCCGGCAACGGCAAGGCCGAACTCGGGACCGGGGTCGACGTCACCGGCGTGACCCGCGCCCGCGACCGCTTCCTCGACCTCCAGTACCGTGCCCAGGCGATGCGCCTCGGCGGGCTCGCCGCGCGCGTGCAGGGGATGGAAACGATCGAAGGGGCGCTTGCCGAGCCAAGCGAAACCGGGATCTCACAGGAGCTGCAGACCTTCTGGACCGACTGGGAAGGGCTCGCCAACAGCCCCGAAGACTCCGGCGCCCGCCAGGCCGCGATCGAAGCCGGCAAGGCGCTCGGCATCAGCCTCGCCGAACTGAACCAGCAGCTGACCAACGCTGCCGAAGTGGCGGAAGGCGAATACGCCTCGATCACCGGCAAAGGCGGCGAAGTCGAAGCGAAGGCGAAGGAACTTGCGCTCTTGAACGGGGTGATCCGCAGCTCGATGACCGAGGGCGCCGAACCGAACGACCTGCTCGACCGCCGTGATCTGCTGCTCGACGAACTCTCGAAGCTCGGCCAGGTGTCGGTCACCGAAGCCGCCGACGGGACGGTCGAAGTCGGCTTCGGCGACGCCGCCGCGCCGCTCGTCTCCGGCACCGAAGTCACCTGGCCGCAGGAACTGACCGAACCGAAAGGGAAGCTCGGCGCGCTGCTCGAACTGGTCGAGCCGGGGGGGACGATCGAATCCTTCCGCGGGGAACTGAACGCCTTCGCCGAAGGCCTCGCCGACGCGGTCAACGCGGTCCACACCGAAGGCGGCGGCCCGGCCTTCTTCACCTACGAAGCGGGCAAAGGCGCGGCCACGTTGGGCGTCGCGGTCACCGCCGCCGAAGTGCAGACGGCAAGCGACGGCTCGGTCGGCGGCAACGACATCGCGACCGCGATCGGGGCGCTGCGGGGCGGCGCCGTCGACCGCTCCTACGCTGCCTTCGTCACCAGGGTCGGCACCGAAATGAACGAAGCGCGCAACGGCGAAACCAACGCCCAGGCGCTCCTGAACGCGGTCTCCGAACGGCGCGAATCGACCTCCGGCGTCTCCCTCGACGAAGAAATGACGAACCTGCAGCGCTTCCAGCGCGGCTACGAAGCCTCGGCGCGGGCGATGACCGCGCTCGACGAAGCGCTCGACGTGCTGATCAACCGCACCGGCCGGGTCGGCCTGTGACGGCGCGGGGGAGGGGCGCGCGATGACGATGCGGATCACCGAGGGGATGACCCGGCGCACGGTCCTTCAGGATCTGGGCGCGACCAAGTCCCGCCTCACCCAGCTGCAGCGCGAAATCTCCTCCGGCCACCGGATCACCCGCCCCGCCGACGACCCGTTCGGCGCCGGCCGCACGCTGCAGTTGAGCGGCGAGCTCGAAGGCTTCAAGCAGTACAAGTCGAACGTCGACGACGGGGTGGGCTGGGTGGCGGCGACGGAAACGGCGCTCGCGCGGATCACCGACACGGTGCAGCGCGCCCGCGAACTGCTGGTCCAGGGCGGCAACGACTCCAACGGCCAGGTTGCCCGCGAAGGGATCGCGGCGGAGATCGAAGCGCTGACCGAAGCGGTCAAGCAGGAAGCCAACGTCACCTACGACGACCGCTACATCTTCTCCGGCACGGCGACCGAAACGGCGCCCTACGAACTCGGCGCGGGGGACGAATACGCGGGCGACGAAGGGACGATCCAGCGGGTGATCGGCAAGGGCGTCTCGATCGGCGTCAACGTCGACATCCAGACGGTCCTCGGCAACGGTGCCGCCGCCGAAGACGACAAGCTCCTCGACGTGCTCCGTGACATCGCCAAAGACCTGCGCGGCGGCACCGCCGCGAGCGCGGAAGCGCTGCGCGGTTCCGACCTCGAACGGCTGAGCGCCAACCTCGACGAACTGACCCGCGTGCGAGCCGTCGTCGGCGCCACCACCAACCGCCTCGAGACGGCCGGGACGCGGCTCGAACAGCTGCAGGAAGCGAGCCTGAAGCAGCTCTCCCAGGTCTACGACGTCGACATGGCCGAAGCGCTGGTCAACTACTCCTCCGAACAGGCCGCCTACGAAACCGCGCTGCGCTCCGGCGCCAAGCTGATCCAGCCGTCGCTGATGGATTTCCTAAAGTAGGCACGGGTGCGAGGAGAGAACTTGTCGGAGATCGTCAACAGCACGCGGTTCGGGGAGCTCAACGTTCCCACTGAGGCGCTGGTCGACTTCCCCGAGGGGATGATCGGCGTCGGCGGCCGCCGCTTCGCGCTGCTCGAGCGCGAGGAGAGCGGCGCCTTCAAGTGGCTGCAGGAGACCGCCGAGCCCGACCTTGCCCTGCCGGTGACCGACCCCTTCCCGTTCTTCCCCGACTTCGAGGTCGTCCTCGCCGACGAGGAGGCCGCTCGGATCGGCATCACCGACCCGGCCGCCGCACAGGTGCTCGTGGTGGTCCGCGCCGACGAGGACCCGGGCCAGATCAGCGCCAATCTCCTGGCCCCGATCCTGGTCGCGGCCGGAATCGGCCACCAGGTGATGAACGAGGCCTCCTGGGCGCCCCTTCGCGAGCCGCTCCTCTCCGGCGGCCGGCGTCCGGTCGCGGCTTAGGTCGTTCACTGGGGGACGGCCGGGGGCTCGGGAGGGACGGCCGGAGTTCGAGGCCCTGGCGGCCGTCCGAGGTGCGTCCTGGGTGTCCCGGGCGCCTCATGGGGGTCCTGGCAGGCTGTGACCCCCATGAGGCGCCCGGGACGTGAGGCTTCCGTGACGGAGGCGTCACAGGAACGGGAGGAGGTCGGACTTCCGTGACGATCGTGTCCGGGAGATCCCACACCTCGGCCCGATCGGTGACGAAGATGCCGGGAACGTCACACTTTCCGGCCTCGGAAGGCCCTTTTCGGGCCGGGATCGAGGGGCCGAGAACGCGCTGCGTGTTTTAGGGCCCCTATAAGGGGGCCAATCCACGCAGCGCGTCCGTCACAGTTGGACAACACGGGAGGAAGCGTGGAGTTCCCGACGTCTTCGTGGCGAGGATGGATATCGGTGACGGATCCGGCGCACTCCCGTGCCACCCCGATGACGGATCAGTGTGAGAGGGGGGATCCGGTCGGTCGGAAAGCTTGCGTGGTTCGAAATGCACGTATGAGGTGCATTTCGAACCAGGGAAGACCGTTCAAGAATCTGCGGGGTTGGAGACTTCGGCTGTGTCGAAGTAAATAACCCGGCAGATTCCTGACCGTTCGCGGACCGGCCGCCAGCGCCCGTCGGGGGCACTCTCGGCGCACTCCCGTGACGGATCCTCCACGCCTTTCATACCCGCCCCTCTCGCCACGGCCACAGCCTGCCCGGGCCGTGGCGAGAGGGGCGCGTCCCTTCCCGGGCGACAGCTTGCGGGGCATGGACCGTTCCGGGCGACAGCTTCAAAGGGCTCCGGTCTTTCCGGGCGCCGGTCTCAAAGGTCTCCATCCCTTCCCCGGCCGCCCGCCGTCAAGGTCGGCATCCCTTCCCGGACCCCGACTCCCCCGGACCGCCGCCCGGCCCCCGGACCCGCCACTACACTGCGCCGATGCTGACGATCAGTCGCCGCCAGGGCGAGCGCATCCTGATCGGCGACGGGATCGTGGTCGAGGTCGTCGAGGTGAGCGGCGGCTCGGTGCGGCTCGGGATCACCGCGCCGCGTGAGCAGCGGATCTACCGCGAGGAGCTCTGGGAGCGGGTCAAGCAGGAGAACGAAGCGGCGGCGCGCGGCGACTTCAGCGCGCCGGCAGGGCCACCAGACCCAGCGTGAGGGCCCGCGCCACCGCCTCGGCCGAGGTGCGGGCGCCGAGTTTGCGACGGACGTTCCGCACGTGGGTGCGGGCGGTGTGGGGGCTGATGCAGAGCGCCGTGGCGATCTCCTCGACGCCGGCGCCGCGGGCGAGCTCGGCGGTGACGCGGCGCTCGCGCGGCGAGAGCAGCGAGTCGGTCGGGGTGGGGGCCGAAGGGTGGGTGTGGCACTCGAAGAAGGTCTCGCCGGCGGCCACGGCATAGAGGCCGGCGATCAGGCGCTCCGGCGGGCACTCGCGGCAGACCGCGCCATGGACGCCGAGCTCCTCGAGCGACTCGGCGCCGAGCGCGCCGTCGACCATCAGCATCGTCGGGGCGCCGTGGCGCCTGGCGAGGCTTTCCGCGAGGCGGGGCTCCGGCGCGAAGCCGGCGATCAGGACGACGTCGGGACGCAGCCCGATTTCGCGGCCCGCCTCTTCGGGAAGGACGACCTCGATCATCTGCGAGCGCAGCAGGGCGGAGAGGCCGGCGCGCGCGATCGCCCGTTCCGCGTAGACCGCGACCAGCGGCAGGCGGATCGGCAACGGCGATCGCCGGAAGGCGGAGCGCGCCGCGCCGCCAAGCGGGGTGGCCGCGGGGCCCGCGGCGGTGCCGGTGGGGGTCGGGAAACTCATCCGAGCCGGACGTATCCGGTCGCACCGCCCCCGCCCGGGGCGTAGCTGCGTTGGGCCACTTCGTCGGAGGAGTTGCCCTCGATCGTGTGGATGGTCCCGTCGGGGTCGACCGCTTCGACGATGCCGACGTGGTCGGAGCCCCAGACGATCAGGTCGCCGGGTTGCGGGGACCCTTCGCTCGCGGGGATCGCACGGCCGGTGCGCTCGGCCCATTCCCAGAGCGCGCCGACCGACTGGAAGCCTTCGCCGTTTTCGCCCAGCGGGATGCCCGCCCGGGCGGCGCACCAGGAGGCGAAGTCGGCGCACCAGGGGCCGACCACCGCGCCCTGGACGGCGCTGCGGTATTCGCTGATCCGCGGCGATTCGTTGGAGCCGGGCGGCATCTCGGCCTGGCCCACCTGGGTGCGGGCGGCGGCCACCGCGGCGAGGCCGGCGGTGCCTGCCGGCATCGGCGCGGAGCTGGCGGAAGCGGCCTGGTTCAGCAGCTGCGAGAAGGTGGCGGAGGAGGTGGCGGGGGAGCCGGCGGAGGAGGTCGAACCGGTCGCTGCGGAGGCGCCGCCGCCGGTCGTCGGCCGGGGAGGGGTCAGTGCTGCTTCGATCGCCGAGATTCGGGCGAGCGTCGATTCGAGGCTCATCTCTCATTTGATCGACCCCGCCCGGGGCGCCTTTAACTGGATCGGAGGACTTACCCAAAAGTGGATCGACCTCGTCACAAGGAGGCGCAGCGGTCGCTGGACGGACATGGACGGCGCGTGGACGGGACATCGAGGCGGTCGGCCGGCTCCCGGCCGACCGCCCGCCTCGGACCCGACTCCTAGCCGAGGAGCTTCAGCACCGCCGACCCGGACTGCTGGGCCTGCGCCAGCATCGAGGTGCCGGCCTGCTGCAGGATCTGCAGCTTGGTGAATTCGACCATTTCGGAGGCCATGTCCACGTCGCGGATCCGGCTTTCCGAAGCGCTCAGGTTTTCCTGGTAGACGGCCAGGTTGTTGAGCGTGTGTTCGAGGCGGTTCTGCACCGCACCGAATTCGGCGCGCTGGGAGGACACCGATTCGATCGCTTCGTCGATCTGTTTGATGTCTTCTTCGCCGCCTTCTTCGAGTTCGAACGCGGTGGCTTTGACCGCTTCGCCGAGGCTGATCGTGGAGACGCTGATCACCTCGCCGTCGTTCGCGCCGACCTGGAACGTGATCGTCGCTTTTTCGTTCAACAGTTTGATGCCGTTGAATTCGGTGTCTTCGCCGATCTGTTCCACCTCGCTGGCGAGCTGGTTGATCTCCGACTGGATCGACGTGCGGTCGCTTTCCGAGAGCGAGCCGTTCTTGAACTGGACGGCGAGTTCCCGGGTGCGCTGCAGCATCGAGTGGACCTCGTTGAGGGCACCTTCCGCGGTCTGCACGACGGAGATGCCGTCCTGCACGTTGCGCTGAGCCTGGCCGATGCCCTTGACCTGCGCGCGCAGCCTTTCGCTGATCGCCAGGCCGGCGGCGTCGTCCGCGGCACGGTTGATGCGGTAGCCCGAGGACAGGCGTTCCATCGATTTCGCGACGCCTTCACTCGTCGACACCAGGTTCCGGTGCGCGTTGAAGGCTTCGATGTTGGTCTGGATACGAAGGGACATTCCGATCTCTCTCCTTGGATCGTTTGTGGATGGTCCCGGGGCGACGTCCGTGTCACCCCATGGTTATGTCGTCCCTCTGATCGGCAGCCCCGGGGGAACCTTTAGGGAAGTTTCGGGGCGGGGCCCGAATCATGGGCGTCTCACGTGACGTTGGCAGAGAGGGCGTTCGTGCGTGTTCCGTTGCGCCCTCACCGCTCAGATTCACCCGACCAAGATTTAGGCCCCCATAGGGGCCCAAATACCGGCAGCGCGATCGGGCCATGCCGGGGAAGTGTGTCGTCCTGGCCCCGGCCTCCCGGAACCGAGCCTTTAGCCCGTCGGCCGGGCGACGAGGAGGTATTGGTAGGCCGTGAGGCGCTGGCGGGTGGTTTGTTCGTCGGCGCCGAGGGCGGCGAGGAAGCGGGTGAGGTGGTCGACCGTGGGGGGTGGGGACTGGGCGAGGGTCGTGGTCGCGGCGGACTCGACCGTGAAGCCGCATTCGCGGAGCATCAGCTCGGCCTCGGTGAGGGTGAAGAAGTGGACGTGGGTGCGGTCGAGGAGGCCGGCGTCGGCGTAGGGCCAGCGGTCCCGGGTGAGGAGGGGGAGGACGACGCTCCAGTGACCGACGTTGGGGATCGAGCAGACGAGGGCGCCGTCGTCGGCGAGCCAGGGGCGGAGGACGCGGAGGAGGCGGTGGGGGTCGCGGAGGTGCTCGAGGACGTCGCCGAAGACCATCGCGTCGAAGCTGCCGCGCTCGAAGGGGAGGTCGCCGAGGTCGTCGAGGTCGGCCACGACGACGGCGTCGAGGCGCTCGCGGGCGCGGGCCGCGGCGTCGGGAGAGAGCTCGAGGCCCATCACCTCGATCCCGCGTTCCTCGCGCAGGGCGCCGCCGAGGGCACCGGCGCCACAGCCGACGTCGAGGACGCGGCGCGCCTCGCGCGGCACCAGCTCCCGCAGCTCGGGGCGGTCGAACTCGAAGTAGCGGTCGTCTTGCGGGGTCATACCGAGAGGACGGTCGGGTGCTTGCGCAGGAAGGCGGCCTTGTCGGCGGCGATCGTGCGGTCGATCCAGGCGCGGAGCGCCGGGTCCTCGGTGCGCACCGTCGCCGAGAGGGCGTGGCGGATGTGGGAGTCGGGGACGAGCTTCGGCGGCCGGTCGATCGCGCGGAGGCGGACCAGCAGGTCGCTGTCCTGGAACCAGACGCGCAGGGCCGGGTCGAAGAACTCGCCGGGAGCGTGGGACATCTCCTCGATCGTCCCGGCGCCGAGCGCGAAGCACCAGGCGGCGAAGTCCTCGCGCATCGCCCCTTCGACGGTCCGCGGGAAGACGACGGAGGCGCCCTCGTCGAGCGCCGCGCGGAGCGGCTCCCACCAGCCGTCGAGCACCTCGACGTCGTCGTTCATCACGACCGCGTAGGGCGTGTCGACCGCGCGCAGGCCGGCGTTGACCGGGGCGGTGAAGCCCTGCGGCGGCGAGCCGTTGTCGACGATCACGACCTGATGCGGCGCCGGGGTGTTGGCGGCGATCGCCGCCAGGCAGGCGCGGACCCTGGGCGCGGTGGCGTCGAGGGTGGGGACGACGACGGTCAGCTCTGCCCGCTCGCCGAGGGCCCGGCGGGCGGCGACGGCGGCGCTCGCGGGAGCGGCGACCGCGTGCGGAACCGTGACGACGGGACCGCGGCCCGCGAGATCCGCGCAGACCGCCGCGAGCTCGAACCCGGGCGCGGCCCCGGCGGCGTCCCGCAGGCAGTCCGCATCGGCGCGGCGAAACGCGAGCGCGTGCGTCGCGGTCGGATGCGCCCCCGGCTCGTCCGGCACCCCTGCCGCCGCACCCGCGCGGCGGCGGCCCGAAGCGTCAGTGGTGGCCTCCGGTTGATGGGCCGAAAACCGGTCATATAGACCGGTTTTCGGCCCATCAACATCGAGGGTCTCGGCCAGGGGGCGGAGGGCGGTGGGGGCCAGGAGGGCGGGGCCGCGGAGGAGGACCAGGGTGTCGGACTCGGCGGCGTCGGCGGCGCGGATTGCGGAGGCGACGAAGCCCTCGCGGCGCTCGTTGCGCAGCAGCTTCACGTCGCCGCTCAGCCCGGCGAGCAGATCGCCGAGGTCGGGGGAGGCGTCGTCGACGAGGATCGCCTCGAAGGTCGGCTCCTCCGCGAGCGCGGCGAGGGCCTCGAGGCAGCGGCGCGTCCGCTCGCGCCCGCCCTCGAGATGGACGATCACGCTGACCTCGGCCATCGTCACCCTAGGGCGACCGCCGGCTCGCCGAGCCCGGTCACCGCGTCGATTCGCACCGCCCATTCGTCGTCGACGATCTCCAGCTCGCCGTGGCCGAGGCGCAGGCCGTTGACGTACAGGTCGATCGGGTCTTCGAGCCGGCGGTCGAGCTCGACCACCGCGCCCACCCCGAGGGCGACCACCTCGGCCAGGGACAACCGCGCCCGGCCGAGCTCCGCCCAGACGCGCACCGGCACCTGGCCGAGCGCGCCGCGGAGCGCCGCGTCGGGCTCGCCGCCACCCTCGACCTCCGATGCGCCCGCCCGGTGGGCCGTCGTCGCCAGCCGCGCCAGCCCCTCGGCCGCGCCCGGCTCGATCGCCTCCAGCACCTGCACGGCACGGCGGCTGCCGCTCCGTCCCGGCTTCGCCCGCATCACCCGCACGCCCTCGACGCACAGCCCGAGCCCTTCGCCGACCCGGCCGCCCAGCCGCAGCGTGGCGCCCGGCGCGAGTCCCAGGACCTCCGCCGCCGGCGTCTGCGGCCCGGCGATCTCCGCCCGCAGCGCGACCTCGATCCCCGCCATCGCCTCGCGCAGCCGCAACCCGGTCACCGGGTCCGCCGCCGCGTCGCCCCCGCCGCGCCGGCCGAGGATGCGCTGCTCGACCGGGGCGATCGCCCGGTGGGGGAGGAGCAGGGTCAGGGCGAACTCGTGGTCCAGCATGCGGGCCTGCATCGCCAGCTCCAGGGTCGGCTCGGAGACCGGCGCGGTCCCGGCCGTCTCCAGCTGCGAGTCGATCCCGACCAGCGCCAGCTCGGCCCCGGTGAGGTCGCGCCAGACGGCGTTCAGCTGGCCCAACAGGTCGTCGAAGATGCGGCCCGCGAGGGCGAGGTCGATCTCGCTCAGGCGCCGGTCCGGCGGCGGCTCCTCGGGCGCGCCGCTCAAGAGCGACTCGATCCCGGTGAGGACGAAGCCCGAGTCGGCGGCGAGCAGGACCTGTGTCTCGGTCGGCTGCAGCTCGACCACCGCGCAGAGGGCCGACGACGCGAGCCGCTCGTGGGCGTTCGCCCAGGTCAGCTGGGTCGCCTCGACGAACTCGAGTTCGATCGGCAGCCGCAGCTCGGCCGACAGCCGGGTGGAGCTGGTCCGGCAGAACGCCGCCAGCGCCCGCCCCAGCCGCCGCTCGTGATCGGGCGTGAACTTGGTCGGGCGGGTGAAGTCGATCTTCTTCATCGTGCTCATGAGATGCCTTCCTCCTGCTCGGCGAGCCCAGCGGACCGCCGTTTGATCTCTTCCAGCAGGGCGGCGCGGCGCTGTTCGGCGAACGAGCGCGCCGCCGCCTCCTCGGCGACCGCGAGGTGGCGCCACACCATCACCGCGAGGAACCAGCAGGCGGTGTAGCCGACGACGCCGGCGATCAGCGCCCGCAGCCCGGCGCTTGCCGCCGGCACCCCGGAGGAGAGCGCCAGCAGGCCGACCAGGACGAAGGCGCCGATCCCGCCCCAGCCGCGGGCGAGCTCGATCTGCCGCGTCGCCCGCGGGTGGGAGCTGAGCCGGATCGCCACGTCGAGCTCCTCCGGCGGGATGCCGTCGTCGATTCCTGGCACGGCGGCGCTCACGGGACAACCCTCGAGGCGAGGTCACGCGGGTCGGCGGGCGCCAGGTCGACGACCGTCTCGGCGACGTAGTGGACCGGCAGCGAGGTCCGGATCGCGACGTCGAGCGCGGCGCCGATGTAGCTGGTGTCGGCAGCGGCGCTGACCAGGATCCGGTTCGGGTCGAGCCCTTTGAGGTTCTCGTGCATCTCGACCGCGGCGGGGGACGCGGTGCCGGCGCGGACCGCCAGGTGGATCTCGTCGACCCCGGCGGCGCCCAGCGTCGCCCCGAGCGACTCGACCGTGACGCCGCTGCTCGGCGCGGCGGCGGGAGTGTCGATCAGGACCAGCTGGGCCGACGCGCCGAGCAGCGCCACGGCGAGATCCTCGTAGGCGATCGCTTCGACCTTGACGCCGGAGCCCTCGAGCATCGCCCGCAGCGCGGCGCCGCCGTCGGCGGGTTCGAGCGTGAGGCAGGCGACATCCTGGCCGGCGGCCGCGTGGGCCGCGGCGACGCGGGCGACCGCCGCGGTTTTGCCGGTCCCGGCCGGGCCGACGACGGCAAGGTGCCGGCGCCCGGGTCCGGGGGCCGGGGCGACCGGCAGCCGCAGGGCGAGCTCGTTGCGGACCAGGGTGCGCAGACGGGCCGGGGTGGCGAACGGGGCGACGTTCGCGACGACCGCGTCGACCACGTCGGCGGCGAGGTCGGCACCGAGCCCGGCCGCCACCATGCCCTCGCGCAGCGCCGCGATCCGCCGCGGCTCGGGCGTGGGCTCATCCGCGGCGGCAGCGACCTTCTCCAGCTGTTCCTTTTGGACCTCAGGGGTCCATAAGGAACAGCTGGACGGGGTGGGCTCGGTGTCGGTGTTGGCCGTCATCTCGCCGAGCAGGTCGGCGAACGGCTTCGCTTCGCCGACCAGGCGCTGCACTGCCGGGGTTTCGAGGCCCTCGCGGGTGGCGGCGTCGTTCCGGACCACGTGGGGTTCGTTCATCGACGGAGGCTCGATGACCGTTTCGGACGGTCTGGCGTCGTCGTCGACACCGCCGTCGTCATAGACATCGATCCGCGGCCCGCCCTTGCGCGCGTCGACCTCGACGCATTTCTTCTGGAAGAAGCCGGCGATGCCGCCGACCAGGCCCTCGCGGCGGGAGACGATCACCGCCTCCGGCCCGAGCTCGGCGCGGATCAGCGGCAGCAGCTCCTCGATCGACGCTCCCCTGTAGGTCTTGGTCTTCGTCTGGTCGTCGCCCGCGATCGGGTCGGCGGCCAGGAGCACGTCACTCATACCTGGACAACCCCCATGTTCTCGACCCGGACTCCGGGCACGATCTCGTTGTAGGAACAGACAGTCAGTTGCGGCAGCGGCTGCTCGCACAGTCGCCGCAGGTGGCGGCGGGCGCGGCCCGAGCAGAGCAGGACCGGGCGGGCGCCCTGGGCCAGCGCCGAGTCGAGCTGGCGCCCCAGCGCCGCGACCAGCGCCTGGGCGCGCGAGGGCTCCATCGCCAGCTGCTCGCCGTCGGGCGTCTGCGCCAGCGATTCGCCGATCTCCTGCTCGATCGCCGGGTCGAGCGAGATCGCCCGCAGGCGCATCGCGCCGTCGAGGTGCGGCGCCGTGATCGTCCGCCCGAGCGCCGCCCGCGCGTACTCGGCGAGCACCGCCGGATCGCGGGTGAGCCGCGACTTGTCGCCGATCTCCTCGACGATCGCGCCGAGATCGCGGATCGGCACGCCCTCGCGCAGCAGCGCCTGCAGCACCCGCTGGACCTCGCCGAGCGAGAGCTGCTCCGGCACGACCTCCTCGACCGCCGCCGCGTTCGTCTCCTTCAGGCCGTCGAGGAGCTTCTTCGTCTCCTGGCGGGTGAGCAGCTCGGCCGCGTGGCCGCGAATCGTCTCGGTGAGGTGCGTGGCGACCACCGATTCGGGGTCGACGACCGTGTAGCCGAGCGCCTCCGCTTCGGCCCGCGCGGCGTCCGGCACCCAGGTCGCGGGCAGGCCGAAGGCGGGCTCGGTGGTGGGGACGCCCGGCAGCTGGCCCACTCCCTCGCCGGAGTCCATCGCCAGCTGGTGGCCGGGCATGACCCGCCCGCGGGCGACCTCCGAGCCGCGCACCCGCAGCACGTATTCGTGGGAGTCGAGGCCGAGCTCGTCGTGGATGCGGACCGCCGGGATCACCGTCCCCAGCTCGCCCGCGAGCTGCTTGCGCATCGCTCCGACGCGGCCCATCAGGCCGCCGCCCTGGCCCGCTTCGACCAGCGGCACGAGGCCGAAGCCGATCGCCAGCTCCAGCGGGTCGACCGCGGTCGCGGTGTCGGCGGTCGGCCCGGCGGGAAGCTCCGCCGCGCCGCCCGGCCCGAGCTGCGGCGGCCCGCCCGCCAGGGCGAGCTCGCCCGCCGGCTGCGGCAGTCCGTCCTTCATCGCGTAGGCGACCCCCGCCAGCGCCCCGCCGATCAGGAGGAACGGGATCTTCGGCAGCCCCGGCACCAGCGCGAACGCGCAGATCACCCCGGCGGCCACCATCGGCGCCTTGCGCTGGGCGAAGATCTGGGAGGCGATGTCGTTGCCGAGGTCCCGTTCGGAGGCCGAGCGGGTGACCAGGATCCCCGCCGCGACCGAGATCAGGAGCGCCGGGATCTGCGCCGCGAGCCCGTCGCCGACGGTCAGCAGCGAGTAGTGCTGCACCGCTTCCGGGAAGGAGAGGCCCTGCTGCATCACCCCGACGACGATCCCGCCGAGCAGGTTGATCATCACGATCAGGATGCCCGCGATCGCGTCGCCTTTGACGAATTTCGAGGCACCGTCCATCGCCCCGTAGAAGTCGGCTTCGCGGGCGATGTCGTCGCGCCGGTCGTGGGCCTGCTGGTCGGTGATCTGGCCCGCGTTCAGGTCGGCGTCGATCGCCATCTGCTTGCCCGGCATCGCGTCGAGGGTGAAGCGCGCGGCCACCTCGGCGACGCGCCCGGCGCCGTTGGTGACGACGACGAACTGGATCACGATCAGGATCAGGAAGACGACCAGCCCGACGACCACGTTGCCGCCGACGACGAAGCTGCCGAACGCCTTCACCACCGAGCCGCCGTCGCCGTGGAGCAGGATCTGGCGCGTCACCGAGACGTTGATCGCCAGCCGGAACATCGTCGTCAGCAGCAGCAGGGAGGGGAAGGAGGCGAAGTCGAGCGCCCGCGGGACGTAGAGCGTCGCCACCACGATCGTGATCGCCGAGGCGATGTTGAGGGTGATGAAGAGGTCGATCAGCCCCGGCGGCAGGGGGATGATCATCATCACGACGACCATCACGACCGCGACCGCGGCGAGCAGGTCGGCGTGCGCCATCAGTCTCTTCATCCCGGCGCTCATGCGGCGCTCGCGATCGGCGCCCGCCCGCGGGCGGTGCGGTAGACGTAGGCGAGGAGCTCGGCGATCGCGCGGTAGAAGTCGGCCGGGATTTCGGCTTCCAGCGGCACCGCGTCGAACAGCGAGCGGGCCAGCGGCTTGTCCTCGACCACCGGCACGCCCGCGCCTTCGGCGACCTTGCGGATCTCCAGGGCGATCAGGTCCTGCCCCTTGGCGACGACGACCGGCGCGGGCCGCTTGCCGTCGTAGGCGAGGGCGACCGCGAAGTGGGTCGGGTTGGCGACGACGACGTCGGCGCCGAGCACCGCCGACATCATCCGCCCGCGCGACATCTGCTGGGCGCGGCGGCGCATCGAGGCGCGCAGCTCGGGGGAGAGCTGCTCCTCTTTGTGCTCGCGCTTGACCTCCTCTTTGGTCATCCGCAGCTGCTTCTCGTGTTTGTGGCGCTGCCAGATCAGGTCGATCGCGCCGATCAGCAGGTAGGCGGCCGCGGCTTTCCAGACGATGCCGCCGGCGAGCGAGGCGATCGCGGCGCCGAACGCGGGCGGTTCGATGCCGGTCATCGCGGCGAGCTTCGACATGTTCGGCAGCAGCGCCATCGCCGCGATCGCGCCGACGACCGACACCTTCACCAGCGCCTTCGCCAGCTCCACCCAGCCGTTCGGCCCGAGCAGGTTCTTCGCCCCCTGCATCGGGTTCAGCCGTTTGAAGTCGGGTTTCAGCCCGGCCGGGTTCAGCTGCAGGCCGACCTGGCCGAGGTTGACGACCAGCGCCGCTCCGAAGCAGGCGAGCGCGACCGGGGCGATCGCCGTCGCCATCGCCATCCCGGCGGTGCCGGCGAGGCCGCCGAGGCCCGAGCCGGCGGCCTTGCCGGGGTGCCCGGCATCGGCGAGCATGCCGCGCATCGTGTCGCCGAGGCCGCCGGCGATGTGGGGGCCGAAGACGGCCAGGGAGCCGAGCGCCGCGACCAGGACCACGGCGCCGTTCAGGTCGGTCGATTTCGCGACCTGGCCTTTCCTGCGCGCGTCCTTGCGGCGTTTGGGAGTTGCCTTCTCGGTGCGGTCGTCTTTGGGCATCAGATCGCCCCCATCCCGATGCCGGACAGGCCGGTTTCGACCGAGTGCCGGAGCTGATCGTAGAACCAGGTGCCCATGAAGGGCAGGGCGGCGGCGACGACCAGCAGGCCGACGATGATCTTGACCGGGAAGCCGACCGCGAAGATGTTCAGCTGCGGGACGACGCGGGAGACGACGCCGAAGGCGACGTCGGTGAGGATCAGCGCCAGGAGCACCGGCGCCGCCACCTCGAGCGCCGCGGCGAAGATCCCGATGAAGGCGCTGCTGACCGCCGCGGTCAGCTTGGCGATCGACGGGAACTCCAGCATCGGCACCAGTTCGTAGGTGCGCGCGAGCCCGCGGATCACCCAGGCCTCGCCGTCGATGACGATGAAGACGAGGATCCCGACCATCGCGTAGAGCTGCGACATCGTCCCCGACTGGGTGTTGTCGACGGGGTTGATCAGCGAGCCGAAGTTGAGGCCGATCTGCGTGTCGATCATCGCCCCGGCCGCGTCGACGGCGGCGAAGAGGCAGGCGATCGCCATCGCGAAGCCGAGGCCGATGACGATTTCCTTCAGCGCCAGCTCGACGATCTTCACCGCGTCGGCGGGGATCGCCTGGCCGTGCAGGGCGAGTGGCGCGAGGCCGATCGCGATCGCGACGGCGATGATCGCCCGCGCCCGCAGCGGCACCATCGAGGAGGAGAACGGCGGCGCTAGCAGGAAGAGCGGCGAGACCCGCGCGAGCACGAGGATGAAGCCGACCAAGGTGTTCCGGTCGAGCGTTTCGATCGTCACGCTCATTCTTCCTTCACCAGCCCGGGGATCGAGTGGTAGAGGTCGGTGGTGTAGCCGACGACCTGGTTCAGCATCCACGGCCCGGCGACGATCAGCACCACGGCGACGGCGAGGATCTTGGGGATGAAGGAGAGCGTCATCTCCTGGATCTGGGTGACCGCCTGGAATACCGAGACCAGGAGGCCGACGATCAGCCCGGCGAGGAGCAGCGGCAGGCCGACCTTGAACGCGAGCATGAGCGCGTCCGTCGCAAGCTTCATCACCTCGTCCTGGTTCATCAGTGGAAGCTTTCGACCACCGACTGGAAGACGAGGCTCCACCCGTCGACCAGGACGAAGAGCAGGATCTTGAACGGCAGCGAGATGAACGAGGGGGGCAGCATGATCATCCCCATCGACATCAAGGTCGAGCTGACCACCAGGTCGATGATCAGGAAGGGCAGGAAGATCAGGAAGCCGATCTCGAAGGCGGTCTTCAGCTCCGAGGTGATGAACGCCGGGATCAGCACGTAGGTCGGCACGTCTTCGCGGGTCTTCGGCTTGGCGACCTTGGCGAGGCCGAGGAAGAGTTCGAGCTCGTCGTTGCCGGTCTGCTTGAACATGAATTCCCGCAGCGGTTCCTCGGCCCGTTCGAGGGCGACCTTGTCGGAGATCTGGTGGGCGGTCAGTGGGTCGAGCGCGTCCTCCTTCATCGTCTTCAGGGTCGGCGCCATGACGAAGAGCGTGAGGAAGAAGGCGATCCCGATCAGCACCTGGTTGGGCGGCGCGGTCGGGGTGCCGAGGCCGGTGCGGACGAAGCCGAGGACGATCAGGATGCGGGTGAAGCCGGTGGTGCAGAAGATCAGCGCCGGGATGAGGGTGAGTCCGCCGAGCAGGATCAGCAGCTGGACCGCGTCCCCGCCGCCTTCGATCTTCATCCACGCACCGTCCAGGCGCGCAGGGTCTCCAGCGCCCCCCGCCCATCCCGACGCTTTGCCGCCATACGCGTCCAAGCGTCGAGGGGGCCGGTGGGAGTGCTGTCGGCGGGGCCGTCGCTTGTCAGGGTGAGGGGCGCCGGGTCGTCCTCGAGCTCCAGCAGCCCGAGCGCCCGCGCCTCCTCCTCGGAGTAGCTGCGCACCGGGGTGACGCCGTGCTCGCCGGAGCCGACCACGAGCACCTCGCGGCCCGCCCGCACCACGTGCAGGGAGCGATCGCGGCCGAGCGGCAGCGTTGCCACGGATGCGAGCCCGGTCCCGGCCGCCTTCTTTTCGCGGCCCGCCTTGTACTGTTTCATCACCCAGCGCAGGCCGAAGATCACCGCGAGCACGATCGCCAGGCCGACGATCGTCCGCGCAATCGAGCCGCCGCTCGCCGCGTGGGCGTTCGCCGCCGAGCTGCCGAGGTCGAGAGGTTGCTTTTCGCTGCCGCCCGAGGCGGCGGCGAGGATGAAGGGGGCGGGCAGGTTCATACGGGTGTGGCCCGGTCTGGACCACCCCCGTAATCGGCCTGAACGTCCAGCGCTTTAGCCGGGCACTGCCTCCTCCTCCGAGTTCATCTCCGCACTGCCTGGTTCTGGATTTTCCGCCTCATCGATTTCGGGTGGAGGCGGTGGCGCCTCGACCACTGGGGCCGCGATCTCGGTGATCCGCAACCCGAGTTCCTCCTCGATCGCGACCACCTCGCCGCGCGCGATCACCCGCCCGTTGATCAGCAGGTCGACCGGATCGCCGGCCAGCCGCCCGACGGTGACGACGCTGCCGATCCCGAGCGCCAAGGCGTCGCCGATCGTCATCCGCGTGCGACCGATCTCGACCGCCAGCTCGACCGGCACGTTCTGCAGCCGGCCGAGGTCGGCGCCGCCGACCCTTGTCGCCCCCTGGGCGACAAGGGTCGGGTTGGGCGGCGCGGCGCCGTCGAGCTCCTCGTAGATCCTGTCTTGGCGTTTCTCTTGCATCTGGCTTCCCTCCATCACTGCACCACCAGGTCGGTGAAGACGATCCCTTTGACCTTGACGTCGGTGGTGCGGTCGACTTCCTTGCGGATCCGCATCTGGAAGTGGTGGCGCACCTTGCGCGAGGTCAGCGCCCCCGCGGGCACGTCGGTCAGGTTGTCGGTGACGATCTGGCGCACCAGCGGTTCCTGTTCGAGCGTGCCGAAGCCTTCCGCCGGCGCCGCCGCGCCTTCGCCGCCGGTCGACTGCCCCGGGGCCAGCACCAGCGCCACGGTCACTTTCGCGTAGCGCCCGCCCGCCAGGTTGAGGAGAAATTCTTTCGGCATCACGTAGACGGTGCCGTCCACCTTCACCTTCGATTCCGACTTCGGCGCCAGCACCATCTTGTAGGCGAGGCCGGCGACGAGGAGCGCGCCGATCGCGATCAGGATCAGTTTTTTGCGGCCCTTCACTGCGGCACACCTCCTTCCGAGCTGCTGCCGCGCAGCAGGGCGATTTCGACCCGGCGGTTGCGGCTGCGCCCGCCTTCGGTCGTGTTCGGGGCGATCGGGCGCTCGCCGGCGACGCCGCTCGCTTCGAGCCGGTCCGCCGCCACTCCCCGGCCGATCATGTACCGGACGACGCCGGTCGCGCGGGCCACGGAAAGCTCCCAATTGCTGGGAAATTGTGAGGTCGAGATCGGCACGTCGTCGGTGTTGCCCACGACCGAGATCGGGTGGTTGCGGTCGACGTTGACGAGGTGTGAGATCTCGGAGAGGAGGGGCGCCGCCTCGGGCTTCAGTGCCGCGCTGCCGGAGGCGAAGAGGACGTGGTCGGTGAGCAGGCGGATCACCAGGCCGCGCCTGGTGATCGTCGTCTCGATCGCTGCCGAGAAGCCGTGTTCGCGGGCGTAGGCGTCGAGCTTTTCCTTCAGCCGCCGGAACTGTTCTTCTTCGGCGTGCAGGGTCGTGGCCTGCGAGCGCTGGGTCTCCAGGGCGGCGATCGCGGCGGCGGCTTTGTGCGAGGTCGCTTCGCTGCCGCCGTTCGGGATGATCGAGCCGCCGCCGCTCAGGATGTGCGGGCTGAAGGCCTGCTCCAGGGTCTGCTTCAGCGTCTTGAATTTGGAGACGTTCACCGCCGAGATCGAGAAGAGCACGACGAAGAGGGCGAGCAGCAGCGTGATCATGTCGGCGTAGGTGAGGAGCCACCGCTCGTTCGAGTTGCCGCCCTCGCCGCCCGCGTCACCGCGTCGGTTCTGCTGGCGTCGCCGCCGCGAGGCGGGGGGACGCATCAGGCCGCCGCCTTCACGGGCTCGGCCTGCGGCTCGGCCGCGCCTTTGCCGGCGGGCGCCGCGGCCGCCTTCACCGCGCGGCGTTCCTCCGGCGGCACGAAGGCCTCGAGCTTGTCGGCGACCACGCGCGGGTTGTCACCGGCCTGGATCGCCAGCAGCCCCTCGATCGTCAGTTCGCGCAGCGAGGTCTCGGCGTCGGCGATGTGGTGGAGCTTCGAGGCGACCGGCAAGAAGACGACGTTGGCCGAGGCGACGCCGTAGAGGGTGGCGATGAAGGCGCCGGAGATCGCCGGCCCGAGGGTCGCGGGCTGGTCGAGGTTCTGGAGCACGTGAACGAGCCCCAGGACGGTGCCGAGGATCCCCATCGTCGGCGCGAAGCCGCCCGCTTTCTCGAAGATGGCGCGGTCGGCGGCGGCGCGCCCCGAGGCGCCGTCGATTTCGTTCTCCAGCACCTGCAGGATGACCTCCGGTTCGGTGCCGTCGACGACCAGCTGCAGGCCTTTGCGGGTGAACTCGTCGTCGAGGTCGGCGACGCCGCTCTCCAGCGCCAGCAGGCCCTCCCGCCGCGCCTTCTCGGCCAGCGAGACGAGCAGGTCGACGCGTCCCGACATGTCGTGCTGCGCGGCCGACATAGCCCGTTTGTAAAGGCCGGGGATCCGTTTGATCGACTCCAGCGAGGTGGAGGCGAGCGTGGCGCCGAGGGTGCCCCCGAACACGATCAGGATCGCGGGCGGGTCGATGAAGGAGCCGATCTGGCTGCCCTCCA
>Ga0207652_10000949_pt1 | contig 27209 bp, 23 predicted proteins | sample KBSC63BmetaG_FD_184334 | JGI IMG/M metagenome (GOLD analysis project Ga0207652, IMG submission 184334) | Corn rhizosphere microbial communities from Kellogg Biological Station, Michigan, USA - KBS C6-3B metaG (SPAdes) (version 2) | ecosystem: Host-associated > Plants > Roots > Rhizosphere ...
CCGCCGGCGTCTCCCATGACACCGCCGCCCTTTTTCATGCCGGTGCCAGCGGTAGCGCCGATTGCGCCCATGGCGCCCATTTCCGCGCCGCCAGCCGCGCCGGTGTTGCCGACGCTGCCACCGCCGGTCCTGTCCGCACCCCCGGCGGCGCCCGCGCACATCCCCAGCGACTTCACGCGCATTCTTGGCGGCGTGTCAACCGCGCCCGCTCCGCACGCCACGCCACCGGCGGGCGCGCCCGCAGCGGGAGCAGCCGCGGCGCCGCCACCGGCAAAGCCGTCCAATCTGCCGCTCATCATCGTGCTCAATGTCGTGGTGCTCGCCGCGATCGCGCTGGTGCTCTACCTGGTCTTGAAGAAATAGGCCACCGCGCGCGTGGTCGGCGCGGCGAATCACCGGGCCTTCGGGGGGAGCACCACCACGAGTTCCATCTGTGGATTCGGGAAGTCCGCCGGCACGTATGCCGCGAGATTGCGTGCGCGTACGATTGCATCCCATTCTGCGCCCGTCTTGCCGAGCATGAAGTAGTGCGTGTTCACCTTCACCGGCACAGCGGGCGGCGGGCTTGGCGTGTACGTCAGGGAGACGCCGGGCAACGCCTGGCGAATGAGCACGTCCACCCGATCCGCCGCCGCGATCTTGATCAGTTGCGGTGCCTTCTGGATGAGCTCGGCCCGACCCACGCTGGCGTCGAGCGCCAGATACATCTGCGGTGCGGCGAAGTAGCGATCCTGGTCGAGCGCCGTGGCATGAATGGACTGCTGGACCAGCCGCAACGGGAGCGACACGCAACTCGCCGGGACCACCGTTTCGAGCAGTTCGCGAAGCTGTTCATCCAGCGTCGTGAAACACCGCGTCAGGTCATCGTGGTCATACGCCGGCAGATCGCGCGGATGCAGCGTGGTCGAGAAGGTCGAGAGCGCGCCGGCCAGCGAGAGCATGGCGCGGAAGAGCTCCTCCGGATGTCCATGGCGCGTCTCGAAGAGATGCCGGATCTGCGGGAAGTGCGTGTTGATGGAGTAGAGCAGCCAGAAGCTGGCGACGTCCGAGATGCTGAACTCGGCCAGGCTCTGGTTCTTCTGCCGGCGCGAGCCCGACAGCGTCGTGCTCCGCGCCGAGAGAATCTCGATGAGTCGCCGTGCGATCGCGAGCAGATAGTCGCTGGCCGCGATGTCGATGAGCGGCGGCACGAACTGCGCGTCGAGCGAGTACTCGCCGGTGGCCGACCGGTGGATGCGCGCGATCCGCAATGCCGAGTTTCCCTCGAGGGATTCGCCGCCGGTGAGAAAGCGAAAATTCTTGCGCGCGACCTGAATGGGCTTCTCCGCGAGCCCGGTGTTCTCGTCGCGCCGCATGAGCACCTCGGCTCCGAAGCGCGTGGACTGCTCCTTCCCGTTCGCCGTCACGTTGTGTCCGTCCGAGCGATATTCCGGGACGGCCAGATACATGTCGAGCACGGTCTGATCCGGCTCCCAGCAGCCCTCGAGCAGCCGGGGCGCCGGCAAGGCGTCCGGAGCTGGCATGTCGAAGAGCAGGCCATCAGGAAGAATCCCCCCGGCTGCGCCCAGAGCGAACGTGCCACCCGCCAGTGCTTCGTGATCGATCTCGAGGCGGTGGAAGCCCCATGGGCAGTACGTGAGTCCCGCCAGCTCGAATTGCATCAAGTCTTCGAGGTAGCGATCCTGCGTCTGCAGATGTTGTGGGCTCAGCAGAACGCCCTTGGTCCAGAGTACTGGTTGCATCTGTCTCATGGCGCCCTAAAGTAGCGCCGGGAGAGCGCAAATCCAGTCGCGCGCGCCGGCGATCTTGACAGACTCGCGGCGGAGGGCGCCCTTTACGGGCTCGGAGAATGTGAATCACTCAGGAGGAGGACGCCGTGGCTGGTGAGCGACAGTCGAGCGATGTTTTTCTGGACGTCAACGCGGGACGAACCGCCGCGAGTCCCGTTGCCGGTCGTGATACGCCCTTCCGCCTCCTGCTGCTGGGAGACTTCAGCGGCCGCGCGAGCCGGAGCAGCGGGGAATCCGGTGGCGCGCTCGCGAAGCGCCGCGCCGTGCGGGTGGATCGCGATGACTTCAATGACGTACTCGAGCACATGGCTCCGCGCCTGGTGCTGGATGACGCCGGCCGCGTCGCGCTCCGCTTCACGAGCCTCGATGACTTCCACCCCGACGCCATCTACGATCAGCTCCCGCATTTCAGGGCCGCGCGTGCGCAACTGACCGATGCCGCGGGAGTGCAGGCCCCGCCGGCCGCCGCGCCACGCCGGCGCGCGGGGAGCGTGCTCGAGGACATTCTCGGTGAGCCGCTTGATGACCCGGCGGATGATCGTGGCAACGCTGGGGCGGCCGCCGTGGCCGACGATGAGTTCCAGTCGCTCGTGCGGAACATCGTCGCACCCCATCTCGTCCCCAATGCGGATCCGCGCCAGGCGGACCGGCTCGCACCGGCGGATGCAGCCATGAGCGCGGCAATGCGCGCCGTGTTGCACCATCCACGCTTCCAGGCGCTGGAGGCGCTCTGGCGAGCCGTGTGGATGCTTGTTCGCCGCGTGGAGACCGACGAGCAGTTGCAGATCCACCTTCTCGACATCTCGCGCGACGAGCTCATGGCCGACAGGAGCGCAGCGGGGGATCGAGCCGAGGACAGCGTCATCCATCGGCTGATCGTGGAGTCGTCCGTCGGGACACCAGGTTCCGGGCCGTGGGCGCTGATCGCCGGGGCATACCAGTTCGGCCCCGATGACGCCGACGTCGCGCTGCTCGCGCGTCTGGCGGAAGTGGCTCGGCTGGCGGGGGCGAGCTTCGTCGCGGACGCAAGCGCGCAGTTGAGCGGACTGCCGGATTTCGAGACGCTTCCGGATGCACACGACTTGCCATCACGGACGTCGCCGCTGTGGGATGCGCTGCGACACGCGTCCTCAGCGCGCTGGGTCGGGCTGGTTGCGCCGCGCTTTCTGCTGCGCGAGCCGTATGGCGCTGCCACGGACCCATGCGAACGCTTCGGCTTCGAGGAGTTCAGCGGCACCCCCGGGCATGCCGGGCTGCTCTGGGGAAGCGGCGCCGTTGCGTGCGCCATGCTGCTCGCGGAATCGTTCGTCGAAGCCGGGTGGTCGCTGCGGCCCGGCATGCGGCGGGACATCGGCGGCTTGCCGCTCGTGTTCGTGCGCACGGGCGGGGAGACGGATGCCATACCCTGTGCCGAGCTGCTGCTCACCGAGCGCGCCGCGCAGCACATGATGGATCGTGGCATCATGCCGCTGGCGTCGCTCCGGAACCAGGACGTGGTGCACCTCGTGCGCTTTCACTCCATTGCCGAGCCCGCCGCGGCGCTTGGTGGACGCTGGACTGGAGTGCCGTCCGCATGACGAGCGTCGCGATGGGCGCGGTGGCGCCAGTGACTCCGGTGCCGCTCAGTCTTCCCGGGGATGCGACCTTTGTCCGGGCGCGCGATGGTCTCCGGCGCATGCAGTTCACGGAACCTTCCATCTGCGCGAGAGCGGGCATCGAATCCATCTATGCGTTCCAGGAGCGGCCCGACGCCGCGGTTCAGGATGCGCTCGATGTGCTCATGCGCCTGTTCCTGGATGACGAGCCGGTTGACGGTGTCGTGGCGCAGTCGCTCATCCCGGCAGCGGATGCGGAAGCGCTTGAGGCGCTCGGACTCGTGCGCCGGGATGTCGATGCGAATGGTCGCTGGCGCTCGACGGTGCGGCTGTATCCGACGCGCGACTACCTGGTCGCATCCGACCTGGGGCGCCGGCTGGAGGGCGCCGGTCCCGTGCTGGCGCCCGACGCCGTGTACCCGGCCATCAGCGAGTCCACGCGTGCGTACCTGGATGCGCTGCCGGCCACGCGGTGCCGGCGATTCGTGGAGATGTGCGGTGGTACCGGCATCGCTGCGCTGGTCGCCTCGCGCCACGCCGATCACGTCTGGTCGCTCGACATTACCGAGCGCGCCACGCGCTTCGCGGAGTTCAATGCGCGGCTCAATGGCGTGCACAATCTGACTGCGCTGGCGGGCGACGTCTATGCACCCGTCGAGGGTCTGACATTCGATCGCATCGTGGCGCATCCGCCGTACGTCGCCGAAGCCGAGACGACGATGATCTATCGCGATGGCGGCCCCGATGGCGAACGCGTCACACGCGCGATTCTCGCCGGGCTGCCCCGGCACCTGGAGCCCGGGGGCAGCTTCTACTGCACCTGTTTCGCCACGGATCGCGAGAGCGCGCCGCTGGAGCAGCGCATCCGCGAGATGATCGGCCCGATCCACGAGGAGTTCGACGTGGGTGTGTGCGTCCGGGACACGTACAATCCCACCGAATACTACTGTCGCCTGGCGTACATGGGGCGCGGAACCTTCGCGGCGGCCGAACAGCGGCATCACGCATTCAAGGCGCAGGGCATCGTGCGACTGGTGCACTGTTCCTTCGAGGTGCGCCGCCATGCCGAACCCTGTGCACCCGTTACCTTCCGGACTGCGCTTGGTGCCATGGCGCCGGGAGACGCGCTCGGCTGGATGATGACGTGGCAGCACGCGAGTGCGCGGCCGGGGTTTGCCGATGCCCTGCTGGCCATGCGGCCCGTGGCGACGGGACACGTGCGACTCCGCACGGTGCAGCGCCTCGATCATGGCGCCTGGGAGGTGGAGCAGGCCTGGCTGAGCAGCACCATGCCCTTTGGCGTGACGGGCGACTGTGCGGTGGAAACCGGGACGTTCCTGTCGCGCTGCGATGGCAGTCAGACGCTGCGCGAGCTGATTCGCGAACTGCGGCTGGATGGTGTCCTGGACCGGAGCATCGACGATGAGATGATCGTTTCCACCGTGAAATCGCTTATAGGGGTGGGAGCGCTGGAAGTGGACGCATTTCCCCTGTCGCCCGCAGGCCAGTGAGAATTTCCGGCTCCCGGCATCGTTTCCCGGGGGCCGGGAAGACGCGGCGGGTGCAGACCGGTGACCAGCACGAAAGGAATCGCTTGACACTCCGCGGCGTGGTCCGTACGTTCGGCCCTCTACGTTCCTGGCCTGCAAATTCAATCCCGACGTGACCGGGCTTCCGGTTGCTCCGCGGCTTCGCGGGCGTTGAGCGTCACCCAGGGGATCATCGCGACAGGAGTCTCATCATGGCAAAGGAAAGCACGCAGAAGAAGCTGGAGCGCGTACGACCTCCACGCGTCAATATCAGCTACGACGTGGAAACGGGCGGTGCGATTGAAATGAAGGAGCTGCCGTTCGTCATGGGTGTGCTCGGCGATTTTTCGGGCCAGCCGGTAGAGCCGCTGGCCAAGCTGAAGGATCGCAAGTTCGTGGATGTGACGCTCGACAACTTCGATGACGTGCTGGCCAGCATGAAGCCGCACCTCGCGATCTCGGTGGAGAACAAGCTGAGCGAGGATCCGAACACCGGAAAGCTGGGCGTGGATCTCACGTTCAAGAGCCTGGACGATTTCTCGCCGGATGCGGTGGCGCGCCAGGTGAAGCCACTGCGCGAGCTGCTGGACCTCCGGACCAAGCTCTCGGACCTGCGTGGCACGCTCCAGGGGAACGACAAGCTCGAAGACATTCTGCAGTCCACACTGGGCGACGCGGACAAGATGAACAAACTCAAGGCGGAACTGGGTACCGATGGAGGGTCCGATGCCTGAAGCCAAGGCCGCAGCAACGCAGTCCGCAGTGGCGGAAACCACCGAGCTGGGGCTGCTGGATCAGATCGTCGAGCAGGGTCGGATGGGCAAGGATGCCGCGGCGAAGGAGCGCGGCAAGGACATGATCAAGAACTTCGTGTCCGAGGTGCTCAGCGGCCAGATCTCGATGGCGCGCGACACCGAAGCGATGCTCAACGCGCGCATTGCGCAGATCGACCACCTGATCTCGATCCAGCTCAACGAGATCATGCACGCACCCGAATTCCAGAAGCTCGAAGGCACGTGGCGCGGGTTGCGCTATCTGCTCGCGAACAGCGAGACGAGCGAGATGCTCAAGATCAAGATTCTCAACGTGCCCAAGAAGGAGCTGCTGCGGGATCTGCAGCGCGCGCCGGAGTTCGACCAGAGTGCGCTGTTCAAGAAGGTGTACGAGGAGGAATACGGCGTCTTCGGTGGCGCGCCGTTCGGTGCGCTCATGGGCGACTACGAGTTCGGCAAGTCCGGGCAGGACATCGAGCTGCTCGAGAAGATCTCGCAGGTGGCGGCGGCGGCGCATGCGCCGTTCATCACCGCGGCATCGCCCGAGATGCTGAACATGGAAAGCTTCACGCAGATCGATGCGCCACGCGACATGGCCAAGGTGTTCGACACCACCGAGTACGCCAAGTGGAAGGCGTTCCGGCAGAGCGAGGACTCGCGCTACGTGGCGCTCACGCTGCCGCGCATCCTCATGCGCGAGCCCTATGGCAACGATACCGTGCCCGTGGAGGCGTTCCACTACGAGGAGCACGTGGACGGCACGGACCACGACAAGTATCTGTGGGCCAACTCGGGATGGGCGCTGAGCGCGCGCGTGACCAACGCCTTCGCGCTCTACGGCTGGTGCGCATGCATTCGTGGCGTGGAAAGCGGCGGCCTGGTCGAAGGCCTGCCGGTGCACAACTTCCGCACCGACAGCGGCGATGTGGCCATGAAGTGCCCCACGGAAGCGCAGATCACCGACCGCCGCGAGAAGGAACTGGCGGACCTTGGCTTCGCGCCGCTGGTTCACCAGAAGGGGACTCCCAACGCCTGCTTCTTCAGCGTGCAGTCGGCGCAGAAGGCCAAGGTGTACGACAGCGATGCCGCCACGGCGAATGCGCGCATCTCGGCGCAACTTCCCTACATCTTCGCGGTGTCGCGTTTCGCGCACTACCTCAAGGCCATGATGCGCGACAAGATCGGCGGCTACATGTCGCGCGGCGAGGCGCAGACCTTCCTGAACAACTGGATCGCGAATTACGTCGTGGGCAATGACGACGCGCCCATGTCCGTCAAGGCGAAGCGTCCGCTCAAGGAAGCCAACGTGGAAGTGGTCGAAGTGGCGGGAAAGCCGGGCGCCTATCGGGCGGTGGCATTCCTGCGCCCGCATTTCCAGCTCGATGAACTGAGCGTGTCCATGCGCCTGGTCGCGGAGCTGCCGCCGGCCGCGAAGTAGTCTCGAACGTTCCGCAGTACAGTCAACCGCCGCACTCACGAATCCCGGGAGGGGAACTGCACGATGGCATTCGACGCATTCTTGAAACTCGACGACCTGAAGGGCGAATCGCTGAGCAAGCACGCCAACGGATGGATCGAGATCCAGTCCTTCAGCTGGGGCGCCTCGAACCCCACGACGATCGGTCATGGCGCCGGCGGCGGATCGGGGAAGGCTTCAGTCAGCGGCATGAACATCATGAAGCGCACGGATTCCACCAGCCCGGTGCTGTTTCAGAACTGCTGCTCCGGCACGCACTTCAAGAAGGGCACCATGACGCTCTTCAAGGCGGGCGGCAAGGAGCCGGTGGAGTATCTCAAGTACGAGTTCACGGAGGTGTTCGTGGACAGCGTGCAGTGGTCGGGGTCGAGTGGCGGTGATGACGTGCCCACCGAGTCCGTGTCCTTCGCGTTCGGCAAGGTGGACATGACCTACACGCCGCAGAAGGTGGACGGCTCGAAGGGAACGGCGGTGGTCGCGAGCTGGGATCTGAAGCTCAACGCCGCCAAGTGATGCGGGAGTTCCCCGCGTGAGAGCGCGCGAGCTCTTTCAGGCGGGCAAGCTCGATGCAGCGATTGACGCGCTGGGTGCCGAAGTTCGGGATAATCCGACCGACACCCAGCGCCGCACGTTTCTCTTTGAGCTGCTCTGCTTTGCCGGCCAGTACGGACGCGCCGAGAAACATCTCGACGTGCTGGCGCAGTCCGGCCCGCAGTCGGGCATGGGCGCCTTGCTCTACCGCAGCGCCATGCACGCCGATCGCACGCGCCAGGAGATGTTCCAGGCGGCGAACTACCCGCGCGCGCCGCTGTCCGGCGGTGTCGTTCGCGGCACGTTGAATGGGAATCCATTCGAATCTCTCACCGATGCGGACCCGCGCATCGGCGCCCGGCTCGAGGTGTTCGCGGCAGGCCAGTACACGTGGATTCCACTGGAGGCAGTGGCCACCGTGCGCATGTCCGCGCCCGGACGTCTGCGGGACCTCCTGTGGGCGCCCGCCGTGGTGCGTACCAGCGACTCCTTCAAGGGAGTCGACCTCGGCGAAGTCCTGCTGCCCGTGTTGACGCCGCTGGCGTCAGCCGACTCCGACGATGCGGTGCGGCTGGGCCGCGTGACCGAATGGCGCGAGCTGGAGGACGGCACGGAGGTGCCGGTGGGACAGAAGATGCTGCTGGTGGATGGCGAAGAATTCCCCATCCTCGAGGTGCGCGAGCTGGACATCGCGCCTGCACTGGCCGGCGCGGCCTGAGCCGCCCATGCCGCTTCGCGACGATCTGCTGAATCCGATCGCCGGCCCGAATCCGGGCGGTGCGGATCTGCGCTACGACCCCCTCTACGACCGGATCAAGGAGGCGCGGCGCGAGGACGATGACGCGCCGCAGGGCGAGTGGCAGCACACGCGCAAGGTGGCGGACTGGCCTCAGGTGATCAAACTCACCAGCGATGCCGTCGCCACGAAGAGCAAGGACCTCCAGCTCGCCGCGTGGCTCGCTGAAGCGATGCTGCGGCGGGAAGGGTTCGGCGGCTTTCGCGCGACAGTCGATGCCATCCGCGGCCTGGTGGATACCTTCTGGGACCATCTCTATCCGGAGGCCGAGGATGGCGATCTCGAGTTGCGCGCCGCTCCACTCGAGTGGATGGGCACGCGTCTCGATCTCCCGGTGCGCTTCGTGCCGCTCAATCGCGCGGGGCACAACCACATCGTGTACACGGAGGCGCGCGCGATCGGCTCCGAGGCGGATGCCGAGGGCGACTCGAGCAAGCAGGAGAAGCGTGCGCTCGCCATCGAGGCCGGCAAGCCGACCATCGAGGAGTTCGAGAAGTCCTTCGCCGATACGCCCAAGGCGTTCTACAAGCAGCTCGCGGCCGATCTCGATGGCACGCTCGCGTCGCTTCAGGCGCTGGACGAGCTGGGACGCGAGAAGTTCGCCGACGCTGCGCCAGGATATCGCCGGTTGCGTGAGGCGCTGGAAGAAATCCAGCGTGCAGCGCGCCAGCTGCTTGCGCGCAAGCTGGAGCTCGAACCGGACCCGGTGGAAGCCGTAGCGGCGGACGCCACGCCGGCCGCGCACGCGGGAGGAGCAGCGTCCCCGGGCGCGGGCGCTTCCGGCAGCATGCTCGCCGCTGAACCGGTGGATCGCGCGGATGCCACCGCGCGCGTCATCTCGGCCGCGCGATTTCTCCGCCGGAGCGAGCCGCATAATCCCGCGTCCTATCTGATGCTGCGTGCGTTGCGCTGGGGTGAACTGCGCGCCGAAGGGGCGTCGCCGGATCCCCGGCTGCTCGAGGCGCCCTCGGCGGGACAGCGCACGCAACTGCGCGGCCTCATGCTGGATGCGAACTGGGAACAGCTCCTGGAGATCGCCGAGACCGTCATGGGCACGCCCGTTGGGCGCGGCTGGCTCGATCTGCAGCGCTACGCCCTGATGGCGTGTCAGGCACTGGGCGAGGAATACACGATCGTCGCGACGGCAATCCGCGGCGAGCTGCGCGCGCTCGTTGCCGCGATCCCCGGGCTGCCCACGATGACGCTGATGGATGATCTGCCCACCGCGTCGGGCGCCACACTGCAATGGCTGCGCGAGGAACAGCTCGTGGGCGGTGAGGGTTCTGGCGAACTGGCGGAGCCGGCGGCAGCGCCCATGCTGTCGGCGGACGCACGCGAGCGCGAGGGGCGGAGCGCCGTGGATCGCGCCAAGGCGGAGGTGCGCGCCGGGCGGCCGGAGAAGGCCATCGAGCTCCTCATGCGCGCGCTCGATCGCGAGAAGTCACGACGTGGCCGCTTTCTCCGTCAATCGGAGCTGGCGAACGTGATGGTGGACGCGGGATTCCTGCAGGTGGCGCAGCCCATTCTGCAGGAGATGATGACGGACATCGAGAACCACAAGCTCGAGGAATGGGAGGCGGGCGATCTCGTGGCGCGGCCCATGGCGCTCCTGCATCAGTGCCTCGAAAAGCTGGACGGTGATTCAGGTATGCGGCAGGAGCTCTACCTGCGCATCTGTCGGCTGGATCCGCTCCAGGCCATCGGCTTCGGCACGCAGAGCTGAGTCATGGCGAGGTCGGAGCTCGAGCGCACGGTGCAGCAGTCGCTCCTCGAGCGGCTGACGGATGATGCGCCACACGAGCGTCGTGACGCACCAGTGACCTGGGCGCAATCCGTACGCCAGCTCAAGGCATCCGTTCATCGGGACCTGGAGTGGTTGCTGAACACGCGCAGCACGGCGGAGCCCGTTCCGGACGAACTCCAGGAACTGCGCCGCTCCGTGTACAACTACGGCCTGCCGGACATTACCTCCATGAGCCGCGATTCGGGGCAGTCGCGCGGGCGGCTGCTCCGCCTGGTGGAGGAAGCGATCAACACGTTCGAGCCGCGCCTCACCAACGTGCGGGTACGGATGGCGGAGGCCGACACGCCGACCCGTCGTCAGTTGCACTTCGTGATCGAGGCGATGCTGCGCATGGATCCCAACCCCGAGCCCGTGGTGTTCGACACCACGCTGGATGTGTCCAGCGGCCAGTACCGGTTGCAGGGAGCCGCCGGTGCGTGATGATCTGCTGTACTACTACGAGCGCGAGCTGACGTTTCTGCGGCAGATGGGCGCCGAGTTTGCCCGGGCGTATCCGAAGGTGGCCGGCCGGCTGCAGCTCGAACCGAGCAAGTGCGAAGACCCCCATGTCGAGCGGCTCATCGAGGCGTTCGCGCTGCTGGCGGCACGGACCCATCTCAAGATTGACGACGACTTTTCCGAGATCAGTGATGCACTGCTGAGCGTGGTGTATCCGCACTACGTCCGGCCGATCCCGTCGATGACGCTGGTGGAGTTCGATCTGGATCCGGACCAGGGGAAGCTCACGACGGGATTTCACATTCCGCGGGAGGCCGTGCTGCACTCGCAGCTCGTCGGTGGCGCGCCCTGCACCTTTCGAACCTGCTTCGATCTCACACTCTGGCCCCTGTCGGTCGCGGCGGCGCAATGGTCCACACCGGACCGCCTGCGGCCGCCCATCAAGGCATCCGATGCGGTGGCCGCGCTGCGAATCGAGTTGCAGTGTCAGCCCGATGCATCCTTCAGCACGCTGGCGCTCGACACGCTGCGCTTCCACATCCGCGGCGATGACAGCGTGGTCTACACGCTATACGAACTGCTCGCCAACAACTGCGTACGGATCATCGCGCGCGAGCCGGGCGGGAAGGGCCGCAGCATCACGCTTCCGGCCAGTGCGCTGCAGCCGGCTGGATTCGGTGACGACGAGGGAATGCTCCCCTATCCACACCGCTCGTTCGTGGCATACCGGCTGCTCCAGGAGTACTTCACCTTTCCGCAGAAGTTTCTCTTCTTTGACCTGTCGGGCTTCTCCGAGCTGCGCGCCGCCGGATTCGGCAACCGCGTGGAGCTGGTATTTCTGATCAGCCAGTTCGAGCGCGCGGATCGCCGCGCCATGCTGGACGCGGGCGTGAGCGAGCGCACCATCCGGCTGGGTTGTGTGCCCGCGGTCAACCTGTTTGCCCGCACCTCGGACCCGATCCTGCTCACGCAGCGCCGCCACGAATATCTGCTCGAAGCCGACGCGCGCCGGCGACAATCCACGGCCATCTATTCGGTGGACGACGTCGTTCTGGTCACGCCGGGCAGCAGTGATCCAGTGTCCGTGGACCCGTTCTACTCCTTCCGGCACGGCGACGGTACGAATGCGCATCGCATGTACTGGCACGCCGCGCGCCGAGCGGCGGGATGGCGGCAGGACGGCGGCATGGACGTCTATCTGTCGTTCGTGGATCTTTCCGCGCGATCGGTCCATCCCGAGGCGGACGTCGCCACGGCCCGGATCACCTGCTACAACGGCGATCTGCCGAGCCGGCTTCCCTTCGGGAATGAAAACGGTGATTTCCAGTACGAGGCGGGCGGCCCGATCCGGCGCATCGTTGCGCTGGAGAAGCCGACCGATGTGATCCAGCCGCCGCTGGGTCGCGCGCAGCTCTGGCGCCTCATCTCGCAACTCTCGCTCAACTATCTCTCGATCGTGGAGGACGGCCGCGACGCGCTCCTCGAGATCCTGCGGTTGCACAACTTCGCCGAGACCGCCTCGGGGGAGAAGCACATTGAGGGTATCACGGACGTTCGCAGCGTGCCCGCATATTCGCGGGTGGCGTCGGATTACGGCGTGAGCTTCGCGCGCGGCCGCCGTGTGGAGCTGAGCTTTGACGAGGAGCAGTTCGCGGGGAGCGGCGTGTATCTCTTCGCGTCGGTGCTGGAGCGGTTCTTCGGATTGTATGCGTCCGTGAACAGTTTCTCGATGCTGGCGGCGCGAACCAGCCAGCGGAAGACGACGATGCGCGTCTGGCCGCCGAGGGCGGGATGGAAGACGCTGCTGTAACGCAGCCCGCGCTGGCGCAGGTCCTGCGCGAGGACCCGAATTCGTTCGGGTTCTTTCAGGCCGTGCGCGTCCTCGAGCGGCTCTTTCCCGACCGGGCGCCCGTCGGAGAATACGCGGATCCGCGTCGCGAGGTCGCACGGTTCAGCGCCCACCCCAGCCTGGCCTTCCCCGCGAGCGAAATCCAGACGCTCGACCTCGACGCCGATGCGCCCACGCCGATGGTCGTGAACTTCATGGGGCTCACAGGTCCGCTGGGCGTCCTGCCCAAGAATTACACGCTGCTGGCGGCCGAGCGCGCGCGCGAGCGCGACACGGCGATGCGCGCCTTTCTCGACCTCTTCAACCACCGCGCGATCTCGCTGTTCTATCGCGCGTGGGAGCGCTCGCGCTTCACGGTCGCGCACGAGCGCGATCGGCTCGACCCGCTCACCCGGCACATCAAGGATCTGGTGGGCATTGGCGGCGAGGGACTCCAGGACCGCCTCGGCCTCGCGGACGAAACGCTGTTGTACTACAGTGGACTGCTCTCGCTGCGCGGTCGTCCGGCGACGGCGCTCCAGAGCATGCTGGCCGACTACTTCGACGTGCCGGTCGCGGTGGAACAGTTCGTGGGTGGGTGGTACGCGCTGGACGCGGCTACGCAGTGCGCGCTGGGCGACGAAGACACGCCGTCGTCGCAGCTCGGTATCGGCGCCGTGGCGGGCGATGAGATCTGGGACCAGCAGGCGCGCGTGCGGGTCCGCCTTGGACCGCTCACGCGCGGGCAGTACGATCAGTTCCTCCCGGGCGGAAGCGCACACGGGCCGTTGCGCGCTCTCACCCGGTTCTTTGGCGGTGATCAGCTCGACGTGGAAATCCAGCTCGTGCTGGCGCGCGACGACGTTCCCGGCTGCGTGCTGGGAGCAGACGAGTCCGCGGCCACTCCGCTGGGCTGGTGCACGTGGCTTCGGACGGCGCCGCTCGAGCGCGATCCGGACGAGACGATTCTCACTCTTCAGGATGGGGCGATACCCTCATGACAGTCAAACTGAAACCCTTGATCGGGAAATTGGACTCCGTCACGCGCACCACGCTCGAGTCCGCGGCGGGGCTGTGCCTCACACGCACGCACTACGACGTGGAGATCGAGCACTTCCTCATGAAGCTGCTTGACGTGCCCGACAGTGATTTCACGTTCATTCTCAAGCACTACGGGGTGGATCGCTCGCGGCTGGCGGCGGAGCTCACGCGAAGCCTCGACCGGCTCAAATCGGGCAACGCGCGCACACCGTCGCTCAGCCCGTCGCTGGTGAAAATGTTCAGCGAAGCCTGGACGATCGGCTCGCTGGACTTTGGCGCTTCGCGCGTGCGCAGCGGGCATGCGATTCTCGCGCTCGCGGCAACCGAGGAGCTGGCACGCATGGTGGGGGAGGTGAGCCGGGAGTTCGGCAAGATCCCCGCTGACGCCCTGTCCAAGGATCTCGCGGCGATCGTCGCCCACTCAGCGGAGGAGGAGATGGCGTCGGCGGCCGATGAGAGCGCCGCGTCGGGTGCGCCCCGGCCGGGCGGTGGCAAGACGCCCAACCTCGAGCAGTACACGGTGGACCTGACTGAGAAGGCGAAGCAGGGGAAACTCGATCCGGTGCTGGGTCGCGACTTCGAGGTGCGCCAGCTCGTGGACATTCTCACGCGCCGCCGCCAGAACAATCCCATCCTCGTGGGCGAAGCCGGTGTCGGCAAGTCCGCCGTGGTCGAGGGATTCGCTTCGCGCATCGCGAGCGGCGATGTGCCGCCACCCCTCAAGGGCGTAACGCTTCGCACGCTGGATCTCGCGCTGCTGCAGGCCGGGGCTGGTGTGAAGGGCGAGTTCGAGAACCGGCTCAAGGGGCTCATCGAGGAAGTAAAGAACTCGCCGACGCCGATCATTCTCTTCATCGATGAGGCGCACACGATGATCGGCGCCGGCGGCAGCGCGGGGCAGGGCGATGCCGCCAATCTGCTCAAGCCCGCGCTCGCGCGCGGCGAGCTGCGTACCATTGCGGCCACCACGTGGTCCGAATACAAAAAATACTTCGAGAAGGATCCGGCGCTCACGCGCCGGTTCCAGCTCGTGAAGGTGGAAGAACCCACCGAGGAGAAGTGTCTGCTCATGATGCGCGGCATCGTGCCCGCCCTCGAGAAGCACCACAAGGTGCGGATCCTGGATGACGGCGTGGATGCGGCCGTGCGCCTCTCGCACCGGTTTCTCGCCGATCGCCAGTTGCCCGACAAGGCGGTGAGCGTGCTCGATACAGCGTGCGCGCGGCTCGCACTGGGCCAGAGCGCCACGCCATCGGCCATCGAGGATGCGCAGCGTCAGCTCGATGATCTGGCCGTGCAGTCCCGCGTGCTGGAGCGGGAAAGCGCCGTGGGTGCCGATCACGCCGAGCGACTGGCGCAGATCGCGACGGCGCGGGCGACAACCGAAGCGCAGCTCGCGACGCTGACCGCCCGCTGGGCGGACGAGAGAGAACTCGTCCAGGGCATTCGCGAGCTGCGCGAACGGCTGGAAGGCATGGCCGGCGCGGGAGCCGCGCAGGAAGCGAATGGAAACGGGAATGGCTCCGGTGATGTCACCGCGCTGCGCGCGGATCTCGCCGCACGCAACCAGCGGCTGGAGCAGGTGCAGGGCGAGACCCCGCTGATTCGCGTGTGCGTGGACGCCGGCATTGTGGGTGAAGTCATCTCCGCGTGGACGGGCATCCCGGTGGGCAAGATGCAGCGGGACGAGACCGGCACGGTGCTCAAGCTGGAGGATCATCTGGGGCGGCGGCTCATCGGCCAGGCGCACGCGCTCGCGCTCATCAGCAAGCGCATTCGCACCTCGCGTGCGGGCATTGAAGATCCGAACAAGCCCAAGGGCGTCTTCATGCTCGTGGGTCCGAGCGGCGTCGGCAAGACGGAGACGGCACTCGCCATTGCCGATCTGCTCTATGGCGGCGAGCGCAATCTCATCACGATCAACATGTCGGAGTTCCAGGAGGCGCACACGGTCTCGACGCTCAAGGGATCGCCTCCCGGCTATGTGGGTTACGGCGAAGGCGGCGTGCTCACCGAAGCCGTGCGCCGGCGCCCCTATTCGGTGGTCCTGCTCGACGAGGTGGAGAAGGCACACCCCGACGTGCTCGAGCTGTTCTTCCAGGTGTTCGACAAGGGTCAGATGGAGGACGGTGAAGGACGAGAGATCGATTTCAAGAACACGATCATCATCCTCACGACGAACGCCGGTACCGACACGATCATGAAGCTGTGCGCGGATCCGGAAACGGCGCCGAGCGATGAAGGACTGGTCAAGGCGCTCAAGCCGGAGCTCGACAAGGTGTTCAAGCCCGCGTTCCTCGGGCGCATGGTGATCATTCCCTACTTCCCCATTCGCGACGAGAACCTCCGCCGGATCATCAAGCTCAAGCTGGCCAAGATCCAGCGCCGCCTGATGGAAACGCACCACGTGCCGCTGGAGTACGACGACGCGCTGGTGCAGCAGGTCGCGGAGCGGTGTACGGAGGTGGAGAGCGGCGCGCGCAACGTGGACAACATCCTGACCAACACGCTGCTGCCGGAAATCTCGCGCGAGCTGCTCGAGCGCATGGCGAGCGGCGGGCGGATCGGTTCGATCCAGGTTGGAGTCGGCGCGGATGGAAACTTCACGTACGCCATTGCTGATGGATCGAATGGCCATGGCGAAGCGGCGGCGGTGCCGGTCGATACGCCGGCAGCGGCGGCCGCCGGCGCGGATCCGGCACCCTTACTGGCGTAGCAGAGGAGCGTATCCATGTCGTCAACTGCTGAGCGGGAAGCCACGCAGGAGGGGCGGCTGCTCTCACTGACCACGCCGCTGGGGAAGGACAAGCTCCTGCTGCGAGGACTGGAAGGGCGGGAAGGGATTTCCTCGCTCTTTCAGTTCGACCTGGCCATGGTGTCGGAGAACCGGAGCATCAGCTTCGACGACATCGTCGGGAAGGATGTGAGCATCGCACTCGAGCTGGCGAACGGACGCAGCCGCCAGTTCAACGGGCTGGTGAGCCGCTTCACCCAGGCCGGCCGTGACGAGCACTACGTGCACTATCGCGCCGAGGTCGTCCCGTGGCTCTGGATGCTCACCCGGCACTCCGACTGCCGCATCTTCCAGGGGAAGAAGGTTCCGGACATCATCGAAGCCGTCTTTCAGGATCGCGGCTTCTCGGACTATCGGCTGTCACTGCAGGGGACATACGACCCGCTCGAATACTGCGTGCAGTATCGCGAGACGGACTTCAATTTCGTCACGCGACTCATGGAGCAGTGTGGCATTTTCTATTTCTTCGAGCATTCGGAGGGGAAGCATACGCTGGTGCTGGCCGATGCAGCGACGGCGCACGAGAAATGTCCGGGACAGTCCAGTGTCGCGTTCACGCTCGAAGGGACAGGCGTGCACGACGACGACGTCATCACGAACTGGTCCGTGGAGCAGGAAGTCCGTCCCGGCAAGTACACACTTCGTGACTACAACTTCGAAACGCCCGCGGTGAGCCTGGAGGTGTCCGCGCCAACGACCATCAAGGCAACGGGGGCCGACGCGCGCGAACTGTTCGACTACCCCGGCGACTATCTCAAGCGAGCCGATGGCGAAAAGGTCGCCAAGGTCCGCATGCAGGAAGAAGAAGTCGGCCATCTGGTATCCACCGGGGCGGGGAACTGCCGGACGCTCGCCGCGGGATACAAGTTTTCACTCGCCGAACACTTCAACAGCGCGCTGAATGCGGAGTACGTGCTGACCGAAGTGCGTCACTCGGCGCGGAGCGGCGGCTACTACGGCGCGGAGCACGGCGGAGACGAACAGAACTACTACGCGAACACGTTCACCTGCATTCCGTCCGAGCGCGTCTATCGCCCGGCGCGCGTCACTCCCAGGCCCGTCGTGCAGGGTGCGCAGACGGCCGTGGTGGTCGGCAAGTCGGGCGAGGAGATCTGGGTGGACAAGTATGGCCGGGTGATGGTGCAGTTCTTCTGGGATCGGAAAGGGAAGTCGGACGAGCACTCATCCTGCTGGGTGCGCGTGTCCCAGAGCTGGGCCGGAAAGGACTGGGGATGGATGGCGGTGCCGCGCATTGGACAGGAAGTGCTCGTGCAATTTCTGGAAGGCGATCCGGATCATCCCATCATCACCGGCCGGGTGTACAACGCCAACCAGATGCCGCCCTGGGCCCTGCCGGCCAATCAGACGCAGACAGGGATCAGGACGCACAGCTCCCCGAAGGGCGGCGCGGACAACTTCAACGAACTGCGCTTCGAGGACAAGAAGGGGTCCGAGGAAATCCACGTGCAGGCCGAGAAGGATGTCACGATCGTCATCAAGAATGATGAGACGCGGGACATCCGGCACGCGCGCACCACGACGATCAAGGCTGACGATGCCGAGACCGTCACGGAGGGCAACCAGACCATCACGATCAAGAAGGGCAACCAGAGCACGACGCTGAACGAGGGCAAGCAGAGCATCACGCTCGACCAGGGGGATCAGGAGATCACCCTCACCCAGGGCGCCCAGACGATCACGCTCAACCAGGGCAATCAGACGATCAAGCTCGCGCTCGGGAATCAGAGCACCAAGCTCGATGCGGGGAAAGCAACGACCGAGGCGATGCAGGGAATCGAGCTGAAGGTTGGCGGCAACAGCATCAAGATTGATCAGACCGGCATCACCATCAAGGGCCTGATGGTGAAGGTCGAAGGTGAGGTGCAGACCTCCATCAAGGGAGCCATCACGCAAGTGAACGGCGATGGCATGCTGCAGTTGAAGGGCGGCGTCACGATGATCAACTAGCGCCATGTCCACTCAATCTTCACCGCCGCCCGGCGCGAGAACGCTGGCCGAGTTCTGTGCGCTGGCGGAGCTGGGCGACGAGGCACGCGCGCTGCTGACGCCCGCGCACCGCCCGCGCGAGTTCGTGGAGCTGCTTGCCGCGCGGGAGCTCTTCCCCGATGCCGTGCGCTTCCTCGCGCACGCCCTGCCCAAGCGGGAAGGGATCTGGTGGGCGTGGGTCTGTGCAAAGCGCGCCGAGGGCGAAACGCCCGCACCCGTACGGAAGGCGGCACTCGACGCCACGGAACGGTGGATCACGCAGCCCACCGATGAGAATCGGCGCGCCGCCATGCGCGCGGCGGAGGCGGCCACGTTCGGTACCGCCGCTGGATGCACAGGTCTGGCGGTTTTCTTCAGCGGTGGCAGTCTGGGACCGCCCGATCAGGCGCTCGTGCCGCCCGGCGAATTCATGTCGGCCAAGGCACTGACTGGGGCCGTGAAACTGGCCGCGGTATCAACAGAGCCGGAGCAGGCGCCCGAAAAATTCCGCGGGTTCATCGCGCAGGGCCTGGACGTCGTCAGCAAACTCAAATTATGGGGCGACGTGTGATCAGGTCGTCGCCTCGATTCAGCACGGAGGATTGAAATGGGAATGCCCGCGGCGCGTGCAGGCGATATGCACGTCTGCCCCATGGTGACGCCTGGCGTGCCGCCCGTTCCCCATGTGGGCGGGCCCGTTCTGCCTCCCGGATGTCCGACGGTGCTGATCGGATCCATGCCGGCGGCGCGTGTCGGCGACATGGCGGTGTGTGTTGGCCCTCCGGATACGATCGCGATGGGGTCATTCACCGTATTGATCGGCTCCATGCCCGCGGCCCGACTCGGTGATCTGTGCGGACACGGCGGCACCATCGTGGTGGGTTGTCCAACCGTGCTCATTGGCTGACGGACGATGAGCGGCCGGACCCTGTGCCCGATCACGAACCCCGTGCGCCTGGATCGCGGCACGCTTGCCCGCAGCCGCTTCGCTGCGCCGGGGCCGCTCTGCCGGGTCCGCACGCGCCGCGCGCGGTCCGCGGTCATCGCGGTGCCCTCGCTGATCTTCAACGCCGACCAGACGGTGGCATTCCTGGATTCCGTGGCGCACGCCAGCGCGGCGCAACATTTCATCAAGCTGGTCTGGACCGACTATACCGACAGCACCGTCCTCAACATCATCTATTCCATACCGGGGCTGGGCCGGCCGGGCATCGTCGAGGTGGATCCCGGCGACGTGAACAAGGTCCTGGCGCGCGCCCAATCGGAGAGCGCGCGGTTGCAGGAGGAGTTCTGCGTGGCCATGTCGCGCGGGGCGTCACGTGTCGCCCGGTTCATGACCGCGCAGCAGGAGATCCGTCGCTACAATCTGGAGGCGGTGCAGAGCGTCTATCATGATGCGGCGCAACTGAACGAGGCCATGCGCGGTGAGGCGCGCCGCGCGATCGCCCGGCTGGCGCTGATCCAGGCCAGCGCGACGATCACGGTGAAGACGGCGGCGTTGTTTGCTGGAGGCCTGCCTGCCTTTCTCATCGGGACCGGATACGACGTGAGCCTCGATGTGATCAAACACTGGGACAGCGCGCCTGATGCCATGCTCGCTGGTGCGGCCTCCACGGCGTGGACGGAGAAGCGGAACGATCTCGTGAAGGATGCCGCGGCAAACATGGCGAACATCTATCGCGACGAGGCGTCCGCTCCCGGGCACAAGGTCGCATGGTTGCGCAAGCGGCTGTCCGCCATGCAGGAAGAGCTGGAGCACCAGGCCAGCGCCGAGCGGCTGCGCAAGTTCGCGAAGGATGGTCGTCGGCTGGCGCGGGCTGAAGCCGCGGTATCGCGCGCGCGATGGGGCATGCGCGCCATGTCCGCAGTCAAGTTCGGATTCTTCGCGTGGGAGATGGTGAAGGTGGCACGAGAAACCGATGAGACGTTCCACGATGCAGGCTACGACAGCAGCCTGAGCGCGATCAGGGACGCTCTGTAGCCGGCGATCGCAGCGCGGCGCTCCGGGAGATTGCCACGACAGGTCGAGTCGGTTGGAACGAGGGGCGCGTCCACACGGCGCATGGGCTCGCTGGCATGCATGCTGCGCCATCCGGGTGGTGGAGACAGGCTCCGTGGTGTAGCCTGTGATGATGGGAGAGAATCGGTGAAGCGTCCCGAACGTATCGTAATCGAACCTCGCACGACATTGGCGGGCACCGTCGCGGACTGGATTGCCGCCGAGATCATCGCAGCGGTGGGCGAACGGCAGCGATGCGCCATCGCGCTGTCCGGCGGCAACACCCCGCGTGCGGTGTACGCGCGCCTGGCGCGACACACGGCGGCAGTCCCATGGGGCGAGGTCAGCGCCTACTTCGGCGATGAACGCTGCGTACCGCCCCACCATCCCGAGAGCAACTTTCACATGGCGGACGACATGCTCTTTCGCCACGTGCCCATTCCGCGATCGCAGATCTTCCGCATGCCGGGTGAGTGGCGCGACGTCAATGCCGCCGCGCGCCAGTACGAACGCGAATTGCCGTCCCGGCTCGACATTCTCCTGCTCGGCATGGGGCTCGATGGCCATACGGCATCACTCTTCCCCGGTGCCGCGCAACTTGATGAGCATGACCGGCGCGTCGTCCCATCCGAGAGTCCGCTCCCTCCTCGCGAGCGGCTCACCATCACGCCACCGGTGATTGCCGCGGCGCGTCGTGTTGCGGTGATCGTGTCGGGTGCCGACAAGGCCGCGATGATCGAGCGCGTGCTGGAGGGGCGCTACGATCCGTCCACCATGCCGGTGCAGCTCGCGCTGCCCGGCATCTGGTTCCTCGATCGTGATGCGGCGTCGCTTCTCCACGCGGTGTCCGCGTGAAGGTACTTGCGGGCGACATCGGTGGAACACATGCCCGGCTCGCGATCGTCGAGCTGGATGCGCATGCCGTTCGCGTGGTCCGCGAGCAGACATACGCCAGCCAGGAGTTCCCCGGCCTGACGCCCATCGTGCACGCCTTCCTCCCGGGAGCGGGCGGCACGGCGGAGCGCGCATGCTTCGGCATCGCGGGACCGGTTGTGGATGGAGTCGTGAGCACGTCGAATCTCCCGTGGCGTGTGGAGACCGCGCGCCTGGCGGCGGATATCGGCATCGCGCAGACGCTGCTCATCAACGATCTCACGGCCACGGCGTTCGGTGTCACCCGCCTGGCTGGCGAGGATCTCGCCACCTTGCAGGAGGGTGAGCCGGACGCGAATGGCATGCGCGCGGTGATTGCCGCGGGCACCGGACTGGGCGAAGCCATGCTGTCGCGTGCCGATGGGCGCTCGTACACGCTGCCCTCCGAAGGCGGCCATGGCAACTTCGCACCGCGGAGCGAGCTCGAATGGGATCTGTTCCGCTCGCTCGCCGCGGAGTTCGGTCACGTGTCCTCGGAGCGCGTGCTCTCCGGTCCCGGGCTCCTGAATATCTATCGTTTTCTCGCGGCCCGGCCCGGCGCGCGCGAGAACGAGGCCGTGCGCGCCGAGGTCAGCCGCGATGGAGCTGTCGCCATTACCCGGCATGGGATGGCGGCCACCGATCTGCTCTGCGCGCAGACGCTCGATGTATTCGCGGCGGCCTTCGGCGCCGAAGCGGGGGACCTGGCGCTGACCGTGCTGGCCACCGGAGGAGTGTACGTTGCCGGCGGCATTGCGCCTGCCATCCTGCCACGGTTGCGCGAGGGAGCGTTTCTCGCCGCCTTCCGGGACAAGGGACGCCTGGGTACCATGCTCTCGCGCGTTCCCGTGCATGTGGTGATGAACACCAATGTCGGACTGATTGGCGCGGCAGTTGCCACCACTGATCCAGGTATGCTCGCCGGTGCAGCAACGCCGGCGCAGCCACTTTCTCACGAGACTTCAGGGACACCTTGAGATGGCGCAATCACTTTCCACGATGACGGGGACCGAGCTGGAACAACTGTGCATCAACACCGTGCGCACGCTGTCCATGGACGCGGTGCAGCAGGCCGGGTCGGGGCACCCCGGCACGCCGATGGCGCTCGCTCCGCTGGCGTGGGTGCTCTGGACCCGGCATCTGCGATACAACCCGGCGGATCCCGACTGGTTCAATCGCGATCGCTTCGTGCTCTCGTGCGGCCATGCGTCCATGCTCCTCTACAGCGTGCTGTATCTCACCGGCTATGACCTGTCGCTCGAACAGATCCGGAACTTCCGCCAGTGGGGCAGTCAGACGCCCGGCCATCCCGAGCACGGCGTCACGCCGGGGGTGGACACGACCACCGGGCCGCTGGGACAGGGTTTCGGCAATGCCGTGGGGTTCGCGATCGCGGAGGCACATCTCGGCGCGATCTTCAACCGGGCGGGCGCGTCCATCGTGGACCATCGCACGTACTTCATCGCGAGCGACGGTGATCTCATGGAGGGCATCTCGCATGAAGCCGCGTCGCTGGCCGGGCATCTCGGGCTCGGCAAGCTCATCGGCTTCTACGACGACAATCACATCACGATCGAGGGGAACACCAACCTCGCCTATGATGACGACAAGGCCAGGCGCTTCGAAGCGTACCACTGGCACGTCCAGCGCGTGGCTGATGCGAATGATCTCGACGCACTCGACCAGGCGATCACGAACGCACAGGCCGTGACCGATCGGCCGTCCCTCATCATCGTGCGCAGTCACATTGGTTACGGGAGTCCGAACAAGCAGGACACCAGGGAGGCGCACGGTGAAGCACTGGGCGTGGAGGAAGTCGCGCTCACGAAACAGAATCTGGGCTGGCCCTGGACGGATGCGTTTCACGTGCCGCCCGAGGCGCTGCAGGCGTGGCGCGAGGCCGGAGCCCGGGGAGCTCCCCTGCAGGCCGAGTGGCAGCAGCGATACGACGCGTACGCGAAAGCCCATCCGGGAGAGGCGCGTGAACTGGAGCGCCGGCTGCGGGGCGAGCTGCCACGCGACTGGAAGTCGGAGCTCCCCGAATTCCCGGCTGACGCGAAGGGGATGGCGACGCGCAATGCAGCCGCGGCCGTGCTCAACGCGGTCGCACCGCGTTTGCCCGAGCTCATGGGCGGCGCGGCGGATCTGGCGCCATCCACGAAGACCAACATCAACGCGGATGGCAGCTTCGAGAAGGGAACGTACGCCGGCCGCAACATGCACTTCGGGATCCGCGAACACGTCATGGGTGCAGCACTGAACGGCATGGCACTGCATGGCGGCATCCTGCCGTTCGGCGCAACATTCCTGATCTTCTCGGACTACATGCGCCCGCCGGTGCGACTCGCCGCACTCATGAAGCAGCACGTCATCTACGTCTACACGCACGACTCCATCGGACTGGGCGAAGACGGCCCCACCCACCAGCCAATCGAGCAGCTCGCGGCACTGCGTGTCATCCCCGGCCTCACGCTCTTCCGGCCGGCGGATGCGAACGAGACCGTGATCGCCTGGGCAGCGGCCATCGAGATGCGAGATGGCCCTGTCGCGCTGGTGCTCACGCGCCAGAATGTGCCGACGCTCGATCGCACGCGGCTCGGCAGCGCGGCGAAGACGGTGCGCGGCGGCTACATCCTGCAGGATGCGGAAGGTGGCGCGCCCGAGCTGATTCTCATGGGGAGCGGGTCGGAGGTGCACCTGCTGCTCGCCGCGGCGGAGAAGCTCTTCGCCCACGACATCCGCGTACGCGTCGTCAGCATGCCCAGCCTGGACGTGTTCGCGCGGCAACCCAAGGCGTATCGTGATGAAGTGCTGCCGCCCGTCCTCAAGCATCGCATCGCCATGGAGGCGGCGAGCCCGCTGTCGTGGTACCGCTGGGTCGGGGACGCGGGCGAGGTCATCGGTCTCGACCACTTTGGCGCGTCGGCTCCATACGAGCGCCTGTATCAGGAATTCGGAATCACCGCCGATCACGTGGTCGCGCGCGCGCGGGAAATGCTCGACCGCTAGAGAAGTGGTAAAGGAGGACCCAATGGCGAACACCGGCACCACCAACCACATGACGGCACTGCTGGCGCAGGGGCAGAGCGTCTGGCTCGACTATCTGCGGCGCGGCATGCTGCGCGACGGTGACCTGGCCGCGCGCATCCAGGACGGATTGCGTGGCATGACCTCGAACCCGTCCATCTTCGAGAAGGCCATTGACGAGAGCACGGACTACGACGCCGCGTTGCGTGATCGGACACTCGAAGGGAAGACGGACGTGGAAGTGTTCGAGGAGCTGGCGGTGGAGGACGTCCGCGAGGCCTGCGACGAGTTCCGCTCGCTGTACGACGCCACCGATGGCGCCGATGGCTTCGTCTCCATCGAAGTCAATCCGCGACTGGCCCGGGAGACGGAGGCGTCGCTCGCGGAAGCCCACCGGCTCTGGCGGGAAGTGGGCCGGCCCAACGTGATGGTCAAGATTCCGGGCACGCACGAAGGATGGTCCGCGATCGAACGCGCGCTCGGCGAGGGCCTGAACATCAACATCACGCTGCTGTTTTCGGTGGGCCACTATCGCGAAGTCGCAGAGGCCTACCTGCGGGCGCTCGAAGCGCGTGTGCGGCTGGGCCAGCCGGTGCACCGCATCGCATCGGTCGCGAGCTTCTTCGTGAGCCGGGTGGACACGGAAGTGGACAAGCGGCTGCACGCCGGCGGCGACACGAATGCGTCGCTGCGCGGGCAGGCCGCGGTGGCCAACGCCACGCTCGCCTACGCGCTCTTCCGCGAGCTGTTCTCCGGACCACGCTGGAACGCGCTCGCCGCACGGGGCGCGCGCGTGCAGCGGCCGCTCTGGGCCAGCACCAGCACGAAGGACAAGGCGTACAGCGACGTGAAGTATGTCGAGGCGCTCATCGGAGCGGATACCATCACGACGGTGCCGCCGGACACACTGGCGCACTTCGAGGATCACGGCGTCGTGACGCGCACGCTGCCGGGCGACCCCGGCCAGGCTGCACACGTCATGCAGGCGCTCGCGAAGAGCGGGATTGACTTCGCGGATGTGACGCAGACCCTGGAGACGGAAGGGATCGAGAAGTTCGCGAAATCCTATGAAACGCTGCTCGCGACGCTCAAGCGCAAGCGACAGGCGCTTGCCGCGGCGTGATGCCGATCACGCACCTGTTCTTCGACATCGGAGGTGTCCTCGGCACCAACGGCTGGGACAGCCGTGAGCGCGCGGCCGCGGTCACGCGATTCGGGCTCGATGCCGAGGAGTTCGACCGGCGGCACCGCGAAGTCGTCGGTACCTGGGAAATGGGACGGATGACGGTCGACGAGTACCTGGAGCACACGGTGTTCGATGATCCCCGTGATTTCTCTCCGGCCGAGTTCATCGCCTTCATGAAGGCGCAGAGCGAACCCGACAGTGCCGCGATCGCGCTGGCCCGTGCGCTGGGCGCAAGCGGGCGCTATCGCCTGATGGTGCTCAACAACGAGTCGGAGATGCTGAATCTCCATCGTGTGCAGAGCTTCGGGCTGGTGGCTATTTTCCATGCATTCTTCTCGTCGTGCTGGACGGGCGTCATGAAGCCATCACGCCGTGCGTACGAGCTCGCGATCGCCATGTCACAGGCCGATCCGGCGTGCTCGATCTTCATTGACGATCGCGTGAACAATCTCGTGCCCGCGCGCGCGCTCGGGATGCACGTCATCCACTTCACCGGTGTGCCGGAGCTGACGCGCGAGCTCGAGCATTGCGGCGTCACCGTCTGACCAGGGGAGTTCCACACCATGCAACTTGGAATGATCGGGCTGGGCCGGATGGGCGGCAACATGACGCGGCGTCTCATGCGGGCGAAGCATGCGGTGGTTGCCTGGGACCGGAGCCCCGACGCGGTGCGCGAGCTCGCCAGTGAAGGAGCGACGCCGGCCAGCAGTCTCACCGACGTGTGCGCCAGACTTGCGGCGCCGCGCGTGGTGTGGCTCATGGTGCCGTCCGGCAAGCCGGTGGATGATACGATCGCCGCACTGACGCCGGCACTCGCGCGCGGCGACATCATCATCGATGGCGGAAACTCCAACTTCCACGACACCATGCGGCGCGGAGCGGCACTCAAACCGCGCGGCATCGCCTTCGTCGATGCCGGAACGAGCGGCGGCATCTGGGGACTCGAGAACGGCTACTGTCTCATGGTAGGCGGTGACAGGGAGGCCGTGTCGCACTGCGAGCCGATCTTCACCGCGCTCGCGCCGGCGAATGGCTATGCGCACGTCGGACCCACCGGTTGTGGCCACTACGTGAAAATGGTGCACAACGGGATCGAGTATGGCATGTTGCAGGCGTATGCCGAGGGCTACGAGATTCTGCACGCGTCGAGCGAATTCGACGTGGATCTGCATCAGGTAGCCGCCGTCTGGAACCATGGCAGCGTCGTGCGCTCCTGGCTGAACGAGCTGGCCGAGAGTGCCTTCGAGAAGGACAATGCACTGGCGGATCTCAAGGGTTACGTGGATGATTCCGGCGAAGGGCGGTGGACCGTGCAGGAGGCGATCGATCTGAACGTCCCGGCTCCGGTGATCACCCTCTCGCTGCTGGCCCGGCTGCGCTCGCGCCAGGAGGAATCGTTCGGCGCGAAAGTGATCGCGGCGCTCCGGCACGAATTCGGCGGCCACGCGGTGCACGCGGAATGAGTACGCAACTGGTCACGCCCACGGCGCCCGCGAAGCCGCAGCCCACGGAACGCCCCGTCCGCTGCGCAGGGCCGTGCACGATGATCATCTTCGGCGCCAGCGGCGATCTCACGCACCGCAAACTCATGCCGGCCATCTCGAACCTTGCCCATGACCAATTGCTCGACCCGGGCTTCAGGGTGATCGGCGTGAGCAGCGGCGCCATGACCGACGACGCCTCTCGCGCGGACATGGACAAGG
>Ga0207652_10000952_pt1 | contig 27119 bp, 22 predicted proteins | sample KBSC63BmetaG_FD_184334 | JGI IMG/M metagenome (GOLD analysis project Ga0207652, IMG submission 184334) | Corn rhizosphere microbial communities from Kellogg Biological Station, Michigan, USA - KBS C6-3B metaG (SPAdes) (version 2) | ecosystem: Host-associated > Plants > Roots > Rhizosphere ...
ATCCCCGATGGGCAAGAACACGGGCGCCGGCTCGATGACGGTCACGCCGCGGGGCGCGGGCGAGAACAGAAACAGCCGATCGGGTGGCAGAGCCTGGCGGCACGCGCCCAGATGGATGGGATGGCGGTAGCCGCTGGCGACGGCGACGTTGTCGGCGACCGGCGAGAACAGCGTCAGGCCGGGCGTGCTGGACAGCAGCGCCAGCAGCCGCGCCGGCATCTCGGACAGCTTCATCAGCCAGAACGGTGGATCGCGATGAAAGGCGCTGTCGGCGCGGGCCTCGCACAGCGCGACCGCGATGCGGAACCCGGCATGCCTGCGCTGCGCCCGGTGAAGGTAGTCGATCACCATGGGGCCCAGCCCGCGGCGCACGGTCAGGTAGAACGAATCACGTGCCCCCTGCCCGTCCTCGGCGCCCCGCTGCAGCTCCAGCTGCAGCAGCAACGTGTCGAAGGGCAGCTCGCGGTCGACCGCGTACGCCCAGGTGCGATCAGCGCCGTACAGGATGAAGTCGACGTCGTCCCCGGCGGGGTCCAGCGTGGCCGCGTCGTAACCCAGCGGCGCCTGCGCGTCGCGCACCTGCACGAAGTGTTTGCCCGCGCCGGTGAAGCACTGCCCGCCCGCCAGGCGCGCCGCCCGCACGATCGGCTCGACCAGCGACGACGACACGATGGAGAACTTGGCCAGCGCATCACGCGGCCCCCCCGGCGTGCGCGCCTGCAGCAGGCGCAACCCCGGCTGAACGTCGTCCAGCGCCTGCTCGCCGGACCACAGCCGCAGGAACGTCACCAGGCGATCCAGCGTCGAGAACCGCACAACCATCTGGCGGCCCATGACGGCGCCGCGGCTGTCGGCGGACAGACCAGGCACCGTGAACCGCGCCTGGCCCACGCCCACGCGTTCGAGCATTCCCGGGATGATAGCAAGGTTAGTGTTACGCTGACTGCAATGACGTCGTCCGACGACGACAGCGCGTTCCCCGTCGAAGAGCTGCGGGCGGCCGCTGCGAACGGCCACCTGCCCGCGCTGGTCGAACGCCTGGCCCGCCTCCGGGACTTCGTCCGCCTGCTGTCGCTGTTCGAGCGCGTGCACGAGGTGGCCGTGCCTCTGGGCATGCTGACCGAAACGGTGAAGCGCGCGAGCGAGGCGCTGCGCCGTCCGCTTCCGGGCCGGCGGGAACCCCGGCAGGAGGAGGAGGACAAGCGCGCGGTACGCATCAGCGCCGGCGAGGCGTTGCTGGCGCGCGCCGTGAGGCCCCCTCTGACGGAGGTCGACCGCGCGGCCCTGGTCGCGGCGGCGGCCATCCTGGCCGACGGGGGCGACTTCCATCGCGCGGCCACCACGTTCGAGCTGGCAGACGATCATGCCGCCGCCGCCGATGCGTGGGGGCGACTGGGCGACCTGGACGCGATGGAGTCCAGCCTGGCGCGCGAAGAGGAGCGCCACCGCCGCGCGCGCGCCGCGGTGGGCGCCTTGCGCGACGCGCAGGCGCTGCTGGCCGCCGGCGAGCGCGCCGCGGCGCTGAACCTGGCCCGCCAGATCCCCGAAGGCAGCGGCGAGGCGCGCGAGGCGCGACGGATCGTTCTGGACCTGGAGGGGCGCCTGGTCCGCGGGCGCAGCGTCTCGGTGCGGCTGGGTGGCCACACGGTACGGCTCGCGGCAACGCCGGTGGTGCTGGGGCGCGATCCGGCCGCCGAGCTCCCGCTGCGGGATCCCGGCGTCTCGCGCCGGCACGCCACGCTGTCGCTGGACGTGAACGGCGGTTACACGCTGGCGGACAACCAGTCGCGCCTGGGAACGTTCCTGGCGGGCGCGCGCCTGGCCGGCCCGTGCGCGCTGAGCGGCGAAACGGACATTCAACTGGGGCCAAGCTGCCGCCTGTCACTGGCTCCGACGCCGCCCCAGGGGCTGCTGATCCGCGGCGCGAGCGGCCTCGACGCGGGCCTGCAGGCGTTGATCGGGCCAGGACGCGTCTCGCTCGGCAATCTGCTACCGCTGGCGGCCGGCGCCTGGATCGAGCTCGACGGGCGAACGGTCGCGCTGGTGCATCCGCCCGAGCTGATCGTGCGCATCGGCGGCAAGCTGGCGGCGGCGCGCGTCGAACTGATGCACGGCGATCGGCTGGAGCTTGGCCCACCCTCTTCGGCCGTGACGTTGGAGGTGCCGTGACCGCCCCTGGCTCCGACCATCTGGCCGAGGCGACGCATGCGGAGCAGGCGGGGGATCTGCCGGCCGCGGCGGCGCACCTGCGCGGTCATCTGGCACAGCACCCCGGCGACGCGTCGACGCGCCTGCACCTGGGTCGCCTGCTGTTCGCGCTGGACGAGACGAAGGCGGCCCGGGCCGTGCTGGCCCAGCTGGATGATGGCCACGACGGTGAGGTGGCCAGCCGGGCCAATCGCCTGCTGGCGCTGATGGACGAACGCGACGGCGCGCTGACGGCCGCCGAGATCCGCTGGGAGCGGATCCTGGCCACGGATATCGACGATCCGGAGGCGCAGCGACACCTGCGCGCGCTCCACCCGAGCGCCCCGCGCGGTCCGCGTGACCTGTCGCTCGGCACGCTGGTGGCCCCCGCGGGCGTGCGCACGTCACGCTTTCGCCTGCTGCGCGAGCTGGGGCGTGGCTCGACGGCCACGGTGTACCTGGTGCGGGACGAGCGCCTGGACCTGCCCCTGGCGTTGAAGGTGCTGCACCCGCATCTGGCCGGCGCCGCGCGCGAGGAGGCCCGCGGGCGGTTCTTCGCGGAGGCGCGCGTGGCGGCGCGCCTCCGTCACCCGGGCGTGGTCGCGATCTACGATCTCGACGAGCCGACGCGATCGCTGGTCATGGAGTACGTCGAGGGCGGTACCTTGCGCCAGCGCCTGCGCGAGAATGCCAGCCGGACGAGCGACCGCGAGGAGCTGATGGGCCTGGCCCGCTCGCTGCTGGGCGCGCTGGCCTACGTCCACGGCGCGGGCGTGGTGCATGGAGATCTGAAGCCGGGGAACCTCTTGCTGCGCGCGCCGGGCAACGTGGTGCTGGCCGACTTCGGAGGCGCCCGCCTGACCGGCGCCGCGGCGACCGGACAGGGCACGCCTCTTTACCTCGCGCCCGAGCAGTTTCGCGGCGCGCTGCCTTCTCCCGCGACCGATCTGTTCGCGGCGGGGGCGATCCTGTGGGAGCTGGCGGCCGGGCGACCGGCCCGCCAGCCTCACGACCTGCTCTCGAACCCTGACGCCATCGCGGCGCTTCCGGCGGACGCCCTGCCCGCCTCCGACCCGCTTCGTGCCGTCATCGACGCGCTGGTGGCGCCGCACCCCGCGCAACGGCCTGCCGGGGCAGCAGCGGCGCTATCGTCGCTCGGCCCGGCCGGCGCCTGAAACCGTCAGTTGCCCGTGGTCGAGTCGAGCTTCATGGCGATCTCGCTCTCGCGCGAGTACTCGTACTTGCCACAGGTGAGGTCCCGCGCGTCCCACTCACCATCTTCCAGGATCTCGGTCTGAACCGAGATCTCCGTCGACTCCGCTCGCAAGAGAATGCGCAGGTGCTCGCGGACCTCGTTCGACTCGCGTGACGCGCGCGCCGCGATCATCAGTCCCCGCGTCTCGTCGAACGTCTCCAGGCGCCACGACTCGTCCGCCGCCAACCGCTCGAGCCGGATCCAGCGGGCGCGCACGGGCGTCGCCGACGGCACCGAGAGCGGCTTGTACTCCCGCATCTCCACGTGCTCCTGCGAGAACGGCATCATGGCCGTCTGACAGCCCGCGCCGAACCAAAGCAGCAGCAGCACCACGCCAGAGCGCACCCCCTACCCATCGTCACCCCCACCCCATTCTTTAGACCCGCCAATAAACCCAAAACCGCTGAACTACAGCGGTTTCCCTATACGATCACCATCAGGTCGCGACCCGACCGCCAGAGCGCGCAACCGCGCGCGGGCTCGTCGGCTTACAGATCTGTGGGGGGGCCGGTGGGGGGGTGCTTCACCCCCCGCCTCTGATCACTGCGGCTCGTCGTCGTCTTCGACGGAGCCCGACAGCGACTCGCGGCGCGCCTTCGCCGCCGCTTCGGCCCGGCCCGAGCTGTCGCCCATGTTGAACTGCATGCCGAAGTTCACCTCGGCCGCCAACCCCGAGTTCGGAAGGCCGAAGTAGGCGTTCGCCTGAACGACGACCGAGAGCGCCTTCGAGGCCTCGTAGATGTACCCACCGCTGCCGACGATCAAGATGGGCCCGATGCGCACCGTGTCCTGGAAGGCGGACTTCATGGGCTGTTGCACCGTCACGATCTCGCGGATGCCTTCGCCGCCGCCGCCGCCGCCGCCGAAGAAGAACCGCGACCGCGCCTGTCGCGTGTAGAACAACAACTTCAGCAGGATCGAGTGCGCGCCAGAGGCAGCCACCGTCGACGACACACCCGCCGGCCGCTTGATGTACTGATCGCGCCCCTCCAGAGCCAGGCCCACGTTGGGATTGAACTGGATGCCGATCACCGGGGCCACGTGCAACAGCCCCGCCCAACCGAGCCCCGCCACCGTCGGCTTCACGCCCTGCATGTCGTAGCTCTCCACCAGGGCCTCGGGCTTGCCGCTGAACGGCAGCACGGCGCCGGTACCGACGCCGAGGCCCACATAGAAGCGGCGATTGCCGTACTTACGGTCCTCGATGCTGATGTCCTCGGCCAGCGGGTCTTCCTCTTCGCGGCGCTTCTTGATCTTGCCGCCCCCCTTGGCCGCGATCAGCATCACGTTCGGGCTCTCGGCGCGGCCGTTCGACACCACCGGGTTGTCCGTGGCGTCGACCCCCTCGAAGTAGAACTGCAGCGACTTGCCGTCGACGCTCTTCCTGGGAACCACGGCCTGCCACCAGCCCTTGGAGGACTTCTCCATGGCGATGCTCTCGTAGTCCTCCATCTGGTAACCCTTGTAGAACAGGTTCACGTTCGCGATGCCGAGGTTGTCGGCCGCCGCGCAGCGGAGGGTGAGCTTCTTGCCGGGGGCGATGTCGCTGGGGTACGGGCAGTCCAGGGCGACGATCTTCGAGGGGAGATCCGGCTCCTCGTCTGAGTCGCCGCCCCGACGACGGCGGTTATCGGCGCCCGCCTCGGTCTCGGCCTCGGCGGCCGGCGGGGCGTCGGGCTCGGCGCGGCGATTCTTCTTCCCGCTGGGGGGCGGGGTGGCGTCGTCCCCGCCGCCCGTGTCGCCACCGCCACCGCCGCGCTTGGCCACCACGGCCGCGAACGCGTCCTTGACCGTCCCTGACGTCAAATTGCGGTCCAGCTTGATGTCGCCCTGGATGTCCAGCGCCTTCTCGAAGTAGTGCTGAGCCTTGGCCTTGTCCTTGAAACCAAGCAGATAAACGGCCCCCAGGTGGATGTACGTGCGGGCCATGACAGGGTGGTTCTCGAGGCCGGCGCGCTTCCCCGACTTCTCGGCGTCCAGCAGGGACTTCTTCGCGGAGTCGAAGTCGGCCGTGTCGTAGTCGTCCATCGCCTTCTTGTTCAGCTGGACCAGCCTGTCGATGGTGGCCTGGTCCTGCGCGACGGAGAGCCGCGCCGCGCACGTGACGAGAACGAAGGCGATGGTGGCCGCCAGCAGGGTTCTGGGGCGGGTAACCGATGGGACCAGATTCAAGGGGAAGCGGCTCATGGAGTCAGTACCTTCCTTCAGGGCACCCGGGTTGCCAATTGTTTATTGCTGGACGATGACAAATTCCACCCTGCGATTCTTTTCGCGCCCCGCCGTCGTGCGGTTCGTCTCGATGGGCTGATCGGGGCCGAACCCCACCGACTCCATCCGCGCCCGGGATACACCAAGCCCTTCCAGGTGAAACCGGACGGCATCTGCCCGCGCCTGCGACAACGTCATGTTCCGGCTCCGCGGACCTTGCGTGTCGGTGTGCCCTTCGATGCGAACGCGCATGGTGGGTCGCGTCTGCAGCACGTTCGCGATCTCGGCCAGCAGGCCGAAGCTCTGCGGCTTGATGGTCGACTTGTTCGTCTCGAAGAAGATCTTCTGCTTCAGCTCGATCTTCTCGCTGGTGACGACGATGTGCTCGTACTTCTTCGGGCAACCGTCGCTCTGCGCCGGACCAGGCTCGTTCGGGCACTTGTCCGTGGCGTCCGGCAGGCCGTCCTTGTCGTTGTCAGGGTCGGCGCAGCCGTCGGCATCCTCGAAGCCGTCCTTGTCCTCGGGGTCGTTCGGGCATTTGTCGGTGGCGTCCGGGATGCCGTCCTGATCGTTGTCCAGGTCGGGACAGCCGTCCGTATCCTCGAAGCCATCCTTGTCCTCGGGTTCATTCGGGCACTTGTCGGCCTGATCGGGGATGCCGTCCTTGTCGTTGTCCAGATCGGGGCAGCCGTCCGTATCCTCGAAGCCGTCCTTGTCCTCGGGTTCGTTCGGGCACCGGTCGCTGCCGTCGGGGATGCCATCGCGATCGGCGTCGCCCCCGCCGCACACGTCCGGCGCCGAAAGCTTCAGCGCGGCCTGGGCGCTCTCCTCCGCCACCTGCAGGTGTTCGCGGGCGCGAAAGTAATCGCCTTCGGACAGCTCGCGCTCGGCGAAGACGATGTTGCTGTCGGCCAGCGCCAGCTCACGCGGCGCGCAGCGCAGGGCGCCTCTCCCCTCCTTGCGCGCCTGGGCCGCCTCGGCACGCACCTCTCCGACAGCGTCGCGGAGCTGGGTGCCCGCGCACCCACCGAAGATGCCGGCGAAGCCCGTGATTAGGCCGATCGCGGCGCACCAGCGGCGGATCACGGAGTCTCCACGGGCGCGGCCCGGTCGCGCGCGGGAGTGGTCGCGCGCGGCTGAGCGTGATGATTCTGATCTTGGCGGCGCGCGATGGCGCGCGCCTGCAGCGCCAGCTCCTCGGCGCGCCGGCCCATCTCTATCGCGTTTCCGTACTGCGCCTCGGAGCCCTCTTCACGCGCCTTGGCCAGGTAGGCGACCGCGGACGTGTACTCGTAGGGGGCCGCCGACTCGGCGCCGGCGCGTCGCGCCTCCTCGACCGCTTCCGAGGCGCGTCGATGGACCTGCTGCATGTACCCGACAGGGCCGCATCCCGTCGCCACCGCGATCGCCAGCACCAGCGCCGGCAAGATGGCGCGGCCTCCAAGCGCCGACCTTCGCGACGCGTGAACACGCGCCGCGGTGAGCGCTTGCGGCCCGGATGTCAGGTCGCCAAACCGGCGCAAAGTAGGGGCAACGTAACAAACTCCGGCGACGGCGGTCAAACGCAAGGCACCGCACGCCCCGCTCGAAATGCAACGCGCGCGCGGGGCGCGCGCGATACGCACCGCTGCCGATTTCCGCTTGTGTCGCCTTGCGTGTCCTGCCCATCCGCGATATTGCTGACGCTCGTTTCCGTTCTCCCACCATGCGCCACTCACACGCCCCGGAGGCCAGCCGGTGAAACAGCTTATCGCCTACCTTCTCGACCACGCGATACTCGACTTCTCTGGCGACCTGACGCTGGACATGATCAGGGACTTCCTGCGTGGTGACGACAGCCCGGCCGCCCGCGCGCTGCTGGCCAAGATCGTTCAAGAGGGCGGCGTCGATGACATGGTCGTGACGCTGGCCGATTGCCTGCAAGAGTACCTGCGCACGGGCCTGACCGAGAACGTGGTCAACGACCAGATCAAGGCGTACGCCGAAAGCTGAGCGCCTGGCCCGCTGCCACCTCCGCTGACTCGCCGCCCCGAGTTCGACCGCCGCTGAACCCCATGCACAATCGGGAGCGGCGGACCGGGTGGCGGGCTCACTTGGCGTCGGGCCTGCTGACCGCCGCCGCGGGGGCCGCCCTGGCGGCTGGCTGCAGCGTCGCCACGAACCAGGAGCCGCGCCAGGGGGCGTGTACGCCTTTCCAGCTGGTCTCGCTGACCCCGGACGGGTCCGCCGACGTCCGCACGGATACGAAGTTCGTTTACGCCTTCACGGACTTCCCCGACCCTGACTCGGCCATCAACGCGAACTTTGGCGTCTTCTCCGGACCCTACTACTACACGGCCCACGAAGCGGTCGACCTGATCGGGCGCGCCATCGTGTTCAAGCCCACGTCCTCGCTGCCCGCCGGGCTGGGGTTCACGCTGGCCATGTCGGGAAAGATTTCGTCGCTGCGGGGGTGTCCGCTGACGCCGCCGCCGCCTGACCTTCCCGACGGCAAGCCGACCAGCAGCTACTACTTCGCGATTCACACCGTCGAGCCGAACGCGGATCTTCCGCCCGAGCCACCGGCGGCAGCGGCGGCTTCATTCGCCCAGGTCCTGGACGTGATGGCCCAGCATTGCGCCGGCGCCGGGTGCCACCTGGACGCCGCGGGCGCCGAGACGGACGGCACCGGCGGCTGCCTGGCCGATCCGGGGGGCGGCCTCTCGCTGTGCGCCGCGCAGGCCTTCGACGCCATGGTCAGCGTCCCCTCGCGCCAGGTGTCGCGGCTGGCAATCGTCGTCCCGCGCGACTCGTCGCGGAGCTACCTGCTGCGCAAGCTGCTGGCAGCGCCGCCCGTGGCGGGCCACCAGGGCCCCCCCGACCAGTCGCTGACCGAAGACGATCTGCGGGTCCTGGAGAGCTGGATCGACGACGGCGCGCTGGCCGCTCCCCCGCCCTCCTCTGACGGCGGGACCTGACCGCCGGCTACTTCTTGCCTTCGGGCTCGGCCAGCCGCTCGATGGCCGCGTCCAGGTGCAGGACCGCCTGCTCCAGCTCGATCAGCGAGGCTCGATCCTTCTCCACCGCCTCGGGCTTCGCGTTGGCCACGAAGCGGGGGTTGTCCAGCTTGCGCTTCAGGTAGTCGCGGTCCGCGATGCGGGACTCGCGGTCTTTCTTCAGCTTGGCCAGCTCGGCCGAGCGATCGACCAGCCCCTCGAGCGGGACCACCACCTCGACGTCGCCGGCCATCGAGGTGGCCGACGGCCCCTGCAGATGGGGCGGCACCGTGCCCGAGCCCGAGCGGCGCACGCGGACGGTGCCGCACTTGCCCTGCTCGGCGATCAGCTGCTGATACCCGTCCAGGATCGTCTTCTTGTAATCGTCGCCCACCGTCAGGATGGCGGTGATGCGGGCGCTCGAGGGGATGTTCTTCTCGGCCCGGATGGTGCGCAGCGCGACGACGATCTTCTGCACCAGCGCCATCGACGCTTCGGATGCATCATCCACGAAGCGCAGGTCGCGCACCGGGTACAGCGTGATCATCAGGCTCTGCGGCGCGCCCGCGGGCTTGGGCAGCTGCTGCCAGATCTCCTCGGTCAGGAACGGCATGAAGGGATGCAGCAGGCGCATCGCCGTCTCCAGCGCCGTCACCAGCGCCCCCTGCACGCGCCAGCGCCGCTCGGGATCGACCGGCTCGCGCGCGAAGGCGGCCTTGGCCAGCTCGATGTACCAGTCACACAGCTCGTTCCAGACGAAGTGGTAGGCGGCCTGGGCGGCGTCGGCGATGCGGTAATCTTCCAGCGCGGCGTCCACCGCCTCGACCGCGCGCTGCACGCGCGACAGGATCCACCGTTCGGGCAGATCGAAGTCCACGCCGTCGGGGCCGTCCGCCACCCGATCGGCGAAACGTTCGGCGTCGAAGCCCTGCAGGTTCAGCAGCGCGAACCGGGTGGCGTTCCAGATCTTGGTGGCGAAGCGGCGCGCGTCCTCGACGTTCGCGATCGAGAACTTGATGTTCTTCCCCTGGGCCGCCTGCGTGGTCTGCCAGGCCAGGGCGAAGCGCAGCGGATCGGCGCCGTACTTGTCGATGACGTCCAGCGGGTCGATGGTGTTGCCCTTGACCTTGGACATCTTCTCGCCCTTCTCGTCCGTCACCATCGTGTGCAGGTAAACGGTGCGGAAGGGGACCTTCTTCATGAAGTGCAGCCCCGCCATCATCATGCGGGCCACCCAGAAGAACAGGATGTCGTAGCCGGTGTCGAGGACGGTCGTCGGGTAGAACGTCTTCAGCTCGCGCGTCTCTTCCGGCCAGCCCAGCGTGGCGAACGGCCACAGCCAGGACGAGAACCAGGTGTCGAGGACGTCCGGATCCTGCGCCAGCTCGGTCTTGCCGCAGTGACCGCAGGCGGCGGGCGTCGTGCGCGCCACCGTGATCTCCTTGCAGGCGGCGCAGGTCCAGGCCGGGATGCGGTGGCCCCACCACAGCTGGCGGCTGATGCACCAGTCGCGGATGTTGCGCATCCAGTGGAAGTAGGTCTTCGACCAGGTCTCGGGGACGAAGCGGGTGCGCCCCTGCTCCACCGCCTCGATGGCGGGCTTGGCCAGCGGCTCCATCTTCACGAACCACTGCGTGGACAGCATCGGCTCGACCACCGTCTCGCAGCGCTGGCAGTGACCGACCGCGTGCACGTGCGGCTTCGTGCCCCGCTCCAGCCCCAGCTCCTTCAGGCGCGCCTTCACCGCCTTGCGCGCGGCGAAGCGGTCCAGACCGGCGAAGGGCCCGCCCGCCTCGGTCACCACGCCCGCCTCGTCGAAGATCGAGATCATGGGCAGGTTGTTGCGCTGGGCCGAATCGAAGTCGTTCGGATCGTGCGCCGGTGTCACCTTCACGGCCCCGGTGCCGAACTTGGGATCGACCAGGACGGGGTCGGCGATCACGGCGAACTCGTAGCCCGTGATGGGGTTGCGGATGCGCTTGCCGATCTTGTCGCGGTGGCGCGGATCGTCGGGGTGCACCGCCACCGCCGTGTCGCCCAGCATCGTCTCGGGCCGCGTCGTCGCGATCACCACCTCGTTCACGCCGTCGGTCAGCGGATAGGCGAACTCGTACAGCTGCCCCTGCACCCCCTCGTCGTAGTCGACCTCCAGATCGGACAGCGCGGTCCGGCACGAGACGCACCAGTTGATCAGACGGCGCGCCTTGTAGATCAGCCCTTCCTCGTGCAGGCGCACGAACGCCTCGATGACCGCCGACGAGTACTGCGGCTCCATCGTGAACTTCAGGCGGTCCCAGTCCAGCGAACAGCCCAGCTTCTTCAGCTGCTCGAGGATGCGGTCGCCCGAGGTGCGGCGCCAGTCCCAGACCTTGGCCAGAAACGCCTCGCGGCCAATGTCGTGGCGCGACTTCTTCTCTTTCTCGCGCAGCTGCCGCTCGACCACCAACTGCGTGGCGATGCCCGCGTGATCGGTGCCGGGCAGCCACATCGCGTTGTACGCGGCCATCCGCTTCCACCGCGTGAAGATGTCCTCGATGGTGCAGCCCAGCGCGTGCCCCATGTGCAAGAAGCCGGTGACGTTCGGCGGCGGGATGACGATGGCGAAGGGCGCCTTCGGGGCCTGCGCATCCGCGTGAAAGTAGCCTCGGGCCATCCACTCCGCGTACCAACGAGGCTCGATGGTCGCCGGCTCGTAATTCTTCGCCAGTTCGGACATAGGTCGACTATGGATCTCCGTGCGCCGGGACGCCTAGACGCGCCCGCGCTTCTGCAGTTCTTCGCGGATGATGGTCTCCGCCAGCTCGGGAACGATCTCCCAAGCGATCTTCTCGATGATCTCGCGCGACAGCTTGGCGATGGCCTCGTACTCGGGCCCCCGGGCGGCGATGGACGCCATCTGGGCGGCCACGCGGGACGAAACGGCGGACACGGCCTGCGCCGCCGCGCTGCCGGCCACCGCGGGCGGCGGCGTGCGGCTCTCGACAGAGGGCACCGCGCGCACGGGAGACGCTGGCGCGGGCTGCGCCGGATACGAGGGCGCCGTGGTGCGGGGCGGCGGCTGCAGGCCGCCCGCGGGAAGGCCCATCATGGTGCGCGTCCCGCTGGCCGTCATCGGTGGCGCCTGGGGAGCGGCCGGTCGCAGCGGCATCGCCTGCGGTCCCGGAAGCGGCGAAGGACGGGCCGGAACGGCTCCCGGCCGGGCGCCCGGGAGTCCCGGACGCATCCCCGGGATCAACGACGGTCGCATGACCGGGGCGGCGACGGGCGCGGGCGGCGTGGGAGACACGTGCGCGGGGGGCGGCGCAGCAGGCCGGCTCGGCGCCGTCGGCGGTGGCGTCACCTCGTCCTCGGCCTGCCCGCGGGACGGCGACAGGGCGGCGCCGGGACGAACGCCGGAGCCCGAGCCCGACGCGGTCCCCACCGAGATCTCGCCGTAATCGTCGACCGGCGCCGGGCGCGGCTCCAGCGTGGGCGCCGGGGCCATGGTGCCACCGGCTCCCTTGGCCAGCGCGTCGTTCACCGCGCTCACGATGGCCGCGGTGTCGAATGGCTTCAGGAAGTGGCCGTCGGCGGCGCACTGCCGGGCCCGCGCCTCGTCGAACGGGTTCTGATTCGACGCCAGGATGAACACCGGCACGCCGCGTAGCCCCGGATCGGACTTCACCGCCGCGCACAGGTCGTAGCCCGAGCGACCCGGCATCACGCCGTCGGCGATGACCAGGTCGGGCCGCGCGCGCTGCGCCAGCGACAGCCCCTCATCCGCGGAGCGCGCCGCGACCAGCGTCAGATCCTCGCCCGCAAACGTCATCGCGAAGGCCTTCTGGATCGTCACGCTGTCGTCGGCGATCAGGATACGCTTCGCCATGTTGCCATTTGAGATATCACGTCGAGTCATCGGCGGTCAATTTGCATGGCCGCGTCCGGACGACGCGTACGGCCGATGTCTGTAGTGCGGCGTGCTCTGCCCGCCTATAGTGCGGCGTGCCCTGCTCGCGCCGCGCGGGTCGACCCCGGTGTCCGTTGCCGCTGCTGTGCCTGACCGCGCTCGCCGCATCGGGCACCAGCCTGACGCCGCGACCGGCGCGCGCCGACGCCGACGACTGGCAGGTGGCGGGACGGGCCGGCCTGGCCAGCGTGGTGGTGGACGGCCGGTCGCCGCTCGGCGCCGGCGTGGGGACGGACGTGCAATACGGGATCAACGACACGTTCGCCGCGCGGCTGTCGCTGTCCGGTGGATTGCAGCGCGGCTCGGCCGACCCGAAGCAGCAACTGCCGGGCGGCAACATCTGGTCGTACGCCGCGTTCGCCGGCTTCGGCTACACGATGGACGTGCTGCGCCTGCTGCCGACGTTCGAGGCAGGCATCGGCGTCCTGGGGGTGCGCGGCGCCGTGCAAAAGGACCACACCGCGGTCGGCATGCAACTGGGGATCGGCGCGGACTACCTGCTGACCCCGCGCTTCAGCCTCGGCCTGACGGCGCAGTACGTGTTCGCGCCGTTCGATCTGCTGTCCCACGTGCTGACCGGCGACCAGGTACCGCAGGCGTTCAACTTCGCCGCACGCGCGACCTGGACGCTGCGCTAGGGGCGGCGGCAGCGCCTGGCGCGCGGCGAACTCGTTCCGGACCTACTCGTCGCGATCCATGGGCCGCTTGGCCGGATTGCTGCGCTTCTTGCGCTTGCGCTCCCGCAGGATGATGCGCACGGGCGTGCCCTCGAACCCGTAGGCCTGGCGAAGCTGATTGGCCAGATAGCGGCGGTAAGACACGGGCACCACGTCGGCGTGGCTGGCGCTGAACACGAACGTGGGCGGGCGCAGCGACGCCTGCGTGCCGAAGAACAGCCGCACGTGCTTGCCCATCGCGCCCGAGGGCGGCGGCCGCGAGGCGACCGCTTGCTCGAGGAACCGGTTCAGCTCGCCGGTGGGGATGCGGCGCGAGGACTGCTCGAACGCGCGCGCCGCCGCGCGCGGGATCTCCAGCACGCCCGCGCCCGTGCGCGCCGACGCCCACAGGATGGGCGCCCAGGCCAGAAAGGGGAACGTCTCCTTGGTCTTCGCCAGCGTGGCGTCCGACTGCGCCCGCGGCACCAGATCCCTCTTGTTCAGCACCAGGATGGCGGGACGGCCCGCGTCCTCGATCAGCCCGGCGATCTTCGCGTCCTCGGTGGTGGGACCGGCCCCCGCGTCGATGACCAGCACCGCCACGTCCGCGCGCGCCAGCTGATCGCGCGTCATCTTGGCCGCCACCGCGTCGGTCAGCGTCTCGACCGTGCGCCGCCGCCGCAGGCCGGCGGTGTCCACCAGCACGAAGTCCTGACCGCCCGCCGAGAACGGCGTGTCGATCGGATCGCGCGTGGTGCCGGGCACGTCGTGGACCAGCACCCGCTCCTCGCCCAGCAGCCGGTTGACCAGCGACGACTTGCCGGCGTTCGCCTTGCCGACGAAGGTGATGCGGATGGGCGCATCCGGCGCCCGGTCGTCCTTCCTGTCGGCCGGTTCCTCCTCGCCCGATTGCTCGGGCGGCGGGGCCCCCTGGGGACGCTCAGGCTTCTCGCGGGGCGCCAGCGCCGCCGGGCCCAGCAGCACCAGCAGGTGATCCAGCAACTCGCCCACGCCGCGGCCGTGCCCCGCCGAGATCGGAAACACGTCGGTGAAGCCCAGGCCGTACAGCTCGCCCATGGCGTCCTCGCGCTTGGACGAGTCGACCTTGTTCACGGCCAGCACCACCGGCTTGTTGGCCCGGCGCAACAGCTTCGCCACGCCGCTGTCGACGGCGGTCAGGCCCTCGACGCCGTCCACCACGAACAGCAGCAGATCCGCCTCGTCGACCGCCTTCAGCGTCTGCGAGCGCATCGCCCCGAGGATGCCCTCGGCCGACGGATCGAGACCACCGGTGTCGACGACGCGGAACCGCCCGTTCATCCATTCGACCACGCCGTAGCGGCGGTCGCGTGTCACACCGGGCATGTCCTCGACCAGCGCGGGACGGCCCCCCACCAGGCGGTTGAAGAGCGACGACTTGCCGACGTTGGGGCGGCCGATCAGCGCCACCAGAGGGCGCGCGGCGTCCGCGTCCGCGGTGGACGACCCGTAGCGCTTCATCGCTCGTACCCCACGTTGGCGATCGAGCTGTTGGACGACGTCCACTCGGGCGCCACCTTGACGTGCAGGCGCAGGTGGGCCGGGCGTCCCAGCATCTCCGACACCTCTTTGCGCGCGCGCGAGCCGACGTCGCGGATCATGGCTCCGCCCTTGCCCACCACGATGATCTTCTGGCTCTCCCGCTCGACCATGATCGAGGCGTCGATGACGACGTCGTTGCGGTCGGGCCGCTCTTCCCAGTTCTCGACCACCACCGCCGTCGCGTAGGGCAGCTCCTGCTTCAGCGCTCCGAACAGCTGCTCGCGGATCAGCTCACCTGCCAGAAAGCGCTCGGTCCGGTCCGTCAGCATGTCGGCCGAGTACAGCGGCGCCCCCTCGGGCATCAGCTTGACCAGCTCCTTGATCAGGCCGGGCACGCCGGAGCCGCGGCGTGCCGACACCGGCACCAGCGCGGCGAAGGTCCCCAGCTCTTGCCAGGCGGTCAGCACCGGGAACAGGGACGGCTTGTCCTTCACGGTGTCGACCTTGTTGATGGCCAGCACGGCCGGCTTCTTCGCCGCCTTCACCAGCTCCAGGATGCGCCGCTCTTCCGGCGCCAGCTTCACGGCGTGCGCGCTCTCGGGCGGCGTCACCACCAGCAGCACCGCCTCGACCCCTTCGATCGCCCCTAGCGCCTCGTCCACCATGAAGTGCCCCAGCGCGTTCCGCGCCGCGTGCACGCCCGGCGTATCGACGAAGACGATCTGACCGTCGGGGCCGTTCCACACGCCCAGGATGCGGTTGCGCGTGGTCTGCGGCTTCGAGCTGACGATGGCCAGCTTTTGACCCACGATCTGATTCAGCAACGTCGATTTACCGACATTGGGTCGACCGAGGATGGCGACGGTTCCGGCTACCATTTGGGGGCAGGTATATAGGTGTTACCGGCCCCCCACGCGAGCCAAATCGAAGGAGAAGCCGGGAGAGCCCGCGCGCGCGTGCCCAGACGGCGTCGCTTTCGGGGAAAGAAACCGGGGGCTAGGCCAGGGTCAGGAGGCCGTCATCCACCCAGCGGGCCAGGACCTGAAAGGCCTCCGCCGCGAGCGTCGCCTCCTCCCCCTGGCCTCGCGCGCCCGCAAAGGTCTCGCAAAGTTCGGCCAGCGTGGTGGGTTCCACCGCGCGGCGCAGCATCGCCGTCTCGGCGCCGCTGGTCAGGGGGCGATGGTGCACGGCCGTGTCCTGGCGCCAGGCCAGCAAGGTCTCGGCACGCGGGGCCGGTTCACCCTCGCCTTGCCAGACGGTCGAAATCTCGAACGTGTGGGCCAGGAGCCGGTGGGCGGGGATCAGGCGCACCTTCAGGGTCGCGAACGTCTCGGGTGTCAGCGCCTGCAGGTCGGCCAGCGCCAGCGGCGCGGCGTCGGTGCTGTCGAACAGCTCGCGGTGCGTGCGCTCCAGCGCCGCCAGCTCGGGCAGCCAGGGTCGCTCGACGCCGCGGGTGTGCGTGGCCAGAAAGCCTGGTAGACGCGCGCCGACCTCGCGCAGCGACGGGTGCGCCGGACGCACCGCCAGCAGGTAGTCCGTGATCAGGTCGTGAAAGACGTCGTTGCCCAGCGTCGCCACCAGGCGCGGAAACTCCTCGCGCAGCACGTCCAGGATGCGGAAGAAGTACATGTTCGCGTAGATGTCGAGGCGGGCCACCGCAGCCAGCCGCTCGTCGCCGGCGATGATCGCGTCCAGCGCGTCCGGCGGCAGCCCGCGCGCCGCCAGCCCTTGCGCCACCCCTGACGGCGCCGTCATCAGGTCGTACAGCAGCTCCTGCACGGCCCGCAGCGACGGCGCTTCACGCCGGTCAGCCGGCACGCTTCACCTGTGCCGCCTGCGCCAGCACCTCACGCTCCCATGTCGCGGCCTGGCGCGACTCGGCCACCAGTTCATCGAGCGGTGGGATGTCTTCGTCGCGCTCGATCAGCGTCGCCACCCCTCCAAAGCGCGCCACCGCCGCGCGGTACAGGCTCCAGACGCCGTCGCAGACCGGATGATCGTGCGTGTCCAGCAGGTGCGTCCCCTCGTCGCGGTGGCCGGCCAGGTGGATCTGACCCACGGCGTCCAGCGGTACTCCCTGCAAAAAGGCCTGCGCCGAGAAGCGGTGGTTGTGCGCGCTCACGAAGACGTTGTTCACGTCCAACAGCAGGCCGCACCCCGTGCGCGCCACCAGCGCGCTCAGGAATTCCCACTCGGTCAACCCGGCGTACGCGAACTGGAGATAGCTGGAGACGTTCTCGACCAGGATGGGCCGGCGCAGGCGGTCCTGAACGGCGTGCACGCGCGTGGCCACGTGCTCCAGCGCCTCTTCCGTGAACGGCAGCGGCCACAGATCGTGGCCGGTATGGCCGCCGAAACTGGACCAGCACAGGTGGTCCGAGATCCACGCCGGCTCGACCTCGCCCGCCAGGGAAGCCAGCGCGTCCAGGTACCGTCCGTCCAGCGGATCGACGGAGCCGAGCGACAGCGAGACGCCGTGCATGACGACGGGGACCTCGGCCCTCACCTGCCGCAGGACCGCGCGCGGGTTCCCCCCCTCCACCATGAAGTTCTCACTGATGATCTCGACCCAGTCGACGGGCCGCTCGGCGGGCGTGCGAGCGGCGCGCAGCGCCCGCAGCACGGTTGATAGTGCGGCGGACGCAGCCCGATGCCGTGACCGAGGTGGGGAAAGCGTCGCATGACAGCAGCGCGGTACGCCGGGGAGCCGCCGGAGCGAGCCGGCTCCCAGGACATGCGCGTCCGTTACTTCTTGGCGGGCGCCTTCTCGGACGCCACGGTGCCGCCCTTCGCCTTGCAGTCCTTGTCGGACATCATCACCCAGCCCTTGCCCTTGCAGCCGTTCTGGCCCGCGCAGGCGTTCTCGGCGGTGTGGCACGCGCTCTTGCCCTTGCACGCGTTGACACCCTGGCACTGCACGGAGCCCTCGGACTTGGCCGAGGCGGTGAACGGGGCGGCGGCGGAGAACAGGCCGGCAACGGCGGCGGCGATGATTGCACCCTTGGTCGTCATTTGTGTGGTCCTTTCTGAGTGGGATCCGGAGCGGGTGCCCCGGCGAGGTGATACGTGCCGTGGAGTCGACTGAGATAGCACGTGGCTGAGCTACGAGCGGGTAGACGGCCCGGTTACGCCGTTTTCTTCACTGCGCTTCGAGAATCGTTCGGCCAGCCTTTCCATCACGCGCGCCCGGCTGGCCCAGGCGCCGAGCATCATCAGCGGCAGCGCCTCGATCAGATGGCCCAGGACTGCGTGCCCGGCGCCGCCGATCGCGCAGTGGAGCCGGATGACCAGGTGGGCGACCGTCGCCGCGCCGAGCCCGATGCACGCCCCCGTCAGGCCGGGCCGCGCCAGCGTCAGCCCGCGCAGCGGCGCCAGCCCGGCCACCAGCAGCGGCACGCCCAACCCCAGCACGATCAGGCCGCAGGGGACGGCGTGGCGGCCCATCGCCGCGCCCGAAAACCAGCGCGTCGACGGCCCCGAGGGGTCGATCAGCGTCACCAGCGCCACCAGGCCCAGCAGCGCGACGGTCACGGCCCCGCGCAGCCGCGCGACGCCGGGCCCCGTCATCGCCGGCCCGCGCGACACGCCCGCCACGGCGGCCAGGGTCGCGGCGCCCGCCAGCCCCGCCACGGTCTCGACGACGGGCGCAGCGGGCAGCTCCTGCCAGTCGACGCGCAGCCGCAGCAGCAGGGCCGCCAGCACCGTCCACACCAGGGCGAACAGGCCCGCGCCGGTCAGGCGGCGTCGCCAGGCTCCCGGCGGCGCCGCGGGCGTCCGCCGGGCCGCCGCCAGCAGGCGGGCACGCAGCGCGGGAGAAGGAGACTGCAGTTCGTTCATTGCGTGCTGCCTTTGCCTTTCACGACTACCACCCGCTCGTCACCCGGGCCGGCCGGGGGCGCCTCGCGGCCGCGGAAGTCCGCGCGAAGAAAGCCGCGCAGCGCCTCGTACGCGCGATGCGCGCGCAGCTTCACCGCCCCCTTGGTCGTGCCCATGATGGTGGCCACCTCGGCGACCGACAGCCCCTCGCCCTTCAAGAGCCGAAACGCCGACGCCTGCGCCTCGGGCAGCTTTTGCAGCGCCTGATCCAGCGCCTGCGACAGCTCCTTGTCGGCGAACAGCTCCTCGGCGGAGGCGCCGCCAGCCGCCACATCGAGGGGCGGTGGCTCGTCCCCGTCACGACCGGCGGGCGCGTCATGAAGGACCACGCGGGCCGCCCGCCGCGTCCGGACGTCATCGAGGAACAGCCGCCGCGCGATCGTGTAGGCCCACGGCAAGACGGGGGCCCCCGGGTGAAACAGGCCGCGGGCCCGATGGATGCGCAGGAACGTCTCCTGCGTCAGGTCCTCGGCCAGCTGGCGATCCCGGGTCAGCCCCATCAGGAAGGTCAGCACCGACGGAGCCGCCAGATCGTAAACCTCCCCCAGCGCGCCATCGTCACCGGCGGCGAAACGGTCCATCGCCTGCTCCAGGGCGGCGCGGGCGGGCGCGGGCGCGGTCATTCGGCGGGCCAGCATGCCCCGGCCCCCATGCGGGATACAAGGGAAGGATCCATAGGCGATGCCGGCCGTCACCAGGCTGCTACGCGGGCCGAGCCCGGATGGTTTCGCGCGGGGCGCCACGGGACGTGCCGGACCGCCGGATGGGGGCGCGGACGGGGTTGGCGCACAAAACGACGATTTCCCGACGCCTTTCGGGCCTTTGCATCGAAATGGCCGTAGTACCATGCACCGCCATGACCCCGCCCTCGGAACTCCGCGGCGCCGTTCTCGGTCGAGGCTACCGCCTTGGCCACGCCGTCGAAGGTGAAGAGTCCGTCTTCGAGGCGACGCACGAGCGCGTACCGGGCCGGGTGGTGGTGCGTGTGTTCCCGAACGAGAGCCTCTCGCGCCCCGACGCGGGCGCGCGCATCCATCAGGCGGTCCGGCTGGCGTCGCTGCTGCGCGCGACGCACGCGATCCAGTTGCTGGACTTCAACCTCGCCGGCGACACGCCGGCCTTCGTCGTCACCGAACGGGTCGAGGGGCGCACGCTGGCGAAGGTGATGGCCGACGACGGGATGCTGTCGCTACCCGCCACCATCGACATCGTCGAGGCGATCGCGTCGGCCGTCCACGCCGCGCACCGCCTGGGCCTGACCCACGGTGATCTGCGGGCCCCGTTGATCGTGGTCCCCGACGGCGGCGGCGCGCGCGCCAAGGTGGGCGGCTTCGGATGGGCGAAGGAGCTGCGCGCGGCGGCCATTCAACCCCCGCGGCCGGGACTGCTGGCGCCCGAACAGCACGGCGGTCGCGTGGTGACGATCGATCCGCGCGCGGACCAATACGGGCTGGCCGGGCTGGCGTACGAGCTGCTGGCCGCCTGTCCCCCCTTCCCCGAGGAACCGCCGGGCGGTGAGCAGACGGCGCGCGTCCCTTCGCCGCTGGGCGAGCTGGTGCCGGGCATTCCGCACGCGGTCGACGAGGTGTTGCACCGCGCGCTGTCGCAGCGCCCGCGCGATCGCTTCGAGGACATCGCCGAGTTCGCCGCGCGCCTGCGGCAGGCGGCGGCGCACGCGCCCATCACCGTCCCGCTGGCGGCGCTGCCCGCGCTGGCCGTGCCGAACACGCGCCAGAACGGCGAGCGCAACGGCGCCCGCAGGTCGGTGCCCCCGCCGATGCCGGCGGCGCTGCCCGCGTTCCCGGTGGCGACCGACGAGATCACCGAGGAGATGGACAACCAGACGTTGTTTCCGCTGGTGGCGAAGGCCGACAGCGGCGGCACCATCAGTTCGCGCATCCAGCGCGAGGATTCGCTGGACATCGATCTGCTGGGGCACGTGGCGCGGGAGACGGGCTATGCCTCGGACGGGGAGCTGAACATCGACGTCAGCACCAGCGACACCGCCCACGCGCTGACGGGCAGCCGGCCCTATCCCATCGACGCCGCCGCCATCGCCGAGATGCTCGACTCGAAGGCGACGCCGCCGCCGGAGGTCGCGACGCTGGTGCAGCAGTCGCCGTTCATCTTGCCGGCCGTGCAGATGCGCGCGGAGGCGGAGACGCCGCCGCCCCTGACGCCGCCGCTACAACCAGCGGTACCCGGCGCGCTGCCGCGCCGGCCGTCGGCCCGCTACTCGACGCTGGCCGGTCTTCCTGGCGAGGTGCCGCGCCGGCCGTCGCAACCGCACGCCGCCGTCCCGGATCCGCTGCCCCGGCGCTCCTCGCAGCCGCACAGCGCCGTCCCGACCGAGCTGCCCCGGCGCTCCTCGCAACCGTACGCCGCCGTCCCGGCCGAGGTGCCCCGGCGCTCCTCGCAACCGCACGCCGCGGTCCCGGCCGAGGTGCCCCGTCGCTCCTCGCAACCGCACGCCGCGGTCCCGACCGAGCTGCCCCGCCGGCAATCGGCCCCTTACTCGACGCTCGGCGGCGTTCCCGGTGAGCTGCCGCGCCGGCCGTCGCAGCCGCACGCGGCCGTCCCGGGCGAGCTGCCCCGCCGGCCGTCCGCCCCCTACTCCACTCTCGGTGGCGTTCCCGGTGAGCTGCCGCGCCGGCCGTCGCAGCCGCACGCCGCTGTCCCGGGCGAGCTGCCCCGGCGGCCGTCCGCGCCGTACGCGGTCGTGCCGGTGGAGCTGCCACGGCGCCCCTCGCAACCGCACGCGGCCGTCCCCGGTGAACTTCCCCGGCGCCCCTCCCAACCCCACCCCACGCTGCGTGGCGCGGAGGAGATGCCCGCGCCCTCGTCATGGCCCGCCGTCGCCGCCCCCGGTCCCACGCCCTACCAGCCCGTGGTGGCGCCCCAAGACAGGTACGTGCTGCAGCCAGTGGAGATCAACCTGGGCCTGCCGCCCCCGCCGCCGCCGATGCCGCCGTCGGCGCGCCTGCGGACGCTGGGATACGGCGAAGCCCGGGGCCTGCAGGCGCAACGGCCCCTGTACGGCTACGGCGCGCCGGCACGGCCCTTCGTCGCCGACGCCGGCGCCTTCGCGCCAACGGTCGCGCCATCGGGCAAATGGAAGGTGGCGTTCGCGGCCGCCGCGCTGGTCCTGGCGCTGGGCGCCGTCTACGTGATGCAGGGGAAGGGAAGAGGAAAGTCAGCGCTCGCCACAGACCAAGCCACGCCCGCGGCGGTGGCGGCGGTCTCCCCGACGCCGGCCGAGAACCCGATCTTCGCCGGCGCGCCCGCCGCCATCATCGCGCCCGTCGACCCCGACACGGTGGACCCGGCGTCGAACGGTCAGGGCGACTGTGCCGTACGGATCACCTCGACCCCGGCGGCGGTGGTGATGATCGATGGCAAGGACACCGGCCACAGCACGCCGCTGCTCGGCTTCCGGGTCACCTGCGGCCTGCACCGCCTGCTGTTGCGGCACCCCGACAGCGGCATGCAGCGGGGCGACATCCTGAAGGTGATCCCGGGCCGCCCCTACACGGCCAACTACACCTTCGGCCCCAGCACGCTCGCGCCCGCTCCCGAGACGGCCGTGGACAGCGTCCCCCCTCGCCTGGCCATGAAGCGCGGGACCGCCCGCCGCCACACCCACCGGAGACACCACCGGCAGCGGCCAGCGCTTCAATACGTCGACGAGTTCGAGTGAAACGACGAGACGGCGAGCCCAGCTGGACCCGCCGTCGCGAAGCCAGGTCTCAGCCGCCCGGCAACGTCACGAACCGAGCACCGGCCCCGCCGCGCACGCGCAGCAGGTGACCGCCTGGACGGGCCGTCTTCAGCGCCGCCACCGCCTCCTCGCTCGAGTTGACCGCCTTGCGATCCACCTCGACGATGACCTCACCCTCCTTGAGGCCCGCGCGCTCCGCCGGGCTGCCGGGCGCCACATCGGAGATCACGGCGCCCTTCATGGCCAGGGCCTTGGGCAAGCCGAGCGACTCGGCGATGTCCGGGGTCAGCGTCTGCAGCCCCAGGCCCAGCTTGCCCGCGTCCGCCACCGCGGCCTCTTCGGCGCCGGGCAGTTCGCCCAGGGTCACCGTCGTGTTCAGCGCCTTGCCGTTGCGCAGGGCCGTCAGCTTGACCTTGGCGCCGATGCCCAGTGACGAGACGTAGTCGACGACGTCGGCACCGTACTCGATCTTGTGGCCGTCGATCTGCGTGATGACGTCGCCGGCCTGAACGCCAGCCTTCGCCGCGGGGCCGCCGGCCGACACCTCGCTGACGAAAGCGGCATGCTCGGGCACGCCGCTGCCCAGCGTCGCGCGCTTGGCAGGCTCCAGATCCGAGATGTCGCCCACCATCACCCCCAGGAACGGATAACGGACCCGCCCTTCCTTCAACAGGACCTGGCTGACCCTCCGCACCTCGTTGATGGGGATGGCGAACCCGTAAGCGCCCCCCGGCCCCGCGTTGATCAGGGTGTTGATGCCGACCACCTCGGCGTCCAGGTTCACCAGCGGTCCGCCCGAGTTGCCCGGGTTGATCTTGGCGTCGGTCTGGATGTAGCTGCGCACGCGATCGCCGGACATGTGCACGCGCCGCCCGGCGCGACCCTTACCGCTGATGATGCCCGCGGTGACCGTCTGCTCGAGGCCCAGCGGGCTGCCGATCGCCAGCACCCACTCGCCCACCTCCAGCTTCTCGGAGTCACCGAGGCGCGCCGCCGTCAGGGTGCGCGGCACCTTCTCCAGCCGCACCACGGCCACGTCGGTGCGGGGATCCGCGCCCACCACCTTGGCCGGAACCTCCGTGCCGTCCCACAGCGTGACGGTCACCTTCGACGCGTCCTCGACGACGTGGCGGTTCGTCACGATGTTCCCCGCCTGGTCGATGATAATGCCCGAGCCGGTGCCGTGGCGCGCCCCGCCGCCCGGCGGCATGCCCGGCCCGTCGCCTGGATCCATGTCGAAGAAGTGCCGGAAGATGTCGGGCAGATCGTCGGGGACGTTTTGCCGCCGCCGCTCGCCGCGCGCCACTCGCGGGGGGCCGGACTCGACATCGATGCGGACCACGCTGGGCCGCAGCGCCTTGGCCGTCGCGGCGAACGCCGACGACAGCACGCGCGCCTCGGCCGGCTTCTCCATCTTCGGGGTCACCGTCGCGGCCTGGGCAGGCGCGGGCGCCGGCGCGGCGGTGGCCGCGGTGCACCCCGCCCCTGCGAACAGCGCCAGCAACGCGCTGACGCGCGCCACACGTCCAAACGAATTTTCAGTCAATGTTGGTCCCTCGTCTCTCGTCGTCATGTGCCCTTTCCACCCCGATCCAACCCGACGGCGCCCAATTTTATTCGCACGACGCCGATAGACCCGGGTCGCCGCCGCGCGGATGCCCAGCAACTTCCAGCAGATGCGCCCGCGACGTCAACTCACCAAGATGCAGGGGGCCCGGACGGGACGAGGTCCGGGGTTCATCGATCACCGATGGCCGCGGATCGTCGGGGCGACCCGACCACCACCGCCGCGGGGGCCGCCGACGAAGCCGCCATGCCCGTGCGGGCCGTAGTAGCCGCGCACACCGGCGCCGAAGCCCACCCGGGGACCGTATCCGTAGTAGGGCCAGTACCCGAAGGCCCACGGACCATAGGGTCCCCAGAACGGAGGGCCGTACCAGCCGACCCACCAGGGGGGCACCACGCCGACGGCGACGTAACGCTGGCTCTCGGACTCGTACTCCTGATACGGCTCGCGCTGGAACGGCGTGTGCTCGGCGAAGGCGTCGTTGCCCGTCTGCACCTGCCACACCAGGTCGAACGAGGGCACCGCGCGCGCGTCCGTCGCGCCCCCCGGCATGCGGTAGTACAGGTCCAGCACCTTGTGTGTGCCACGAGGGATCTCGGTGTTGCCGTTCTGCCGCCCGTCGATCTCCATGAAGTCTGGTTTCTGGGGCGGACGGTTGCCTGCCACCAGCGTCACCTGCGACGGATCGATCGACCACGGCGTACTGCTCGAATCGTTGGCGACCGCCAACCGCACATGAATCAACTGCGCCCCGCCAGCGCCCTGTTCGATCTCGCGTGTCCCGAACGACGTCACGTAGGCTTCACCCTGCGGCGCACCAGGGGGGATCTCGTAGTGCGAGGCGGGAAACCCCTGCTCGTTCGCCGCGACGTGAGCGGTGGGTCGGAAACCGTACCGTTGCGTTCCACAGCCAGCGGCCGCCAGGGCGAGCCCGCACGCGGCCAGAACGACGATCCTTTTCATGGATTCCAGTTGGGATCACAAACGAGACGCCGTCAACAGCAGAACCGCGGCCCAGTGCGCGTGATCACCGGAAAAACAAGCACTTGGGCGCCCTGCGCGCGTCCTTCCTAGCCAGCCTTGCGCAGGTGCCAGGCCTTCGGCTGCAGGAACGTGCGGATCCCGTGCGTGGACAGCGTCGAGCCGATCCCCGAGTGCTTGCGCCCCGTCCACGGCAAGCGGGGGCTGACCCGATCGCAGCAGTTCCAGTACACGCTGCCGGCGTCCACGCGCGTCAGGATGGCGCGGGCCCGCTCGCGGTTCGCGGAGTACACGCCCGCGGTCAGCCCGTAGTCGTTGTCGTTCATGCGCCGCACCGCCTCGTCGTCGTCGTCGACGGGCGCGATGCCGATCACCGGCCCGAAGCTCTCTTCGCGCATCAGCGTCATGTCGTCGGTGGCGTCGGCCACCACCGTCGGCTGGAACGCGCCACCGTCCGGGGTGACCCGCTTGCCGCCCACCAGCAGGCGTCCGCCTTTCGCCAGCGCGTCGGCCACCTGCGCCTCCAGCACAGACAGCTGATCGCGACGCGCCAGCGCGCTGATGTACGTGTTGGCGTCCTCCGGCGCGCCCACCACGAACCCGCGCACCGTGTTCGCGAACGCCTCCAGGAACGCAGGATAGATCTTGCGCTGGACGTAGATCCGCTCGACCGAGCAGCAGCTTTGCCCGTTGTTGTACATGGCGCCGTCGGCCAGGCTCTCGGCCGCCGCCTGCACGTTCACGTCGTCGCAAACGTACGTGGGATCCTTGCCCCCCAGCTCGAGCTGCAGCTTGATCATCCGCCCCGCCACCGCGTCGGCGATGCGCTTGCCCGTGGCGAAGCTGCCCGTGAAGAACACGCCGTCGACGTCTCCCGCCACCAGCGCCGCGCCCGTGGCGCCGCCGCCCACCACGGCGATCATCACGTCGGCGGGGACGCCCGCCTGGTGAAGCAGTTCGACCATGCGCAAGCCGGTCAGCGTCGTCAACTCGGAGGGCTTGTACAGCACGGCGTTCCCCGTCAGCAACGCCGGCACGAACACGTTCGAGCCCACGAAGTAGGGGTAGTTCCACGCCGACACGTTCGCGATCACGCCCAGCGGCTCGAACCCGACGATTTCTTGCAACGAGGGCTCTTGCAGCGCCGCCTCGCCCTCGACCAGCACGGTCTCGTCGGCCAGCACCTCGGGCGTCTTGCGCAGGAAGAAGTCGATCCGCCCCGGCAGCGCTGACAGCTCGTTGCGCGCCTGCGCGATTGGCTTGCCCATCTCGCGCGTCAGCAACAGCGCCAGCTCTTCCTTGCTGGCGACCACGGCGTCGCGGAACCGCGTGATGGCGCCAAGACGCGTGTCGAGCGGCGTGGCTGCCCAGCCCGGCTGCGCGGCGCGCGCCCGTGCGACCTTGGCCGCGACGGCGGCCGCGTCGTCTTCGGAGACCTCTTTCAGCACCGTGCCGGTGGCGGGATTGACGATCTTCACGACTTCTTCCTCCTGCGAACCTCGTCCAGAAACGCGCCCAGCAACACCCCTGGATCCAGCATGCCCGGGTCCGCCAGCGTGGCCAGGAACTCGGGGTGCCACTGCACGCCGTAAGCGAATGGCCCGGCCGTCAGGCGCACCGCCTCCACCAGTCCGTCGGGCACCGAGCGCGCCTCGACCACCAGATCGCGCCCCAGCTCGCGCAGCCCCTGGTGGTGCACGCTGTTGATCCGCCCCGCGCGCAAACCGCCGTACCAGACCGACAGCAGCGAGCCGGCCTCCAGCTCCACGTCGTGGGCGTGGCGATCGTAGACGTCCCAGTCGCGGTGCACGCGGCCCTGCGGGTGCTGCGTGGCGATGTCCTGCCACAGGGTGCCCCCCAGCGCGACGTTCAACACCTGCGCGCCCCGGCACACGCCCAGCACGGGCCTGTCGGACTTCAGGCAGACGTCGATCAGCTCCATCTCGTAGACGTCGCGGGCCCGATCGCCGGACCACTCGGGGCGCACCGGCGTCTCGCCGTAGCTCTCGGGCGCCATGTCGGCCCCCCCCTGCAAGATCAGCCCGTCGATACCGAGCCCGTCGACCAGATCCTTCGCCCACAGCGTGCCGCTGGCGCGCGGCAACATCACGGGCAGCGCCCCCGCGGCCATCAGCCACTGCAGCATCGACTCCTCGGCGTACAGCAGCGTCTTCCCCTTGAACAGGTTGCGCGTGGGGTCCGCGTGCATGATGCACGCGGAGACGCCGA
>Ga0207652_10000954_pt1 | contig 27068 bp, 24 predicted proteins | sample KBSC63BmetaG_FD_184334 | JGI IMG/M metagenome (GOLD analysis project Ga0207652, IMG submission 184334) | Corn rhizosphere microbial communities from Kellogg Biological Station, Michigan, USA - KBS C6-3B metaG (SPAdes) (version 2) | ecosystem: Host-associated > Plants > Roots > Rhizosphere ...
CAGGACGATGTCGTGTCGGCGGTACCGGGCGGATTGGTCGACATCGCATTGATGATCATCGACAGCTGGGCCGGGATCAATCACGACGTATCCATCACGGCGACACCACTATGGACCTTGTCGATGAAGCAGTCGCGAACGCAACTGGTATCGGGGCAACCGCTTTACGAATATTTTTCCAACATTATGGAAAAGAATAACGTGAAACTGTTGTGTTTGCTGGATATCGGGCCACCGGTAATCGCGACACGCTTTCCGTTGACCAAGGCGGAAGACCTCAACGGAAAGGTCGTGCGGGCACTTTCAAAGGGCAGCGCAGAGAATTTGCAAGCGCTGAAATCGTCTCCGATCGTGATGGGCGTAGGGCAGGTCTACGCAGCCCTTCAGCGTCACACCGTGGACGGCGCGATGAACGGTATTCAGGGCTCCATCGGGTTACGCTATTATGAAGTTGCCGACTATGAGCTCGCCACGGGAGGTGTTTTGGGCACCGTAGTCAGCGGCTACATTATGAACCTCAAAAAATACCAGTCGCTACCTCCTGACCTTCAGTCGGCTATTTTACGAGCGGTCAATGAAACGCGGGCCCATACCCAAGATTATATTATAACGACGTATCCTAACTTTCTGACTGAGGCCAAGAAACGGGGTATGAAGGTCTTCGAAATTGAAAAAGGAACTTCAAGCTGGGACAGTTGGCAGTCAGCGTTGACACGATACAAAAGTGATATTCGCGCTACCTACTCGAGCGCGTTGTTGAGATTGATGCCTTAGCAGTTGGTGCCAAACATGTTCTCATTATGACTCGAAATGATGAGCAAGCATTGGTGCGTTGCGTGAACGCTTAGATGGTCCCATCAGTGTTTGCATGTGATGACTTGTGTGGCATTCTATTTGTTTGCGTAACACCCTCAAAGAGTGAAGAAGCGAGATTCTGTCTAACAATCCGCGTTATGTTTTGCTGTTGGTGTGGTGAATATACCATGGACATTTTACAGACCGGGTGGCGCAAAGCGTCCTCTTTTTTCAAGTCCACGGTTGATGTTTTTTCTGCGAGTCCGCCGCAGCGCCGAACTTGGAGCCAGACAGAGGCAATCGTGATAGCTTGCGAAATCGAGCCGCTCGATCTTGAATTAGCTTTGCTCTATGTGCCGAAGGTCACTTATGAATTCAGTGCAAATGGCGAGGAATTCCGTTGTACTGAAATGATCAGGCAGAGACCGAATTTTGCGCGAACAGCAAGCTGCTGGAGCGATTTAAGCGAGGTACTAAAATTCGGGTGATGTACAATCCGGCAAGTCCACGTATGACGCATCTTGTTAAAACCTGACCTGGCAGGATCACGCCGTGAGGTCATGATTACCACTCACTGAATTACACGACAGTGATCTCCACCCGCGCTATTTGATTGATATGGACGTCAGACGGCTGGACGTTTCCTTGACTATCCGTTGCACGTACGAAGATGATGTACCGCCCAGTTTGTGAAGCCGTCCAAACAGCTTCGAATGGCTGCCAAGCATGGTCTATTCTAGGGCCGACTTTTGCTTCCAACCATGGGCTGTCCCGGCCAACGCGAACTTCTACGCGTTCAACCTCGTGGACTCCCCACGCCCAACCAACGATTTGGTGGGTACCGATGGAGACGACATCATCTGTTTGGTGGCTCGTCAGCATACTGTTCACTTGAACCTCGGCGACCTGATGACGCTCAATAGCCCCGTCAACCGTATCAGCGGTATTATAGAGCACACTTGAGAACAAGCCGCTGGGCCGACCGTGAGCGACGACTAGTTTGTTGACCCATTTGACGGAATTGGTGCCGTAATATCCGGGAACAATGATCCGGAGAGGGAAGCCATGTTCGGGAGGCAAGACCTCGTCGTTCATCTCGTAGGCGAGCAGAACGTCGTTCCGCCGTACGCGTTCCAACATTAGATCTTTTCGATATTCAGAAACGCGCTCTGCTGTTGCTGTGCCGGGACGGTAGACACCCCAATCCGCGCCATCGATCCAAACGTGACTGGACCCGGAAAGCGGTTTTGCTAGTTCAAGTATATGCGCCAGAGGCACGCCGCGCCATTTCGCGGTACTCACCCGCCGTACTGGCTTGTCGGGAACGAGGGGATCACCTGCGCATTCCAGCGTGACGATCATTGTTCGCGCCGGAAGCTCTCGAATGGATTGCAAGCTCAGGATCTGAGGTTGTGCGACCGCCCCGCTGACCGTAACCGTCCATTCTTCCGCGCTGAGGCGCGGGATGCCTAGCGCCGCCAATACGAAGTGGCTGGGAGTTGGCGTAATGAAGGATCGCACCCCCCCGGGAGTTGTCTCTCGCAGAACCGTCTTGTCAGCGGGATCCATTACTATCTTGGGCATGCCTTCTGACCTCTCGGGCTATGCGCGTAACGCCGCAGCACTATCGTGTCGCGTTCGGCTTTACCTCGGCTGCCCGTACGATACAATTACCACTGTTGGATTTTCTGACAGGACAGAAGCGACGTTGCTTCGCCGAACGAAATCAAAGCTCCGTCCCGCCGCGTATGGTCGTCGGTAGGGTCGAGAAGGGACGTTCTATGCGGAACAGCTTCGATTATATCATTGTTGGTGCCGGCTCAGCCGGCTGCACATTGGCATATCGTTTGTCAGAAAATCCGGACGTCAATGTCCTCATCCTCGAAGCCGGCGGATGGGATTACAACCCATGGATTCATATTCCGCTTGGCTGGCCTCGTCTTCTGCTCAATCGCATGAATGATTGGATGTATTTTTCGGAGCCTGAGCCAGGCGTTGGCGGCAGACCGATCGAATGCGCGCGGGGTAAGGTGGTGGGCGGATCATCGTCCATTAATGCGATGGCTTATGTGCGGGGCCATCGTGGGGACTACGACCGCTGGGCCGCCAAGGGCTTAGATGAATGGTCGTATGCTCATGTTTTACCGTATTTCCGGCGTCAGGAATCGTGGGAACACGGCGTCAGCGAGTTCCGGGGTGGCGATGGACCGCTTAGCACACGTTTTTCGCGATATGCCGATCCGCTTTCAGAGATGTTTATCGCCGCTGGGCGATCTGCCGGGTATGACTACACCCCCGATTACAACGGCAAACAGCAAGAGGGCTTTGGTCAATGGCAGGCGACAATTCGCAACGGACGTCGATGCAGCGCCGCAGTTGCTTATTTGCGACCCGCGCTCAAACGGAACAACCTAACCTTGATAATCAACGCGCTGACGACGCGTCTGGTCACCCAGGGCAATCGAGTAACTGGCGTGGAATACATCAGAGCTGGGGTGAAAAGATCCGCCGCGGCCGAAAATGAGGTCATTCTGTGCGGAGGGGTCATTAATAGCCCGCATCTGCTGAATTTGTCCGGAATCGGAGATCCAGACGATCTCCGCTCTCTCGACATCGACGTTAAAGTTCCACTCAGAGGTGTCGGCAAAAACCTTCAGGACCATTTGTCCGCGGCAGTCACCTATCTTCGGAAAGAACCGGGGCCGCTGCACAAGAACATGCGTCTCGATCGTATCGCCAGCGAACTTGGCAACGCGTATTTCTTCGGTAAAGGTATTGCGACCGACCTGCCGTCTGGCGGAATGGCGTTCCTCAAAAGCAACCCGGATGAGAAGTTGCCTGATGTTCAGCTTATTCCCATTTCGGCGCCGATGACGGCCGCACCCTATCTCGCTCCCTTCCGTAAAAGTTACGACGATGGCTTTGCCATCAGGGCAGCAGTGCTCCGGCCGGAGAGCCGCGGGTACGTTCGATTAAAAACGGCCGATCCAACACAAGCGCCAATGATCGTGCAAAATTTCCTCGCGACGGACAAAGATCGGCGGGCCATGCGCGCTGCCGTGCGGATCGCGCGTGATGTAGGCAGGCAGAAACCTCTTGAGAGTCTTATTGCCAAAGAACTGGCGCCAACTGCTAATGCCTATTCTGACGCGGATATCGATGCTCACGTCGATGCGACTGGCATATCCGTCCATCATCCGCTCGGTACCTGCAAAATGGGGCACGCGTCGGATCCAACGGCCGTAGTGACCCCGGATCTTCACGTTATAGGAATCGAGAGGCTACGCGTCGTTGATGCTTCCGTGATGCCGGATCTGATCGGCGGAAATATCAACGCGCCGGTGATCATGATTGCTGAGAAAGCCGCCGATATGATTCAAGGTCGCGCGCCGCTAGCCCCAGCACGAGTTTAACGACACCATCCGAACGAGTGAGCATGGACGCGCTCAACTTTTGCATGCGCCACCTGTGCAAAGTGCATCTTTTTAAAACGTAGCGGCGCGGCACCTCCATTATTGATATCGTGATATTCTACGACTCTAATCCAAAAAAGTTACAGTCGACCATAATCGATGAAAAATCGCGAACTTCCCGTATAAATTGATTGTCGAAGCTGAAAGGTGCGTCTATAATCGAACCTCACGATATCGCTAGACTGATTTCGTAAGATGTCATAGGTAGGAAAATGGACACGGCCATAAGGTTCGACTCAGACGGGATTTCGCTGGCTGGCAACTTCACAATACCTGAGGGTGTACAGCATGGCCGTATCCCCGGCCTTGTTGTGGCGCACGGTTTCGCGGGCGCGCGGTATCCGACACTGGCTGCTCATCTCGCGGGCCTCGGCTACGGAGTGTTGTCGTTCGATTTTCGTGGTTACGGACAGAGTGCGGGCGATCGCGGCAATGTGGTACCGCAGGATCAGGTTAGCGACATCAGCAATGCAGTCGGTTGGTTGGAGGGCAGGCCGGAAATCGATCCGAAGCGGATCGGGGTGGTCGGCTCCAGTCTCGGCGGTTCGATCGCCATCATGGCGGCGGCGAAGGATCCGCGAATTAAGGTTTGTGTTGCGGGTTGTCCGCTCGGCCACGGCGACGCCGCGTTGCGCAAGCTTTACGATACCGACGCAAAGTTCGATGCCTTCATGAAGAAGGTGGAAGAGACAAAGCGCAAAAACAGCCGACTCGGGCGTTTCGAAATCGTGTTCATTCCGGAAGAATTGCGAACCTTCTTGCCGCCCGGAACTCCGATGGAGTTCACCGCGGACACGGTCTATGGCTTCCTCGCGCTCAATCCCCTAGACGTTATCAAGAGCATCGAGCCGCGTCCCGTCTACATCATCCATGCCGAAGATGACCACGTCGTGCCTGTCAAAGACGCGCACGAACTCAAAGCGAGGGCCGGGCGGCATTGCGACCTGGAAGTCGTCCCGACCGGCGATCATTTTATCTTCGGCGCCAAGCCGGTGATCGAGCGGATCGGGAGTTGGCTGGTGAAGAAATTCCCCCCGACGTGACGGGGTAAGCGAAACGCTATCGTAAGTTTTGTTGCTCAACCAAATTTAGGAGTTGAAAATGGCTAAGCCGGTTCTTTTCGGTGAGTTAAATACCTTCAGCATGCAGGCGCTGGTTGACGGCGGAATGCGAACTGCGATTCTTCCCGTTGGTGCGACGGAGCAGCACGGGCCGCATCTCCCGCTGAATCTCGATTATGTGTGTGCAGAAAGCATTGCGCGGGGTGTTTCGGAGCAAACCGGCATTCCGGTCTTCCCGGCGTTGCCTTTCGGCCATTCCGGCGGACACCTTGGCTTTCCGGGAAATCTGTCGCTGCGCCCAGAGACTTTCCAAAAGGTCATCGAGGAACTGTCCGAGTGGGCCTACGGAATGGGATTCCGGCAATTGGTCTATCTCAACGGTCATCTGCCGAACCTCTTCCCGCTGCAGAGCGCGGTGGTCAATCTGTTGGTCGCGCATCCAGACTTTCAGCTTAAGGCGTTGAATTGGTGGGACATCACGCCCGACCTGCAGAAGCAGATGTTCGGCGATACCAGCTACGGTTTCCCACACGGCAATATCGTCGAAAGCGCGCTTATGCGTTACCTGCGCGACGACCTCGTCGACATGTCGCAAGCGACCCCAATGCCCGGCCAGGGAAAGAAGCTCTTCTTCTCGTATTTGCTGCGCAACCTGTCGCGCACTGGACATATGGGAAACCCCAGCGTGTCGACAGCGGAGCTGGGTGAGAAGATTTATCGTATGGCCGTCGACGGCCTTTCGGAGCAACTCAAGGCGGCACGTACCGAACAGCCGCCCGTTACCGAGCCGCCATTGGTAAGGTAGTCCAGCGCATGCCGCGCATCGCATCGTTTGAAGTTGGCGTACGCCATGCTGCTTGATGTCAGGGGAGTTGGAAAAACGTTTGCAGGGCTCGAGGCCCTGCGTGATGTTACGCTTTCGATTTCGGAAGGTCGGATCTACGGCCTCATCGGTCCGAACGGCGCCGGCAAAACGACGCTGTTTAACGTCATCACCGGCATGCTTCCCGCGACGACCGGTACGATAAGTTTCAAAGACGGAGACATCACTCGCCTCAAGCCTCATCAAATTGCCCGTCGTGGAATTGCGCGCACCTATCAACTTGTGCGGCCGTTCCAGGAACTGAACGCAGCGGAAAACATCGAAGTCGGCATTCTGTATGGCCGCGAAAATCCGTTCCCGTCGTCCGGCGATATCTCGGCAGAGACCGAGAAATACTTGAACTGGGTGGGGCTTTCCGAAAAGGCTTTTCACCCCGTCGGTGATCTTAATCTTGGAGAACGCAAGCGGCTGGAAACAGCTAAAGCGCTCGCCGCATTGCCGGATTTGATCATGTTTGACGAGGTGCTTGCCGGCCTTAACCCCACGGAGACGGTTCAGGCGGTGGATCTCTTCAAGCGCATCTGCGCGGCGGGGATTACGATCCTGATGATAGAACACAACATGCAGGCGATCATGTCCGCATGCGAATATATTTTTGTTCTGCATCATGGCGAGAAGATCGGGGAGGGAACGCCGCAACAGGTCTCTGCCGATCCGAAGGTTATCGAAGCCTACCTTGGGCGCAAGGATTTCAAGTTAGAGCGGCGGCAGCGGCTGGTAACCCATGCTTGAGGTCACGAATCTTACGGCGAGTTATGGCGCAATCCAGATTCTGTGGAATGTCTCGCTGCGCGTCGCGCAAGGCGAAATTGTCTCGCTTTTGGGTGCCAACGGTGCCGGCAAGACCACGACCATCCGCGCATTGGCCGGTGAAATTGCGACATCCGGCGGGATCGTCAAGTTTCGCGACCAGGACATCACCAGTCTTCCCGCGTACAAGACGGTGGAAACAGGCCTGGTGGAAATCCCGGAAGGTCGTCAGATCTGGGGTGGATTGAGCATCGAGGACAATCTCGATCTCGGTGCTTATTCGCGACGCGCCCGTCCCGATCGTCATCGCTCGAAGGAATGGGTCTATTCGCTATTTCCTGTCCTCGCACAGCGTCGCAAGACCTCGGCGCGGGACCTGAGTGGCGGTCAACAGCAAATGCTGGCAATTGGCCGCGCGTTGATGGCCAAGCCACTTCTCCTCATGCTCGATGAGCCGTCGCTGGGGCTGGCGCCGCAAATTGTCGAGGAATTGTTTGCAATTCTGGTTCGCATTAACGACGAGAATATCTCGATTTTGCTGGTCGAACAGAACGTCGAGTTTGCGCTTCGCATAGCCGACCGCGCGTACGTGCTTGAGCATGGACGCATGACTCAGGAAGGACCCGCGGAAGAGCTTCGCAAAAGCGACGATATTCGTGCGGCGTTTCTCGGTTTGTAACGGACGATGAGATGAAAAAACTCGATAAGCGTGTGACGTTGGTAACTGGAAGTCAGCGGGGGCTTGGAGCGGCGATCCTTCGCGAGTTTGCTGCGGAAGGCGCAACATGCGTCGTCAATTATCTGGGTCCGCAGGAGCTGGAGACAGCCAACGACCTGGTCGCTGAATTGCGCAACGACGGAAATCACGCGATCGCGCTGCCGGCAGATGTCTCCGATACCGCACAGGTAGAGGCGATGATCGGCAGGATTCGCGAAGAATTCGGCCGGCTCGACGTTCTCGTGAACAACGCAGGCGTCAACACCCTGCGCACATGGGAGGATATGGACCGCGAAAGTTGGGATCTCACCATGGCCGTCAATCTCACCGGTGTCTTTAACTGCTGCAAGGCCGCCCTCGCGCTGATGAAAGAGCAGAAGAAAGGCGCCATTATCAATCTCGCGTCGATTGCGGCCTTTATCGGCCGCGGCAATGTCGATTACATTGCTAGCAAGAGCGCGCTGCTTGGCATTACTCGAAGTATTGCCCGTCAATACGGCAAGTATGGTGTGCGTGCCAATTCCATTTCTCCGGGATTTCACAACACCGACATGGTCCGGCGCGCGCGCCAGTCCAGCAATGAAAATGCGGATGAATTCATCAAGATGGTTCCGCTTGGTTACCTGCCGGAACCCGATAGCATCGGCAAGGCTGCGCTGTTCCTGGCGTCCGACGATTCTTCGTACATCACCGGCCACAATCTCGTTGTAGATGGCGGTCTCACGCTGCGTTGAGAAAGAGAAGAGAAGTAGTGGACATCTTCCTGCAGGTTCTCATTGGTGCGGTGCTTCAAGGTGCGCTCTATACGCTGGGCGCGTTTGGCCTGTCGCTCTCGTTCGGCGTTCTCAAGATTTTGAATCTAAGCCACGGCGATTTCTTGACGCTGGGCGGCTTTCTCGGATTCTTCGCGCTCACCTACCTCGGCATCAATCCGTTTCTATCTGCATCGATCGCAGGACTATTGGGTTGTGGTCTCGGCTGGCTCTTCTACCAGGGTCTGATTTCTCGGATCGTTGGCCGCAGTTTTCGGCAGATGTTGACGACTTCGGTGATGATCACTCTTGGCGTGTCGTTGATCATCGAGGACACCACTTCGTTTTTGTGGGGCGGAGGATCGACCGGCATTCCGTATCAGCTTTCAAATATTGAATGGGGCGGCGTCGTATTTCCTCTCTTACGCGTAACCTTGTTGGCGGGAACTGTTTTTCTGACGATCGGGCTGCATCTTTTTCTCACCCGCACGTATATCGGCCGCGCCGTGGTCGCGGCGTCGATGAATCCGGTTGGTGCGACTGTGGTCGGAATCGATACTCGCTTCGTCGGCATGCTCACATTCGCGCTCGGCATTGGCTTGGCGGCGGGAACGGGCGTATTTTACGCCACGTTATATTCAATCGAGCCTTTCATGGGGCTCGGGCTGACCCTCAAATATCTCGCGATCATTATAGTTGGCGGAATGGGCAGTCTGCCCGGAGCTTTGCTCGGTGGGTTCATCATCGCTGCGTCGGAGTCCTACACGACCTACTATATCGGTGCTCAGTGGTCTCCCCTGATTGCGTTCACGATTCTAATTTTAGCGCTGCTCATCCGGCCTCAAGGATTGCTTGGGAAGGCGGAAGCATGACAGCAAAATTCACATGTCCGGAAGTCCGGCGTTCCAAGCGTCGGAGCGGATTGATCCTGTTGGCGGCCGCGATGGCTGGCGCTGCGCTCGTTCCGGTACTGGGCACGTCCTACCACATCTCGTTGGTCTTCTTTCTTTTCATTTCCATAACGCTTGCCAGCACCTACGATATTCTTGCCGGTTTCACCGGCTACCTTAATCTGGGACATGCCGCGTTCTTTGGCATGGGCGCGTATGTCTTCGGCATTACCATTCAAGCGGGTGGCGGCACTGCGCTTGCTCTCGTGCTCACACCAATTGTGACTGTGATATTTTCCGTCGCGATCGCATACCCGTTGTTCCGGCTTCGTGGCGCCTATTTCGGGATTGCGACCTTCGGCGTCCTTAACGTGATGGGAGTTCTCGCCACCAACCTGCGCGATCTCACGGGCGGAACGACAGGTCTTTCAATTCCGCCGACGGTCAGTACCGAAATTACCTTTTATATGGCGGGCGTAGTTTGTTTCGCAGCAATTCTTCTTAATACATGGATTGCCACTTCGCGGCTCGGTCTTGGCTTGCTTGCCACGCGAGAAGACGAAGAAGTCGCGGAAGGCTCGGGTATCGGCACGATGCGTATCAAGATTTACGCTATGGCGCTTTCCGCCGTTCTCCCGAGTTTCGCCGGTGCAGCGTATATGTGGCAGACGACTTACATCGACCCTGCATCCGGTTTCGGGTCAGGAGTGGCGTTTGCTCCTGTCATCATGGCGATGCTTGGTGGCAGCGGTACGGTGATTGGTCCGATTATCGGCGCAATTTTTCTGACCGTCATTGAAGAGGTTCTTTGGTCGCACGTCGGTTATCTGCAACTCACCATGTACGGCATCGTTCTGGTCTGCGTCGGTATCTTCATGCCGGGTGGACTCATGCGAAGTAATTACTTCGCGAAATTCTACGCGCGAATTGGTTTGCCCGATCACTATGGATACCAGCCATCCCGTCTTCTGCGCATCATGTCAGAAGATAGTAAATGACAAGGAGATGCCCAATGAAACGTCGATCTTGGAAAATTCTAGCTGCCGTAGCGGCCCTTTCCGTTATCGCTATGGCACCCGCAAGTGCGCAAGACGTCATTAAAATCGGCGTGACTGCGCCAATCACCGGTGGCCTTTCCAGTATCTACTCTATCCAGGGAAAGCTCTGGGACGCCTGGACGCAGGCTCAAAATGAGGCTGGCGGAATCTTTGTCAAATCTCTGAACAAGAAACTTCCCATCAAGATCGTCTACTACGACGACAAAAGCGATCCGAAGGTTTCTGTGAAGTTCTATGAGCGTTTGATTTCTGAAGACAAGGTTGACTTCCTGATGGGGCCTCCCGGCAGCCCGATCGCATTTGCAGCCAGCACCGTCGCAGAGCGTTATAAGTTTCCGATGATCCACGGCGCTGCCAGTGACCCGCAAATATTTGCCCGCGATTTCCACTACATCCAGGGTGTACTGGGTCCGGCTACCGATTGGTCGCACTATTTCTTTGAGATGCTTGGTAAAGAGGGCAAGGTCAAAACGGCCGCATTGGTCGTCGAAGACTCTCTTTATTCACGCGGCGTCGCGGTAGGTGTCCGCCAACTCGCCGAAAAGAACGGCATCAAAATCGTCGTTGATCAGACGATTCCGGCTGATAACCAGGATTTCACCGCGATAACTTCACAGATCAAGCAGGCCAATCCGGATCTGGTTTACGTGGCAACGTTCCCGCCGTTTTATATTCGCTTCGCAAAACAGGCGGCCGAACTGGGCCTCCATCCCAAGGCGTTACATTGTTCGACCTGCTCGGCCGTCTCGGTGCGCAATGGTCTTGGCGCTGAAGCCAACGGAATTACTGGAGAGGTGTTCTGGATTCCTGGCATGAAGCTCGGCGATTACAAGATGCTCGAGCGCGCGCTTGAGATTAGTGGCCTCGATCCGGTTCAATGGACCTTTGCGCTTATTTCCATCCCCGCGCTGGAGGTTATTCGCGTCGGCATCGAAAAGGCCGGAACGCTGGATCGGGAAGCCGTGTATGCGGCCATACAGTCGAACGAAATTCCGACGGTGATGGGCACATTTAAGGCCATGGGTAAAGGAATTGGAACACTGAATCCGCTTCCAATGCAGGTTCAGGATGGAAAGGTCGGAGTGATCTTTCCACCAGAGGCCAAAACAATGGACTACAAGTTTCCTCGTAATTGACACTAGCTATTTGAACGGGAGAACGCGTAAATGTTGCTGCAAGGAAAAAGCGGAATCGTTACCGGCGCGGCAGGCGGAATGGGGCGCGCCGCATCCGAGCTGTTCACGCGCGAGGGAGCTCAGGTTGTATGTGCCGATGTTGATCTCGGGGGCGCACAGGCAACGGCGGCGAGCCTGGGCTCGACGGCAATCGCTTCGCGGCTCGACGTTTCGTCGCGCGACGATTGCGCGGCGACCGTAGGGGCGGCTTTGACTAAGTTCGGCCAGATTGACTTTCTGGCCAATTTCGGGGGCGTCTGGGATGGTCGTAACACGGCCGAAATTGAGGATGAGCACTGGGATCGGATTATGGACGTCAATCTGAAAGGTACCTTCCAAATCTGCCAGGCAGTTTCGGCGGTTATGGCGAAGCAAAAGCGAGGCCGGGTGGTTCTAATTGGATCCATCGCCGCCCGAGTCGGCGGTGAGATGGGTGGCCCGCACTACGCGGCATCCAAGGGCGGCGTAATCTCGCTCGCCCGGGCGTTGGCCAGACGATTGGGGCCGAGCAATGTGACGGTGAACACGATCAATCCCGGGGCGGTCGAGAGCGCCATGACGGCCAACTGGTCGCCGGAAGATAAGGCCCGTCTTGCCAAGGTCACGCCCTTGGGGCGCTTGGGGCAGCCGCTCGACATTGCGCGGGTCGCACTTTTCTTGTGTTGTGACCTGTCCGGCTGGATGACTGGACAAACTTTGGAGGTGAATGGCGGCGCTTATTTCGGTTGATGCTTGCAATTTCTGTATATCGGCAACTCAGTGAAGGGCATAACAAACCTCAATGCTTTTGCGCGACGACATTTATACGACGTTACGGGGGGAGATCCTGACGTGCGCTTTGCTGCCCGGCTCCGACTTGCGTGAACAGCAATTGGCGCAACGATTTTCGGTTAGCAAATCCCCCGTCCGGGAAGCTCTTTTACAGCTACAGCGCGAACACTTGGTCGAGGTTGTGTCGCGACAAGGGTATCGTGTCACCCCGATCTCGATGAGCGATGCCCGCGACATGTATTCGCTCAGGATGGTCTTGGAGTCCGCATGCGTCATCGCGGCGGCGCATCAAGCCAAGGATGAAACGCTTGCTGCGCTTGATGTGCATCGTAAAGTGCCGAAGCAAATAAGCACGGAAGAATTTATTCGTCGCAATCGAGAATTCCACTGTGAGCTTTTCCGAGCGTCAGGAAATGAGCGGATGGAGGCAGTCGCGCGTGAATTAATCGAGCAAATGGATCGGATGACTCTGATCAGCATTCACGCAATTAAAGGTCATGACACAGTCCAGTTGGTTCAGGAGCATTGTCGTATCATCAACGCGCTGCAGGCGCGAAATGGACGTCTTGCCGCCAAGCTGATGCGCGAGCATGTGGGTGCTGCTGCCAAGCGGATGCTGAAAGTGCTGGGAAGTTCGGCGGTCATGACTTGAAATTACTACCGGCGTCGAAGGAACGGACTCGGAGTAATTAAACGAGGAGCTTGACGCTTTCGACATTCACGAACATTCAAAGGTAAGCTTCGACGGTGGGCCGGTATTGCTGACCTCACCAGTGCAGGGACGGCAATATGCGACTGCGGGACTGTCATAATTTTCACGATTTCCGGCGGCTTGCCAAACGACGGTTGCCAGGCCCGATCTTTGATTATATCGACGGAGCTGCCGATGACGAGGTAACCCTTCGCCGAAACACCGCAAGTTTCGAGAAGTGTGATCTGCTGCCGAGCGTCTTACGGGGCGTGGAAACGGTCGACATGTCGGTCACGGTGATGGGCCAGAAGCTCTCGATGCCGGTCTATTGCTCGCCTACTGCACTCCAACGCCTATTCCATCATGAGGGGGAACGCGCCGTCGCAGGCGCGGCCGCCAAGTACGGCACAATGTTCGGTGCATCTTCGCTCGGCACGGTTAGCATGGAGCAATTGCGAAAGAAGCACACAACTCCCCAAGCCTATCAATTCTATTATCACAAGGACCGCGGTCTCAACCAGGCCATGTTGCAACGTGCAAAGGAAGCCGGTGTCGACGTAATGATGCTGACGGTGGACAGTATCACGGGCGGCAACCGCGAGCGCGACCTGCGTACGGGTTTTTCGATTCCGTTCAAGCTCACGCTTGGCGGGATGTTTCAGTTTGCGATCAAACCGATGTGGGGCCTCAATTACCTCTCTCACGAGCGATTCGAATTGCCTCAACTGGATAGCCATGTCGACATGGGTGGCGGAGCCATGTCGATTGCCAGGTATTTCACCGAGATGTTGGACCCTTCCATGAATTGGGATGATGTGGCGGAAATGGTTCGACTCTGGAACGGTCAATTCTGTCTAAAGGGCATTATGACCGTCGCCGATGCCAAACGCGCTGTCGAGCTGGGTTGCACCGGCATCATATTGTCCAACCATGGCGGTCGGCAGCTCGACGGCTCGCGCGCCGCATTCGATCAACTATCAGAAATTGTAGATGCGGTCGGTGACCGAATCGACGTGATAATGGATGGAGGGGTACAACGCGGAACGCATGTTTTGAAGGCGCTTTCGCGCGGCGCCAAGGCGGTGGGTGTTGGACGTTACTATCTCTTTCCGCTCGCCGCGGCGGGTCAGGCAGGCGTTGAACGCGCCTTGGGGTTGATGCGCGCCGAGATTGAGCGAGGAATGAAGCTGATGGGCTGCAGGTCCATCGACCAGCTCTCTCGCGAAAACCTGAGATTCAGATAATCGTTGTTCCAGTTTCCAGAAGACATTAAGGGCGGAAACCGACTTCTCCATCGATCGGCATGCCGTCGGCACTTTCAGCGCCAAGTTCCTTCACGTCAACAAAAGTGACAGGGCTAAGTCGCTTGCGGTTCACGGTGAGCGAAAAAACATCGAAACGATTATAGTATCCCACGACATCATGAAACTGCTTGGGCTCAACGCAATGAGTAAGATCAAACTCGGCGTATGCAATGCCTTCTTGCTCCTGAAGATGGTCACCAAGCGTTTCGCCGGTTGGGTCGACAAAAAAACTTGCTGCCCGCTGCGTGCGATCCAGGATGTCGGCCGCCTGCGGATCTCGTGCGACCAAAAAGGCACGCATGTCTGCATCCATAAAGCCGGCGGTGACGATACCAAATGCTTTGGCCTCAAACGAATGGGCGCTGGCGCGAATGCGATTGGCGGCAACGTTATTGAAATTGCTGCCATTGCCAGGACGGCGCGTTGGCCATATCGGGGGCCAGCTTGAAATATGGATCTGTTCTGCCTGGGCCATTAGCGAATACCGCGCCAGGGGATTGGTATTTTCTCCGCAAATCAGATTGCCGACCCGGCCGACCGGCGTATCAACCACTCTTAGCCCTGCGCCGTCTCCCGACGCCCAGATCAATTTTTCGTAGAACGTTGGAACGAGCTTGCGATGATGATTTAAAATGACACCGTCATGGCCGATAAGGATGTTCGAATTCCATATGGCCCCCACGCTTGCGGGTGAACTCTCGCTGATCCCCATCGAAATGCAAACGCCAAGCGTCTTTGCTTCTCGCCTGAGGGATGCAATCTCGGACCCGTCGGCTAACACCGACTGGCTTGCCATTTTTACAAACAGATCATGGTTTTCGATCGGGGCCCATAGCGCAGCCCAGACCGGAAAAGCCGGAATGTAGGTTTCTGGAAATGCGACAAGCTGGGCTCCCGCGCGAACGGCTTCTCTTATGATCGATATGGCTTTCGCAGTCGTGGCGGCCCGATCAAGAAAGACAGGAGCGGCGTGCACCGCAGCAACCTTCACACACATAGACATCTCAAAAGCATCCTTCTGCCAAAACACTGTGCTGGTTGGAATGATTTATAGCATGACAATAGCTATGCACTACTTCTCAACGGGAAATGGTTCCACAATTACGCATGACCGCATTCTAGGTGACCGCCTCAGCTTCAATATCTATACCGGGACTGCGACAGCGACGGCAAAATTGCCAGCAAATTTCAGCATCAATTTGCCGTCGAACTGGCGATATTCGCCAACACATCTGTTGCCTGGGACCAGATCTTTTCGATCGGGGGTCGTCCTTGTCGGAAACCCAATTCGGTTAGTAAGTGTGGTCGAATCGGGTGATGCTATGCCTATGAGAGATGTCTGCAGGCTAATCTGGTTGGCGCTGGTTGGATTGTTGCAATCGCGCGTGTCGTTGGAAGTTGAGATTCTGGCGCTTCGTCTCCTCAACGTGCTACGGCGTAAATCGCCGAAGAAGCCGACCTTTACGATCATAGACCGTCTGGTATTTGGCGCCCGGCATGCTGGACGCTCTCGCGATCGTCGAACCGCAGACGGTGATCCGTTGGCATCGTGCCGGTTTCCGAGCGTATTGGCGCTGGAAATCAAAACCTCGCGGCGGGCGGCCGAAGACTCCGTTGGAAATCCGTCATCTCATTCGCGACATCAGCCTGGCCAATCCACTCTGGGGTGGCTCTCCGGATTCACGGAGAACTCCTCCGCGGACAACAAGTGCGCGAAAAATGGACGCTTATCTTTTTGCCAAAATCACGGCGAAATTCCCTGTTACCGAATAAACCTTCCCTGTTGCCGGGAATATTTTCCCTGTTAATTTGAGTAGGGAATTGTTCGAGAAGTGGCTGCAGCGCACCGGTTTTTCGGTACTAAATCGTGTCTCTGAGCCCCAGAATCGCAAAATTCCCTGCAAAATTCCCTGTTAGCAGGGAATTCACATGGAGACGGGTGCGATCAGCACTGCGTCGCCAGCCAGGCACTCCGCGTTTCAGAGAATTTCCTTCTTTGGTAGTAGAAAGGCCCGCCAATGGCGGGCTTTTCTAATTGTTGAAAGTCTCCAGTTGCGCCTTATTCGAACCTTTTCGGCGAAAACTCCCGAAAGTCTCCATCCGAATTCAATAAAACTCCCGTTTTCTGGAGACTAGCCTTGGAGACCCTAACATAAATGCACTGCATGGTAGACGTGGCAGTGCGCCTTCGTCTCAATGCCTCAACAGGTGCGCATGTAACCTGCTGCCACCTACGACAGTGAACCTTGCAGATCTCGATCTTGAATCTGACGGACGATGACAACCCGATCGGCGAGATTTCTCGGATCGAAGCGCAGCTCGAGGAACTTGCCGAGGTCTCCGAGCGATGCCGAAAGACAGTCGCCGGCGGCGTCGCATTGCCGCTCTTTATGATGCTCGGCTTATTCGGATCCAATCAGGTCGCCGCGATCGGATCGATTGCTGTGGTGCTAGGCGGAATCGTGTCGCTCAGTACCAGGCCAACACGAGTCACCGAAGGAACCGGGTGGACGCCTCCGGGCGGCATCGCCCTTCCGACGCTTTCAGCTTGACACCGCTCCCTCCATGCTTTTACATATGAGCAGTATTTGCACATATGAGCAAGACGACTGTGCCTACCTCTTCGCGCCTACTCGTCAAGATCTGCCACGCCTACTATCGCGACCGCCTGACGATGGCCGAGGTCGGAGCGCGTTTCAGCCTGTCCCGGCACAAGGTAAGCCGCATGCTCCAGGAAGCGGAAGAAGTGGGGGTCGTCCGTATCGACATCCGCTCTCCACCAGGACAGGCGAGCAACATCGAACGAGCCGTGGAAGCAGGTCTCGGCGTCAAGACCTGCGTGGTAGCCGGTGTCGAACCGAGCCTCGCGCCTGACGAGATCAAGCGTCGCACTTGCGCAGTGGGCGCCGAATTCCTGCGCGAAATCATTCAGGATAATGGCGCAATCGGAATTGGATGGGGCAGCACCACTTTCGAACTCGTCAATCAGCTGGAATCCTCCAACCTCCCGGGCGCGCAGGTGATTCAGATCACCGGGGGAAACAAGCGCATCTCGCATCTGTTCGATTGCCAGGAAGTGACCCGACGCCTCGCCGAAAAACTGGGCACCACCCCTCTTTTGCTGCACGCCCCGGGGATTGTTGATCGCAAGGAAACGCGCGATCTGCTGCTGCGGGAAAGCTCAATCGCGGATATCTTCAAGCTCTTTCCCCTCCTTGATATGGCGATCGTCGGCATCGGATCCCTTATGCCGGCTGAGGCGTCGATGCTTCTGGCCAGCGGCTATATCGGTGTGCCAGAGCAGGCCGCGCTGAAGCGCGCGGGCGCGGTGGGTGACGTGTTTTCCTATTTTGTGAATGCCGCCGGCGATGTGGTGAAGACGGAGCTTTACGACCGGCTGATAGCCATCGGCGTTGAGGACTTGATGCGCATTCCGACCCGGATCGGCGTCGCTACCGGGCAGATCAAGGCCAAAGCGGTGGTCGCCGCTGCGCGCGGCGGCTTCGTGAACACACTGATCCTCGATTCACATTTGGCTGGCGCCGTGCTGGCAGAAATCGGATCGACCCTGTCGTCGGCGGATCTTGAGGTCGCATGACATGAGATCCCCTGACCTCGCCGGCACAGCGCAGCGCCGGAACAAACGAAGCAATGATGCGCATATGGAGGAAACTATGTCGGACTCGCCAAGGAAAGATGTGCACGTTCCCGAAATCTCGAATCTGCCCGACGGCGCGGCAGGCAAAGGACCGCGAGGCAGGTCAATTGCCAGTACGCGACGGCAATTCCTTGCTGGCGCCGCAGTCGTTGGCGCCGCGAGCGCGATCGGATTCCCGGCCATCCACGTTAAAGCCGCGACGACGGGGCCGGTTAAATTTGGCCTGTTGGAGGACCAGTCAGGCAACTTTGCCCTGTTCGGCCTGCCTAAGCTTCATGCCACGCAATTGGCGATCAAGGAAATCAATGACGGCCTCACGCTGCTCAGCGGCCCGACCGGACCGGGCGGCACCGGAAAAGGTGACGCGTATTCGGAGCTCGTCGATGTTCTCGTGCAATCGAATGACAAGGGAATTCTCGGCCGCGAGGTCAAGCTGATCTCGCCCGACCCGCAATCGGAGCCGCGTATGTATCAGCAGCTCACCAAGCGGCTCGGTCTGCAGGATGAGGTGGACGTCATCATGGGCGCGTTCGCCAGCGCCAACCGTGAAGCAATGCGCCCGGTGATCGATCAGATGAAGAAGATGTACTGGTACAACAATCAGTACGAGGGCGGTGTCGCCGACAAATACACATTCTGCACCGGCGCCGTCGCCGAACAGCAGATCATTCCCGCGATGCAGTACTGTATCAGCAAATTTGGCAAGCGCATCTATATCCCGGCCGCCGACTACAATTTCGGCCAACTGAGCGCGATGTGGACGCGTGCGATGGCGCCGCTCCTCGGCGGCGAGGTCGTCGGCCAGGAGTTCATCCCGCTGAGCGTCAGCGACTTCACCTCGACCATTGCGCGCATCGAGCAGGCCAAGGCCGACTGGCTGATGATGTACATCACCGGCCAGAACCACGCGAACTTCTATCCGCAGGCTAACGCGGCTGGCTTGAAGAGGCCGATGGGATCCAGCATCAATCTTGCCCAAGGCTACGAGCACAAGCGCTTCGCCCCCCCGGCGCTGGCCGGCATGAACGTGGCTGTCAGTTACATGGAGGAAATTCCGACGCCGCGGAACCAGGCGTTCGTCAAACGCTTCCGCGCCATGTTCCCGGATGAACCTTATATTCAGCAGGAAGCACACAGCGCGTATGTCGCGACGCACCTCTACGCCATCGCTTGTCGTCTTGCGAAGACAACCGAACAAGGTGCTGTCATGGAAGCGCTGGAAAGCGGTATTGGTCTTGAAGCGCCAGCCGGATGGATGTTTATGGACCCGGCGACACACCATATGAGCCAGCATATTCGGATGGCGTCGTGCGACGAAAAGCACAACATCACGTTCGTTCAGGAATGGCCGTCGATCGAGCCGTGGTGGACTCGCAGGCTCGGCGTAAACTTGGTCAAGACGGCTGAGTTTAAGCAGTATACGCCAGCGGACGATCCCGCCTTTAAGAAGTTCCTGTGATCGATCACAACGCGGTGGTCGAGTGACCGCCGCGCTACGTCCGGGATGAGCAATGACAGGCGACCTCTTCAATTTCGCGTACCAGTTTCTGGTGAACATCTCGTTCCTGATGTTCGCGGCGATGGGGCTGATCATTGTGCTCGGGATGCTCAATATCATCAACCTTGCGCATGGCGAGTTCATCATGATGGGCGCCTACGTCATGACACTCTCGGTTCATGCCGGTGTGCCGTTCGTGGTCGCAGTGGTGATCGCCACCGTCGTTGTAGGGCTCATCGGCGTGGTTGTGGAACGGCTCATCGTGCGCCGCTTCTACGCCAACAAACTCAACGCGCTGGTCGCCACCTTCGGACTGAGTCTCATTTTCAGTCAGGGAACGCTGCTGGTATTCGGGCCGTATTTACGCAGTGTCAGGATGCCGCTTGGAGGTTTCCGGGTCGGCGAGTTTTCCTATGCGACATACTTGCTCGTGGTGGCCGGTCTGGCCTTCGTATTGCTCTTCGCGCTCTGGCTTCTGTTCTATCGTACACGCCTGGGTACCGATATGCGGGCCACGATGCAGAACCCCGACATGGCGCGCGCCCTCGGCGTCAACACCAGTCGGATCGATACGTTGAGTTTCGCACTTGGCGCAGGGCTGGCCGGGCTTACCGGCGCACTTTATGCACCTACGACCACCATCGTTCCGCTGTTCGGGACGGCCTTCATCGCGCCGGCCTTCATCACGGTGGTGATCGGCGGGGGCGCCAATCCACTGATCGGTGCGCTGGCAAGTTCGTCGCTGCTAGCGGCCGTGTCGACCCCGTTGTCTTCGCAATACGGAACCTTTGCCGGGCGCATCGGACTGATGTTGGCGGCCCTTCTGATCATGCGTTTTCTGCCTGATGGTCTTTCCTACTACGTGCAAGCCGCTCTGCTTCGCAGACGTAAGGCCCGTCCGGAGAAAAGCCGATGAGCAGTCCGGAGCATGCGGTCGCATCGACCGCAAGACTTGTCGAATCTCCGCACAGCTTCTTCGAGAAGCTTGGCATCGATGGACCTCTTACGATCTTCGGCGGCCCAGTCTACTGGTCGCTATTTCTGCTGACACTTGTCGCTGTGCTTCTCTTCCCACTCTACGGCTCGGTATTTGCCGCTCTCAACTTCACGAATTTCCTGATCAATGCCCCGCTAGCGCTCGGCTTGGCGTTGTTGTGGGGTTATTGTGGCGTCCTTAGCTTCGGCCAGGTCGCGTTCTTCGGCATCGCCGGCTACGCCTACGGAATAATGGCCATTAACTGGGGCCTCGGGCCCGTCACATTTCTTGCCGCAGCGGGTGCATTGGCTCTGGCCTCACTGGTCGCCGCGGCGTTCGGCTATTTCCTGTTCTACGGTCGCGTTAGTTCCTGGATCATCCCGGTACTGACCCTGGTGCTGACGCTTGTGCTGGAAACGTTCCTGGGACAAACGGCGGGATTGGAGTGGCGGCTCGGGCAGGCGCAGTTAGGCGGCTTCAACGGCATGACCAACATTCCTTCGCTGACAGTTGGCTCCGTGAGCTTCAATGGATTCAGCCTGCCGCTCTTCTACCTCGTCGTGGTCCTGATCGCGGTGATCCTGATTGGCCTGCGCGTGCTGGCCAACAGTCATTTCGGCCATGTCGTTATGGCCGTCCAGGAAGATTCTGAGCGCACGGAATTGCTTGGCTATGACATTCGCCGATATCAGCTTGTCGTCTTTATCATCGCCGGATTTCTGGCAGGCCTGAGCGGGGTGCTCTACGCGACCTGGGGAAACTTCATCCAACCTTCCTCGGTTGGTCTGCTTGCTGCCACTTTACCGGTGCTATGGGTGGCAGTCGGAGGAAGACGCAGTCTTTCCTCCGTGCTGATAGGAACCATTGCGCTTTCGGCGCTCTCAGACACCTTGGCGGTCTATAGCGGAGAGCTCGCTTTCGTTGTCATGGGGGCGCTTCTGTTGTTTGGAATGATGGCGGCGCCCGATGGTATCGTCATCACTGTCCTTCGTTTCCTGGCGAAACTGTTCGTCAGGAGGCCGCCATGACTCTGCTCGCGTTGAAAGGGGTACGCCGAAGTTTCGGCGGGATCGTGGCCGCCGATGGGGTCGACCTGACGCTCGATTCCGGTGAATGTCGATGTCTCATCGGCCCCAATGGTGCCGGTAAATCAACGGTGTTCAAGTTGATCATGGGGCTGCTTCGCCCCGATGCCGGTTCGATCCGTTTTGACGGTCGCGAGATCACGCATGAACAGCCGTTCCGCAGGGTCCAGCGCGGACTGAGCATGAAATATCAAACGACGCGTATTTTTTCGAACCTGACCGTGGCGCAGAACATGTTTATCGCCTGCAGACGGACAGGCGATGCTTCGGATCTGGCGTCGTGGGGACTCGAGATGCTTGGCCTCAGCGCGCATGGTGAGCGCCGCGCCGGCGCGCTCAGTTACGGTCAGCAGCACTGGCTGGAAATATGCATGGCATTGGGCAATGGTCCGCGGGCGGTCCTGATGGATGAACCGACGGCGGGTATGACGCCGGAGGAGGGCCGCAGCACCGCCGCTTTCATTAAGGAGCTCGAGGGGAAGGGCATCGCGGCGATTGTCATCGAGCATGACATGGGGTTCGTGCGCGATCTCGATGTACCGACGACGGTGCTTCACCAGGGACGAGTCTTTCGACAGGGGCGCATGGCGGAAATCGAGGCCGATCCGGAAGTGCAGCGCATCTATCTTGGAGAGGCCCATGACTGACACGCTGCTAGCGATCGAGAATGTTCACAGTGGCTATGGCGCTGGAGACATCCTGCAGGGGGTCTCGCTCGACGTGCGCAAGGGTGAGATCGTCGCAGTTGTTGGGAGAAATGGCGTTGGCAAGACGACGCTGATGCGCACCATCATGGGGCTCTTGCCGCTGCGTTCCGGCACGATCAGATATCGTGGCGATTCGATCTCGACGCTTAGTCCGCAGCGGCGAGCACGGCTCGGTTTTGGTTATGTGCCCCAGGGCAAAATGGTCTTCCCGTTCTTGACGGTTGCGGAAAACCTGAAGATGGGCGAACGGGTCGGAGGTACTGCGCGATCATGGGAGCCGATCTTCGACATGTTTCCGATCTTGCGCGAGCGACTTAGGCAACAGGGTGGAACGCTGAGCGGTGGCCAGCAGCAGGCGCTCGCAATTGCCCGCGTCCTGGTTGGTACCCCCGAAGTTCTGATTCTCGACGAGCCATCAGAAAGCATCCAGCCGAACATCATCACTGATATCGGCCGCGTGCTTGGCCGACTGAATGCCGAACACGGTCAGACGATCGTTCTCGTAGAAAACAATTTCAGTCTCATTCGCGCCACCGCCCATCGTGCTTACGTCCTCGATCGCGGGCGTTGTGTAGCGGAGCTATCATCCGAGGAGGTGGCGGATCGGGAACGGATGCTGAGCTACTTGTCCGTTTGACCTGGGGACCCGAACATGACCGAGAATAGCTACGACCATTTTCTTTCGGAGATGGACGAAAAGCCCAACCGGCTGGCAGCGATCTACCACGCGGTCAGGAATATTCCTTATGGCTCGGTGGGTGCGCGCGATCCATTGATGGTAATGAAGAACCGTATTGGTTCGTGCTCAGGCAAGCATATTCTACTGCGCAATCTGCTGCGTAAGGCCGGATACGAGGCTGGCGTGATGACGATCTTCACGCATTTCGATTCGAAGCTTGAGCCACACGCGGCGTTCCCGGCCGAACTCAATCGCATGATTGAGGAAGGGGGTGTCTGTGACTATCACCATTATGTGCGCGTTGGAGGGGCAGATGGGCAAAAGCTCGACGCAACTTGGCAGGATACGCTGAGGCCCTATGGATTTCCTGTCAATTCCGACTGGGACGGAGAAGGCGATACGGATCTGGCGTCGGTGCCGATTGAGGTATTCGAGCCGGTAGAAGATTTGATCGCCTTCAAGATCGAGCGGATCAATTCGCTGCCGAAAGCGGAGGCGGACCGCCGCAGCCGGTTTTTCGGCTTGCTGAGTGGTTGGATCGCCGGGATCGGCGAAAGATCAGGATGAAAGCGGTTGGGCGGCTCTTTGCAGGTATAGACGCCGGAACGACAGGCGTCACCGTCGCGCTGTTCGATGACGGGGGCCGCATGATTTCCAGCGCGGACCGGGATTATTCCTGCACCTTCGAGCGTCCTGGCTGGGTTGAGCAGGATATGGACACGGTCTGGCAGGCGCTCTGCGAGGCGAGCCGTGAGGCAGTGTGCGGCGCCGGGAAGAACGCCGCGGCAATTGCCTCCGTCGGTTTATCCAGTCAGCGCGGGACCTTCGCTCTTCTCGACGACGAATTCCGTCCGCTTGCTCCTGCTATCGTCTGGAATGACGCGCGCGCCAAGGACATGGAAGCAGCGCTCACATCACGTATCCTGCCCGAACGATTTCGCGCAATCACCGGCATGCCGATCACTGCGTTGTGGGCCGTTGCCAAGCTGGCTTGGCTTGGTCGGCACCGGCCAGAGCTGATGTCCGCTGCACGCTGGATCTGCAATGGTCAAGAGTATTTCCTTAGGCTGTTAGGTGCGACGCACTTCGAAGGTGATCCGTCGAGCCTGACTTTGAATGGCATGCTCGATATCCGCAGCCTCGATTGGAGTGAGGAGATCTGCCGCGCCGCGGGCGTAGACATGCGCAAGCTTCCACCGATCGGCAAGCCTGGCACACGTGTCGGCAGCATTTCGACTGAAGCCGCCGAGCGAACCGGCTTGCCGGCCGGCGCAGTGCTGTGCCGCGGTGCAGGGGACCAGCAATGTGCAGCGGTCGGAGCCGGTGTTATTCGGCAGGGAATGGCGGAGATCACGGTCGGTACGTCGGCTATGATGGTCGCCCATCTCGAGCACCCCGATCTGGCGCGGGGGCATCAAACCTATCTCGGCGCGCACGCAGTGCCGGGGAAATGGGATCTGGAAGGCGGCTCGTTTGCCATCGGCGCCTGCCTGCAATGGTGGCGTAATCAGATCGAGCCGGCCCGACCAAACGGGGGCGTTCGCGACGAACCGGGAATATACGAGAAGATGATGATGGAAGCAGCGAGGGCGCCGCCCGGTAGTGAGGGTGTAATCTTTCACCCCTTCTTCGCGGGCCAGGTTACGCCTAACTACGACGCCACGGCGCGCGGCGGCTTTCTCGGGCTGACGCTTCGCCACGAGCGAGCTCATCTGCTCCGCGCTATGCTGGAGGGTTGCGCGTGCGAAATACGCATGATGGCTGATGCCTTCGATACCGACCTGATATCGGGCATAGATGAACTGCGAGTGACCGGCGGAGGAACCCGTTCGTTACTGTTTGCCCAGATCATCTGCGATGTCTTGGGGCGGCCCATCGGGCTGCTGCGCGAAAGAGAGTGCAGCGTGCTCGGCGCCGCGCTGCTCGGCGCTGTTGCGGCGGGCTATTTCAATGACATTGAGGAGGCAGTGTCATGCATGGTTGTGGTAGCCTCACGGCTGGAGCCAACTTCCGCTAACCGCCAAGTCTACGACGACCTCTATGACCTGTTTCGCGAGAGCTACCAGGCGCTGTCAACTTCGGGATTTTACCGGCGGCTGCAAGGAGATTGACTTGGGCAGCAAGCAACGCCTGGTCAGACAAGAGAGAGGCTGCGTCGATCGATCGGTAAAAGTTCCAGCCAGCCTGGTCCACGGCAGATGCGCGTTTCTGGGAGAGCGTTGAACCTCGTCCCGCCTCAAATGGAGGTCCCGCCCAGAAAGCTGCGAAACATCAGAACGGCTCTTGAAAATATTACAAGAATCCGGAGACTTTCAAGTCTGAATACATCCCGTACGCTGTGGCCAACTCTTTCAAATGGCCACCATCAGCGAATGTCAGTATCGGTGGTTGCGAATCCCCGATTTGGACCTACGGCGGATTCATCGGGTCCTGACGTTGTTGACGGTGTCCGCGACGGATTAGGCTGCGCCAGCTCCTAGGTAGTGCTCTGTAGCGCTCTCTCGAGTCGCTCGCTGGATAGCTTCCCTGTTACCAGATAGAAAATCCCCGTTAATCGAGATATTTTCCCTGTTAGTGCTCGTAGGGAATTACGCGAAAAGTCGCTACAGCACAGCGGTTTCTCGCCACGAAACCGACCCTCAGAGCCTCCAAAATGTAGAATTCCCTGTTAGCAGGGAATTTGAGTGGAGACGGGTCCGATCAGCACTGCGTCGCCAGCCAGGCAGTAACTCAGCTAGAGATTGATGGCCCTGGAATCCGATAAGTACCCGCCAATTGCGGATTTTTGCGAATTGGTTATGTGTCTCTATACTCCTAATTTGAACAACTTGGGAGCGAAATCGCCGCGATAGTCTCCGACCCATATAGGAAATATTCCCGTTTTTCGGAGACGCGAGCCGGAGACCGGGCGCGATCAGCACTGCCTGGTGTGGGACGCAGTCTCGCTCAAGCCGCCGTTCGGCGCTATGCGATCGGCTGGCGCAAGGAGCACGACGCCCAACAAGGAGAGAGCCCTATGCCAAGAGAATTGGAAGGCAAGGTTGCCGTCGTGACCGGGGCTGCGTCGGGCATCGGATTGGCTAGCACCGAGGCGATGTTGGCCGCAGGCTCGCGCGTGGTGATGGTCGACCGCGACGAGGCAGCGCTGAAGGTGCTCTGTAACAAGCACGGCGACGCAGTGATCCCTCTGGTCATCGACCTGCTCGACCCGAAGGACTGCGCTACGCTGCTGCCGAGAGTCCTGGAGAAGGCAGGCCAACTCGACATCCTGCATGCAAATGCGGGTACGTACGTTGGTGGCGACTTGATCGATGCCGACACTGGGGCTATCGACCGGATGCTGAACTTGAATGTCAACGTCGTGATGAAGAATGTGCACGACGTGCTTCCTCACATGATCGAACGTCGGACGGGCGACATCATCGTCACAAGTTCCTTGGCGGCCCATTTTCCGACGCCATGGGAGCCGGTATACGCGTCGTCCAAATGGGCGATCAACTGCTTTGTCCAGACGGTACGACGCCAGGTGTTCAAGCACGGCATTCGCGTGGGCTCAGTCTCGCCTGGCCCCGTCATCAGCGCACTGCTCGCGGACTGGCCGCCGGAGAAGCTGAAGGAAGCGAGGGAGTCGGGAAGTCTGCTGGAGGCCAGCGAAGTGGCCAACGTGGTGATATTCATGCTGACGCGGCCACGCGGCATGACGATTCGCGACGTGGTCATGCTGCCCACCAATTTCGATCTCTAGGACGCGCCCTCATAAGCGTTCGGGCGGCATGGCCGCTTGCCAGCCCCGTGCAATTCAAGGTGGGAGAACCCGCGTCTCAAGAGGGGGGCGGAAGGCAGGATCGCGGGCGGGAGCCAAGACAATATAGGAGCAGTCTCCGCGTCGTCATCGACGGCCGCAAAATGCCGCTATCGATGCACCGCGACAGTATAGCGCCGATTACTCCCGACGCGGTGTGACGGCTTCCGAACTAGCAACTCCAGAACCTCGCTGCGGCATTGCATCCCGTCACGCGTGGGAGAAGCCTGCTTGGGCGGGAGTCTAGCGCGACCAACGAGAACCACTGCATTTCAATTGGTAACAGCTTCCGGGCTGGCGGAGAGGAAACGGCTGCGAATCGCCTCCTCAACGAGCGCAAGC
>Ga0207652_10000958_pt1 | contig 26950 bp, 23 predicted proteins | sample KBSC63BmetaG_FD_184334 | JGI IMG/M metagenome (GOLD analysis project Ga0207652, IMG submission 184334) | Corn rhizosphere microbial communities from Kellogg Biological Station, Michigan, USA - KBS C6-3B metaG (SPAdes) (version 2) | ecosystem: Host-associated > Plants > Roots > Rhizosphere ...
GCAATCAATTCCCTTTCATTCAAAGCAACATGTTTATATACTAAAGTGAAGGTCCGCCGGGGCCACGATTTCCTCCAAATGGCATTCCGCCAGGGCCACCGAATCTGCGAAAATTTCTCTCACCATCCTGATTGGTTGGAGGCTTTCCTTTTCCGAAGTTCCTCAATTTGTATGTAAATGTCAGCATAAAATATTGTTGCAATACCTGGTTCTGTACGTCTTGTATTTGTGAGTTAGTAACATCACGACTGATACTTTTATTTTGTTTCAGCAAATCGAAAACAGATAATTTCAATTCGCCATTTTGATTCTTCAGAAATTTTTGTCCGATGGCGATATTCCATAACCAAAAGTTGGTATTCAGTCCGGCTGATAATCCTTTATAAGTTTCATTCGATAAATCGTTATTAAAAAATAATCCTTTTTTAGTTAGCAAGTTTGCAGTGATTCCGGCAGAAGAAGTAAAATAATTATTGTTCAGAGAGGTCTGAATTGTATTCTTTACCGTATTAATATTTGCTGAATAAGACAAAGTAAAATCAACGTACTCGCTGATATTGCTCGATAAAACAGCGCCAACATTGTAATTAAAATTGTTGGAAATATTTTCAACATTATCAATTAGCCCTGGAAGTTTTGAATAACTGATTCCTCCATTCCAGTTCAGATTCGATTTTATAAATTTCAACGGCATGCCAAACGTGAAAAATGACCGCGCGCTAATGTACCCGTTTAGATTTACTGGTTTCGAGATTTGAGAACCTCTGGATAGCGTAACAGTGCTGGATAACACCGAGTCTTTCGAAGCAGTATAGGTTGCATTTGCTACGTAATCATTTGTGGATTGGAGAAAAACATTCGCAAAAAATGTTTTGCTTTTTGGTGCATTTGTATAGTTATAACGCAAAATCAACCTGTTGGAATATTGTTGTTGCAGATCTGGATTTCCTGTTGATAAAAAAAATGGATTCGTATTATTAATTACATTCTGCAATTGATTAACGGAAGGTGGAGTAACAGAACCGCGATAAATAACTCTCAGATTACTTTTTGAAGAAAATCTAAATCTGGCAAAAGCATTTGCCAGAAAATTGCTGTAGGTGTTATCAATATGCCCGGTTTGGGGAAACAACTCATCGCTTTTTAATTCACTGTATTGATAAGAAACTCCTGCCGATATCATGTTATTTCTATCACCGTTGCGAATCGTGATCCCTGCATTTTGCGTGTTGTAAGTGTTATTAAAAACATTGCTCAAACTGTCATCCAAAATAGAGTATTTTGAATCGGCATTGTTGAAATGAAATGTGCGCTGATCGGCTTCACTCGTTTGGAACGCCGGATTATAATTAGCTTGAAGTTGCGTTTTTTCTCCTATAGGTTCGGTATAAACCAAATTAAAACTATATTGGTTCACATTGCTTTTTTGATTAGAAACCTGTTTGGTGGTATCAGTGATTATGCTCGCTTTATAAATGTCATTTATAGCATTTAAAAAATTCTGACCGTCTTTATTATTAAAATTTGTATTGATGCCTAAAGAAATGCTGCGACCTCTTTTAGGAAAAGCATGGCGGTACAAAACTTCATTGCTGATACTATAGCCATGATTATCACTGCTGAGATTGTTGCCTGTTTTCTGTAAAGTATCCTGCCGAGCTTCATCTGAATAAAATATTCCATTTACAAAGTTGAATGAATTGTTTGTTTGAAAATTCAGATTCGAAGCGATTAAAAGTGTATTGGCAGAATCGATTTTATAATTCAACCTGAAATTGACCCGGTTATTATTGTTATGCACGTCTGAAAGTGTATTTTCATCATAATAAGAGCTACTGTCTTTTTTTAAAATATTTTGCTGTTGAATGGTTTGGTTGTTGGAAGTATTGCTGTTATTGAAAAAATAGCTGGCTGTTACATCAATTTTCTTTCCCCATGCATCACTGTAATTGATGCCGAACGCATCGGTTTTTGCAATACCATTTTGTTGCCCGACTGTAAAGTTGCCACCTCCTCCGCCTCTTTGCCCTCCACCACCACGCCGACCAGCTCCCGAAACGCCAAGTAAATCCTGCGAGGAAAAATTTTGCTGATTCACATTATTGAATAAACCAACTAATGAAATTCTTCGGGCGTTATTAAAAAAACTGACATTTCCCCCCGCACTATAACGATCGTCGGTTCCGTATCCAGCATAGATGCGTCCAAACTGGCCGGTTCGCATATCTTTTTTTGTTACAATATTGATCGCTTTGGTCGTATTTCCATCATCGAAACCTGTAAGTTGCGCCTGGTCACTCAGTTTATCAAAAACCTGGATTTTATCAATCACTTCTGAAGGAAGATTGCGAAGCGTAGCCGTAGCATCGGTGCCAAAAAAATCACGGCCGTCAACTGTTACTTTTTGAACCGTTTCGCCCTGCGCAGTTACTGAACCACTTTTATCTACCGTAATTCCCGGCATTTTTTTAATGAGATCTTCTGCTGTGGCATCCGGATTTACTTTATACTGGCTTGCTGCAAATTGGACGGTATCGTTGATCACTTTCACCGCTGAATTATCTTTGATGACCACTGTAGCAAGAGTTTCAGCACTTTTCGCCATGTTCACATTTCCGACATTGACATCCTGGCCAATTACGGCTATTTTTTTAGAAAAATTAGAATAACCAACCGAGGTAACAGATAAAGTATAACTTGCCGCTGCCACATTTTTAAATGTAAAGTTTCCTTTCGAATCACTTACCGTCAGCAACGGACTAGCAGTTGAATCTGCAGGAGATAATTTAATAGTCGCATTCGATAACGGTGTTCCTGTTGCTGCCTCTTCAACCGTTCCGTAAACGGACTGTGCACTTGCATTCAAAGAGATAATTGCCAAAAGAAGGGTAAGAATTTTATACATAAAACTGATTAATTAAACATTTGACGATGTAATCATTTAAAACCTTCGGCCGGGTTTAAATTTAGAGAGAAGCGCAGCGAACAAACAAATAAATCGATTTTCCATTTTCAATTTTGTTGAAAATGACTTTTATCTTTTGTTAACGGAAACAAAAACCATTTCAATTATCTTGCAGTCCCAAAATCGAAAAAGATAGTTATGGAATATAATAAGTTAGTTTCAGTTACCGGATTACCTGGTTTGTTCGAATTGTTATCATCAAAATCTGACGGAGCTGTTGTGCGTTCTTTAGAAGATAACAGTACCAAATTTGTAAGTACGCGGCAGCACAATTTCTCACAACTGGAGAGTATAGAAGTTTATACTACAAAGGATAACACGACACTTGCAGAAGTATTTGAAGCGATGAAAAAAAGTGAAGAGAAAACTCCTGATGCTAACGCCGATGCTAAAATATTAAAGGCTTATTTCGAAACAGTTTATCCTGATTTGGATTTTGAAAGAGTATATACGAGTGATATGAAAAAAATGGTGAAATGGTTTCACGTTATTGACAAAAATAACATTGAAATAAAAGTAAGAACGGAAGAGGAAAAAGAAGCAGCAGCGGATTTGAAAAATTCAAAACCAATCCAGGTAGATAATTCAAATGTAAAAAACTCAAAACCGCAACAGGCGAATCCAAGAAAGATTGAGAGCAGGGGAGTGAAATAATTGTTCATTGTTGCATATTGTATGGTTGTTTCAATTATTAAATTATTGACCTAATCGTAATTAGTGAGTTCAATTAGAGAATAGAAAAGTCAATTATTTCTTGTCATACCGGAAGTTTTCATTCCATTCTCAATTCTTCATTCCGAATACCTAAAACCTATCCACAATGACCGCAGACATACAAAAAATACCGAGACATTTTCTTCCTGAAGATTTGACTGTTTCTGATTGGGAAACGATTGAGCCATATTTTAAAGATCTTTTGGATAGAAAAATTGATTCAAAACAGGCAATGGAAAAATGGCTGAAAGATATGAGTGAACTGGAAGCAGTGATCAGCGAAGATTCGTGTTGGCGACAGATAAAAATGACCTGTGATACGACCGATAAAAAGCTGGAAGAATCTTTCAATTTCTTTTGTATGGAAATTCAACCAAAGATTCAACCTTATGCTTTTGCATTGAATAAAAAACTCGTTGAATCTCCTTTTACCAAAGAATTAGACCAGGAAAAGTTTTTTACTTATTTGCGCTCTATCAGAAAAAGTATTGAACTTTTTCGCGAAGAAAATATTCCCATACATGCAGAACTGGCTATGCTCCAGCAACAATACGGTGTTATTACCGGAAGGATGACGATAGAAGTTGAAGGGAAAACATACACATTACAACAGGCTTCCAAATTTTTTGAAAGTCACGACCGAAAATTGCGTGAAGAAGTTTACAGAAAAGTAAATGAGCGGAGATTGCAGGATAAAGATGAATTGAATAAACTTTTTACAGAATTAATTACCCGAAGAAACCAGGAAGCACTGAATGCAGGTTTTGAAAACTACCGCGATTATAAATTTAAAGAACTCGGCCGGTTTGATTATACAAAAGAAGACACGTTTCGCTTCCACGAATCAGTAAAGCTTCATGTAGTGCCTTTGGTAAATAAAATTTATCAAAAGAAAAAAGAAAAATTAAAGCTGGATGTGTTGCGTCCCTGGGATGTAGAAGCAGAGCCGGAAGGAACAGAACCTTTAACCCCTTTTGAAACAGGAGCCGAGTTATTGAATAAATCAATCGAAGTTTTTACAAAACTTCGGCCGTTTTTTGGAGATTGCCTTCGGCAGATGAATGCTATGAATCAGCTTGATGTAGAAAGCAGGCAAGGCAAAGCTCCCGGCGGTTATAACATGCCTCTTGCTGAAACTGGTGCGCCATTTATTTTTATGAATGCGGCGCGTTCCATGCACGATGTAACTACGATGGTTCATGAAGGCGGCCATGCAATTCAATCTTTTTTAACTCATTCGCTTGAATTGAGCTCCTTTAAAGATTATCCCATGGAAATTGCAGAAGTGGCGAGTATGGCGATGGAGCTTTTTTCAATGGACCACTGGGACGTATTCTTTGAAAATAAAGAAGATTTAAAAAGAGCAAAAGAGCATCAGTTGGAAAGAGTAATTACCATCTTCCCATGGATTGCGGTCATAGATAAATTTCAACATTGGATTTATGAAAATCCAAATCATTCTTTGGAAGAAAGGTCACAGAAATGGGTAAAAATATTTCATGAATTTTCTGATAATGTTATTGATTATTCCGGCCTTGAAAGGTATGTAGAAAACGGGTGGCAGAAACAATTGCATCTGTACGAAGTGCCGTTTTATTATATTGAGTACGGCATTGCGCAACTCGGCGCTATTGGCCTGTGGATGCAATACAAAAAAGACCGGGAAAAGGCTTTGGATAATTATGTGAATGCATTAAGCCTGGGCGGCACGAAAACGCTGCCCAAATTGTATCAAGCTGCCGGATTAAAGTTTGATTTTTCTCCCGAAAACATTAAAACATTGATGGAATTTGTGAATGAGGAGATGGAGAAGTTGGAATAGCAAAGCCAGATTTTTATAAAAATTTACAAATGGAATAGTGAAAGGCTGTTCCATTTTTTTTTATTTTATTTTCAATTGCACTTCTTTCCTTTATCCAACAATTCCCAATTGCGAAAACGCAGTTCCTCATTTCGTAAAGCAATTTTTCATTTTGAAAATAGTTTCGCTGCCTCTAAAAAACATCGGCCGTACTGATGTTACTATTTTATAACAATGAAAATTTTCAAATATGCCTCTTTCTTCTTTTAAAACAATCTCAAAAGTTTTTTTATTTATACCGTTCTTTCTTCTTTACTTTTCGGTTTGCTTCGCAAATGATGAGTATAATGGAAAAATAATGGGAAAAGTAATATCATCCGATGGCCAACCAGTTCCCTGGGTTACTATTTCAGTCAAAAACACTTCCCTTTCTGCAATTTCAGATGAAAGCGGAAACTTTATTTTAAAAAACATTAAACCCGGAACTTATAATGTAACGGCTTCTTACACAGGATTTCAATCGGTAGAAAAAATAATTCAAGTATCAGATGAGCATACTTCTGAAATCTTATTTACAATTAAAAGCAATGCAAAGCAATTAAATGAAGTAATTGTTGACGGAAGAAGAAGCCAAAACCTTCAGCCGGTAACCATTGGCAAACTTCCGGTTGCTCCAATGGATCTTCCTCAAAGCATTTCTGTTATCAACCAGAATGTGATTAAAAATCAGCAATCGCAGCGACTGAGCGATGTTATTAAAAATGTGAACGGCGTTTATCTTTCTTCTACCCGCGGCGGAGTGCAGGAAACTTTTGCGGCGCGAGGCTACCGCATGTCGGACGATAATATGTATAAAGATGGGGCCCGTGTAAGCGCTGCTGTCATGCCCGAAATGAGTTCACTTGAGAGCGTAGAAATTTTAAAAGGAAGCGCGGCTATTTTGTATGGAAGCGTGGCTCCGGGCGGCATAATTAATATGGTTACCAAAAAACCAAAGTTTGATTTTGGTGGGGATGTTTCTATCAGAGGCGGAAGCTATGGTTTGATAAAGCCAACATTCGACGTTTATGGGCCTTTGTCTGAAAAAATTGCGTACCGCGTCAATGGCACTTATGAGACTGAAAACAGTTTCAGGGATGAAGTTCATTCCAAAAGATATTATATCAATCCTTCACTTCTATATAAGATCAATGACAAAACAAGTTTACTGATCCAGGCCGATTACCTGAACAGCAACTTCACACCAGATTTCGGAACAGGCTCATTGGACAACACCATCATTCCGCATCTTCCGCGAAATACTTTCCAGGGAGTGAGCTGGCAGTATAATCAGATGAATCAATCGAACGCAACCGCGCAGTTGAAACACAAGATCAACGATTCATGGTCAGTGAATGCAAACGCTTCTTATGATGTTTACAACAGGGATTATTATTCAACAGAAAGAATCCAAGCTGCGGCAAATGGTGATTGGGCGAGGCCTTTGAACAAGATCCAATCGCAGGACCAATATCTTTCAGGGCAAATCAACGTCACCGGGAAATTTAAAACCGGCATTATTGGCCACACCCTTCTGACAGGAATGGATGCAGACCGTGACGTGACTACCAATTTCGCTTTTGACAATCCTAAAACATACGACACCATCAATATTCTGGATCATTCCAAATTCATGCCCAGAACTGATATTCCATCTGCTTCAAAAATCACCGAAACAGAAACACCCGTGAACCGCGCGGGTGCTTATGTTCAGGATCTCATCAGTGTTTCGAATAAAATAAAATTGCTGGCAGGTGTTAGATGGTCAATCCAAAAAGCAGAAGCGGTGCAAACAACCGATTTAAAGAAAGATACTACTGTAAAAGGCGACCCAAAAACTGATAAAGCATTTTCGCCGCGCTTCGGAATTGTTTACAAAATATTTACACATACAGCGCTATTTGCCAGCTATTCGAATTCATTTTCTGCGAACAAAGGAACCGATGTTTTTGGAAACGCGCTCGCTCCTTCTATCATCGATCAATATGAACTTGGTATAAAAAACGATTTTATCAATGGCGCTCTTTCTGTGAACCTCACTGCCTATCGAATTATCAATAACAATCTTGCTCAAACCGCTCCCTTTGCTGCTGATGGCATTACTCCCAACAATAATACTGCGCTGCAGGAACTAACCGGGCAAACCACCAGCGACGGAATTGAACTGGATATTTCAGGTCATCCGGCAAAAGGTCTTGAGGTGATCGGCGGATACAGCTACAACAATATGCGCTATACAAAAACTCCTGATACCAAAGGAAGTTATTTAGAAGGAGAACGGCTGGTAGGAACTCCGGCGCATACTGCCAACGGAAGTGTCTTTTATTCTTTTGATAAGAAATTAAAAGGCTTCAAAATCGGCGCTTCGCTGTTTTATACAGGAGACAGATTTGCAGGATGGAACAATACTAAAGGCCAGGCGCAGAATTATTCAAGATTGATCCCGGTAAGTGGCTTCACAACGGTGGATATTTCCGCCGGATATACTTATAAGAAGTTTTCTTTGCTGGCAAAACTAAGCAATGTGACTAACGCTTATAATTTTTATGTTCATGAAAATTATAGCATTAATCCGATTGCGCCGAGGGAAGTGATTGCTACACTCCTATATAAGTTTTGAAAGAATAGTTTAAATAAAATACAGAAAGTCAGAATATGTACTTAAATCCATCTTCTGACTTTCCTTTTATAATCGAGGTAAGCCTGATTAAATTCTCTTTCCAGGTATTTCTCCTCCTTCTTAATTACATATTCCTGAATGATTAAAATCAATACAGGCAACAAAATGATATGCCACCAGTTTCCAAAAAAACAGGTAAAGCCGAGGTATAAAAAAATTAAGCCAAAATACATCGGGTTGCGGGTAAATTTATAAACTCCCGTTTGCTGAAGCGATGAAGCAGGTTTTACCGTAATCAAAGTATTTCCTGTTTGTATAAATTTCCAAACGCCCTGCATAGTAAAGTATGCTGCGGCAACAAAAAAAATAATGCCTGCCGTTTTTACTCCATCATGATTGAAGAAAGAATTATTGATCGCAATTATTTTTTGAAGAAAATAAGCGATAAAAAATATCAATAAGTAAATGATTGGCGGCGGTATATAAACTCCCGGATGGTCTTTTTTCATTTTTAATATTTTAGAAAAACGATTAACTAAATACATTGAATTAAAAAAGAAAAACAAGTTGCTTTTTCCACTAAAGGTCAAATAAGAATCGGTATTATTTATTTGCTTACTGAAGTTCTATAATTTACACACTTTCAAACACCTCATTAACCAAACTTCTCTCTCCACTTCAGCATTCCGCCCGTCAGATTTTTTGCATTACTAAAGCCAAGCTGTTCTAAAATTAAAGCAGCTTGTCCGCTTCTGTTACCACTACGGCAATAAAAAATCACTTCTTCATCGCGCAAATCATCAATTTGTTCTGTTTGCATGCCTTGAATGTTTCCTAAGGGGATTGCTATACCCCCGATATTAAATTCAGCGGTTTCCTCGGGTTGGCGCACATCTACCAGGTTCAATTTCTCTCCTGCATCCAATCTTTCTTTTACTTCATCAACAGAAATATTTGTCATAAATGTTTATTTTATTAAATGTAAGCTATCAGTTTTTAGCGTATCAATTACCGGCCTTTCTACCTGTATCCAAATGTCCATGGTTTGCCCCGGCTGAATGTAAGCTGGAGTAGTTCCATAAGCGTACACATCAGGATTTTGTTTAAAAATAAATGCGTTCGCGGTATCTGTAACATTTCCTGAAGTTAAGATGGCAGCCAATATAATCCCTTTATCTTTTAGCAACTCTTTCGCATCGGCTACCGTCATTCCTGTAAGGTCGGGCACCGGAATTTTTTGAGCTTCAAGACCTGCACCAATTACTAAATTAACCGCGGAACCCCATCTTATTTTTGAGCCGGCAGTAATTTTTTTACCCTGGTAATTTTGTTCTAAAACAGAGCCCTTCATGAAATCTGCACGCATGGTTGTGTCTCCTAATTTCAAATGATTCTTGGCTAATTTATCCAAAGCAAAACGATAGCTCAATCCTTCCAAATGTGGCATATCAATCATCGGAAGTGTGGTAGGATTTACATTCAAAAACACGGTGCGGTTTACTTTTACCGTAGCGTCTGCATCTGGCAATTGCTTTTTCACCGTATTCAAAGGCATGCTGTCATTGTACAATGAATCAGTAATAATAACATCAAAGCCCTCCTTCTCCAGAAGATTCACCGCCTCATCCACATTTTTACCGGTTACAGCAGGTACTTTCAAATACTCGCCATGATGCGTGAGCAAGCCAAGGGATTCAAAAAACAAAAAGGCCACCAGGAAAACCAAAACAATGGCTGCCAGCAGGTTTACAAAAAAGCTTTGTCTTGCAATAAATTTAAACACGTTAGAATTATAAGTGAAAAAATAAGTGCTGCAATTTAATAAATTTATACAGGTAAACATTCCTGCAACAGCGCTGTATAGAAATCCATGAGACTCCAACCCATGGCGCTTACCTGCTGTGGTACAAGGCTTGCCGCTGTTTGTCCGGGTACTGTGTTTATTTCCAGCATAAAAGGCTCCCCTGCTTCTTCATTATAAATAAAATCAATCCTCACAATCCCGCGGCAATTAAAGATTTGATAAATTTCCATCGCCTGAGATTTTATCTGCTGGGCAATGCTTTCATCCACTTTTGCCGGTGTAATTTCTTCACTTGCGCCATGGTATTTTGCTTCGTAATCGAAAAAATCTTTTTTCGAAATTACTTCTGTTATCGGTAAAGCAATAATTTTCCCTTTCGATTGAAATACGCCGATTGTAAATTCGCGGCCTTTGATAAATTCTTCTACCAGAACCTGTTCATCTTCTTTAAATGCTTTTTCAATCGCTGCGCCTAATTCCTCAGAAGGAGAATTGACTTTGCTCATGCCGATACTTGATCCGCCATTGTTTGGCTTTACAAACACTGGAAATTTCAGATTTTCAGCAATTTCATTTTCACTTTTAAAACTACTTTTAAATAACAGAATAGATTTGGCCACTTTTATTCCGGCAAAAGAAGCAACGGCAACCGTGTATCTTTTATTAAAGGTAAGCGCAGAAGTAGCGCAGTCGCAAGAAGTGTATGGAAGGTTCAATATATCAAAATATCCCTGGAGTTTTCCATCTTCGCCGGGTGTACCGTGAATACCAATTAAAACAGCGTCAAAAAGAATTTTTTCTCCATTCATCGTTATGGAAAAATCATTCTTATCTACTTCAATTTTTTCTTCTTTGTCCTGAAAAAACCAACCTTGTGGCGTAATGTCAATTTTATAAGAATCAAATTTTTGAGGGTCGATATTTTTCTCAATTGTTTTTGCAGATTGATAAGATATTTCGGCTTCGCCGGAATAACCACCGGTAACAAAAGCAATTTTAGGTTTCATAAAATAGAAGAATTTGTTTTGTGTAAAATAAAAGCAATTTTTAAAAATAACTTTATATTTCTAAAAAACATTTTTATATAAATAAATATAAAGAATGATTAGAAAGGGAAATAGAATTTGATTGTATTTGTTGCTTTACTAAATGGTATTCTGATTAACGTGAAGGCATAAGAAGCAGAGAAAAATTTGCATGATTAAAAGTCATTTATGTTAAAGCGTGAGACTAGCTTTGTATCCGGTTAGAAAGCCACCTCTACTTCTTCCCTTTAGATTTCATATTCACATTATCCAAAAGCTGTGTTACGCTTTGGTTTAGAATGTCATACTTTTTCTGAAAAAATTCCTTCATTTTATCTGCAGGAAGTTGCAAATTATAAGTTGCGCCGGTGGAAAGCGTGTTGTTGAAATCCGGATTATAACGATTAAAATCCGCCATATCCATGTCGACATTCCTGGCAATTATTTCTGCAATATACCTGCCTGAAACCTGCGTAGAATCTACATCTTTTCTCTCATCTGCAGTAAGATGCACAATAACGCTGCTATCATTACTAGAAAGGCTTGAATAATTGAATTTTGAATCAGCCGGATTTCCATCCTTGTTTCCGGTTTCCATGATATAATGCGTCGCAATAAATTTCTTTACGTGATTTCGTGACTCTTCTGGTAAATAATATTGCAAATCCCAAAAATTACGGCTGCCACTTTTTTTAATGGCATTATAAACTCTTCCGGGGCCGCCATTATACGCAGCGATCACCAAAAGCCAATCATGAAGGTCTTTGTACAAGCTCAACAAATATTTTGCGGCAGCATTCGTGCTTTTGAAATAATCGGTGCGGTCATCTTCAGCGGAATTTACTTTAAGCCCATATTGAGTTGCAGTGTAATCCATAAACTGCCAGGGACCCCGGGCACCAGCAACAGAAAGCGCATTGGATTTTAAATCACTTTCTATTACCGCAAGATATTTCAGTTCTTTTGGCAATCCATACTGAACCAAAATTCCATCAATAAAATTAAAATACTGCCTCCCGGTTTTGCGCAGATTCAACAAATAATTTTGATGTGCTTTCAGATAATCCTGCATGTAATTTTCTGCATATGGATTTACCTGCGAAGCGTAAGGCATGGAAGAATTATAAGAGTAATTTTTGAAGAGATCTTTGAAACCATATTTGGTAACCTCACTCAGATATTCTGTCTTTTTTTTAGCGGGTTTAGCAGCGACAATAACATCATGAATCACCTTATTTTCAATCTTGCTCGACGTATCTATTTTCCCTTTTCGGATTGCAGTGTCGACAAGCGATTGCAGGTGAAGGTCGCTATTGGCCATTACAAACACCGGTGATAGCAGCATTAAAATTAAAAATAAAAGTGGCGGTTTTTTCATTCGCTAATAACGTTTGTAATTCTTTAGAAGCAGGTCAGATAACTGCAGTAAAGTTACTTCATTATGTTTGTTTGTAAGCACCTGCACGCCAAAAGGCATTCCATTGGAATGGCGAAAAAGCGGTAACGAAATGCCCGGAATTCCGGTAAGATTTGCAAAAACAGTATAAATATCAGCGAGATACGCAGCAATCGGGTCTTTTTTCATACTTCCGACTTCAAACGCGGTTGTTGGAACGGTTGGCAAAAGAACTGCGTCAAATTTGTTAAAAATTTCTTTAGTCTGCAAAGACAATAAATTCCGCACTTGTTGGGCTTTGGTAAAATAAGCCTCATAATATCCTTCACTCAAAACAAAAGTGCCCAACATGATTCTTTTTTTTACTTCTTTTCCAAATCCTTTTCCACGATTTTTTTTGTAAAAAGTAGTCAAATCTTCATCATTATTTTCATAACGATAGCCATATCTTACCCCATCGTAACGCGAAAGATTTGAAGATGCTTCTGCAGTAGTAAGCACATAATAAGCGGGAACAATATAATCAATCAAATCAAAATTTATTTCTTCCACCTCATTTCCATCGTTCTTCAAATTCTCTGCTAATTCATATATGCCTTTTTTAATCTCACCATCGAGGCTTTCATGCTGCATTGCATTTTTAAATAAAGCAATGCGGTAGCCGGAAGATTTTTTTGGTTTATTATGGAAAATAAGATTTTCACTTATTTGTTGGTTTACCGTGCTGTCATATTCATCACTTCCAATAATTACTTGCAAAACTTTTGCTACGTCTTCCACGTTGTTCGCAAAAATTCCTATCTGGTCGAATGAAGAACCATAAGCAATTAATCCATGTCTTGAAATCGTTCCATAAGAAGGTTTCATCCCTACAATTCCACAAAAATCTGCCGGTTGCCTTACTGAACCACCAGTATCGCTTCCGAGACTCACCATACACAATCCTGCCTGCACAGCTACCGCTGAACCACCGGAAGAACCGCCGGAAACTTTCGATTCATCCAATGCGTTTTTTACACTTCCATAAACAGAATTTTCATTGGTACTTCCCATCGCAAATTCATCACAGTTGCAATTGCCAATAATGATCGCATCATCTGCTAATAACTTTTCAACCGCAGTAGAATTATAGATGGAAACGAAATTCTCCAACATTTTTGATGCAGCGCTGATCTTATGGTCTTTGTAGCAAATCACATCTTTCAATGCAACTACAACGCCATGCAATTTGCCACAACTTTTTCCTGAATTTCTTTTTTCATCTAAAAATTTTGCGCGTGCAATGCTTTCTTCATCATACACTTCGACAAAAGCATTCAGCCGCTCATTTTTTTTTATTTTATCTAAATAAAATTCAACTGCTTCGACGCAGGAAGTTTTTCCTTCAGAAAGTTGTTCTTGATAAGAGGAAATATTTTGAAAAGAAAACAATGGAATTAATTTAAAAAGAAAGGTTTAAATGCCATCATTCCGGATGCACACCTAAACCTTTTGAGAAAAAAATTATTTAAAAATTATTTAGGAAGCTGCGTTTCCTTTACTGCTTCTTGTTCAGGTGCCTTAGCTTTATCTTTTTCTTTCTTTCCCGCATCTATATCTTTTTTCATGTGTTCTTTCGCATCGTTAAATTCTCTTACACCTTTTCCGATACCCCGCATCAGATCAGGAATTTTTTTGCCACCAAAAAATAAAAGTACTACCAGCAGAATTAACAGCCATTCTGTGCCGCCGGGCATAGCAAACAAAAGTTGCTGATTGAATAATAGAAATGTCATTGTATTTATATTAGCCCTGTAAAGATAGGTTATTAATCATTTACTGTCAATTGCAGCTAAATGAAGCTAAAGGCTGAATGTTAATTGGATCTGTTTATTTTAAATACCGCCCACATTTAGCTTTTCCATTCGCAGCTTGATAAGGAGTAATGCCGCGGGCACACGAAAACAATATAACAGATAATAAAATAATGACAGGAATGATTTTTTTCATAAGAATAAAATGCAAAGTAAGATATTAGTTTTTTTGCTATGGCAAAATATAAAAAAAAACCGGAAAACAAAAGCTTTCCGGTGTATTTATGATTATTTTTTGAAATGTTATTTAATTCTCTTCTCTTTAATCCTGGCACTTTTACCGCTTCTGTCGCGCAGAAAATACAATTTCGCACGGCGCACCTTACCTACTTTATGCAATTTGATGCTATCAATATTGGGAGAAAAAAGTGGGAATAAACGTTCAACACCTACGCCATCACTTATTTTACGAACAGTAAAAGTAGCGGTTCCACCTTCACCCTGGCGTTTGATGACATCGCCTTTGAAACTTTGGATCCTTTCTTTATTACCTTCCTGGATTTTGTAATTCACAGTAACGTTATCACCGGCTTTGAACTTCGGTAATTCTTTCTTTGATGTCAATTGTTCGTGAACAAATGCAACTGCATTCATGGCTTTTTATTTTAGGAGTGCAAAGGTAAGGCAAATTTGATAAAATGTACTATTGTTTTTAAAACTTTTTAATGAAACTTTCCAAACAAAAGGACAAATAGCAGGCATTTTCGTTTTCAAATTCTCAGATTCTCGCATTTCAAATTACCTTGCTACATTTACTGCTCTCTTTTCCCTTATTACTGTAACTTTTATTTGTCCTGGATAGATCATTTCTGCCTGAATCTTTTGAGCAATTTCGAAGCTTAGTTTATCGCTTTCAGCATCCGTTACTTTTTCTGATTCTACTATTACACGAAGTTCCCGGCCAGCTTGTATCGCATAGGCTTTTTCTACACCCTGGTAAGTAAGCGCAAGATTTTCAAGATCTTTTATTCTTTGCAAATATTGTTGCATGATTTCACGACGGGCACCGGGCCTTGCTCCACTCATTGAGTCACAAGCCTGAACTACCGGAGAAATAACGTATTGCATTTCCACTTCATCGTGATGCGCGCCAATCGCATTACAAACTGCTGGATTTTCACCATATTTTTCCGCGAGCTTCATCCCGAGAAGCGCATGGCTTAATTCTGTTTCTTCATCAGGTACTTTTCCGATGTCATGGAGCAAACCAGCGCGTTTAGCAAGTTTAGGATTCATGCCCAATTCTGCCGCCATTATTCCGCAAAGGTTTGCCACTTCGCGGCTATGCATCAATAGGTTTTGACCATATGAAGAACGGAAACGCATTTTTCCTACGATTCGTACCAATTCTTTATGAAGTCCGTGAATGCCCAGTTCTATTACGGTGCGCTCACCAATTTCCATGATCTGATCTTCAATTTGTTTGCGAGTTTTTTCAACCACTTCCTCAATACGTGCAGGATGAATACGCCCATCCGCTACCAACCTCTGCAAAGAAAGCCGGGCAATCTCCCTGCGCAAAGGATCGAAGCAGGAAAGAATTATTGCTTCAGGCGTGTCATCTACGATCAGGTCAACACCGGTCGCAGCTTCTATGGCACGAATATTCCTTCCCTCACGTCCAATGATCGACCCTTTGATTTCATCTGATTCGAGGTTGAAAACCGTGATGGCATTTTCAATCGCTGTCTCAGCGGCAGTGCGTTGAATCGTTTGAATGATGATTTTGCGCGCTTCTTTATTAGCACGTAATTTAGCATCATCCACTATTTCCTGCTGAATGCTCAGCGCTTGTGAATTTGCCTCATTTTTTAACGTTTCGATCAATTGTGCCTTTGCTTCTTCGACAGAAAGGCCTGAAACTTTTTCCAATCTTTTAATGTGCTCTTCCTGGTGTTTTTCCAGTTCAGTGCGCTTGATGTTCACGACTTCGATCTGCCGGTTCAGCGTTTGCTTGATCACCTCATTTTCCTTGATGATGCGCTCTACATTCTGATCCTTTTGATTGATGGCCTGTTCCTTTTGTTTAATGCGGTTTTCAGCATCGTTTAATTTTTGATTTCTTTGCAGAACTGCTTTTTCATGCTCAGATTTTAATTGAACAAAATGTTCTTTTGCTTCCAGTTGTTTTTCTTTTTTGAGCGTTTCTGCTTTTGACTGTGCATCGGAAATAATTTGTTGAGCTTGTTGTTCTGCTGTTTCTAAGAGTTGTTTTGTGTTCTTTGCAAATAGTATTTTACCCAGAAAGATGCCTGCAATTAATGCTACAGCACCCACTATTATTGGGATAAGTTGTTCCATTGTTTTTTAATGATTTTAATTCGTTCATAATCTATAAACCTCTTTTATTACCCTATTTAGAAAAAAACAGGGAAGAAACGAAGATAATAAAATTGCAAGGAAATGAATTATTTATAACATTTTAATCTGGAGAAAAGATCAAAATTTATAAAAACAAGAAAGCAGGATGCAGGAACCAGGTTCGAGAAGAGAAGCTTAGGAAAATATAAGAGATTTTTTCTTTGTATAAGATTATACCCGGTATTCCTTATGTTTATTCACCAAGGCTGAGGGCTTATTCTCTATTGTATGAATTTGAAAATTATATACATCGCGATGATCAGTGTAAACCAGAATACAAACATCCATATAATAATTGTTCCTTCTACAGCCGAAACCCTTTTAATTAATTTCTTTTCTAAGTTTGCCTGGTCTGCCTTTGTTGCAAAGTTATCTTTCAGCTCATTGCGCCAGCGGTCGATTTCAAGTTTTGTCTCCTCTCCCCTTGCAATAATATTTTTATCAATTTCACTTTCAATATATTCCATTATTTCATCTGCTTCCTTTTCGCCAAGGCGACGAACCAGGAAGTTATGAATTTCGGCTGTCGAAATCGAAGGATTATCCATAAAAATATATTATTGATTTAGGGTTTGTACTTCTTGATAATAACAGATGCATTGTGTCCTCCAAATCCAAAAGTATTGCTCAATGCCGCGTTCACTTCTCTCTTCTCCGCTTTATTAAAGGTGAAATTCAATTTCGGGTCAAAAGCAGGGTCATCGGTAAAATGATTAATCGTGGGCGGCACGACATCCTGGGTAACCGCCAGTATACAGGCAAGTGCTTCAATTACTCCGGCTGCTCCGAGGCAATGGCCTGTCATTGATTTTGTCGAACTGATGTTCAGATGATGAGCGCTTTCTCCAAAAACATTCAAAATTGCTTTTGTTTCTGCAATATCGCCCAATGGGGTAGAAGTGCCGTGAACATTGATATAATCAATATCTTCAGGTTGCATTCCGGCATCATCGAGCGCTGCGTGCATTACATTTTTTGCCCCAAGTCCATCGGGATGTGGAGCAGTAATGTGATAGGCATCAGCAGATGCGCCGCCGCCTGCTATTTCACAATATATTTTTGCTCCTCTTGCTTTTGCATGTTCCAACTCTTCCAAAACCAATATTCCAGCTGCTTCGCCCATTACAAATCCATCTCTGTCTTTATCAAAAGGACGTGAGGCGGTTTTAGGGTCGTCGTTCCTTTCGCTTAATGCTTTCATAGCATTAAATCCTCCCACACCGGATTCTGAAATAACAGCTTCACTGCCACCGGTTAAAATGATATCAGCCCTACCTAACCGAATGTTGTCATAAGCGTCAATGATCGCATTGGTACTGCTGGCGCAGGCACTTACAACCGCAAAATTTGGCCCCCGGAATCCATAGCGCATGGAAATTTGTCCTGCTGCTATATCGAGGATCATTTTCGGAATGAAGAAAGGATTAAAACGTGGAGTACCGTCGCCGCGCGCGAACTCCATTACATCATCCTGGAAGGTGGTGATGCCACCAATGCCGCTGGCGAAAATGACTCCAACACGATCCGGGTTTACGTTGTCCTTAGTAATTCCAGCGTCTTTCACAGCTTCATCGCTTGCTACTAACGCAAATTGAGTGAAGCGATCGAGTTTCCGTGCTTCTTTTCTTTCCAGGTAATCTGTGGGTTCAAAATCTTTAACCTCACAGGCAAACCTGGTTTTAAATTTCGTGCAATCAAATTGTTGGATATAATCAGCGCCGGAAACACCGCTGGCAAGACCTTCCCAATATTCAGGAACGTTTTTTCCCAATGGCGTTATGGCACCCAATCCGGTTACTACTACTCTTTTTAATTCCATAAGCTTGCCTGCAAAGTTAAAATAAGATGATTACTTAGCATGTTCCTCAAGGTATGCTACTGCCTGTCCTACGGTGGTGATGGTTTCCGCTTGTTCGTCAGGAATTGAAATATTAAATTCTTTCTCAAATTCCATGATCAGTTCTACGGTGTCCAAACTGTCAGCACCTAAATCGTTAGTGAATGAAGCTTCGGGTGTAACCTCTGCCTCGTCAACTCCTAACTTGTCAACAATGATTTTTTTTACTCTTGTTGCAACGTCTTGCATGATTGTAAAGTTTAGTTAATATGGGCACAAAAATATACTTTTTGCGATAAAAAAAAATAATAACTATTTGGAAAAAAATTCGTTACGGAAAGATTCAAATTTTCAAGTGAAAATCACGCTGTTTCCCCAGTTATCAGGATTTTAAAAACCATTTATTTTTTTTTTGAATTTTATTTCGAAAGGTAAAATCGGTAATTTTTTATTTTTCAGCTGCTGAAATTAAATCAGATAAAACATGTATTTTTATTCAAATCATAAAACAACCATTTACTTTTATGCCCCTTAAGCAAATAGACCACGGCAGTAAAGAATATGAGCAGATGATTAAATTGCGCTTTGAAATTTTGCGCAAGCCGCTCCATCTGGATTTTTCAAAAGAAGAACTGGAAAAAGAGAAACATGATATCCTTATCGGCGCTTTTGAGGATGATAAAATGCTTGGTTGCTGCCTGCTTACAAAAGTGGACAAACACTGCGTAAGGCTGCGCCAGATGGCAGTTCAAAATAATTTGCAGGGAAAAGGAATTGGCGCCAGCCTCATGAATTTTGCAGAAAATGTAGCCCGCGATCACGGCTATAAAAGGATAATCATGCACGCCCGGAAAACCGCGACCGGTTTTTACGAAAAATTGGGTTATACCGTTACCGGAAAAGAATTTATTGAAATTTCTATTCCTCATGTGGTGATGGAAAAGAAATTAAGGTTTTAGAGAAAAATTTAATTAATCATAGACCCGATTTTTATTTGAAAGAAAATGAGAAACTGATTTATTTGTTCCTTTACTGGATTCGATCAATTAAAAGTGAAGTTTGATAACTACAACTAATTCCCCTTTTTTCCTGCACTTTTGATTTGTCAACCTTATCGTCAAAAAGCTTGCATAATCAAAACCATATAAATGGGCAATATATTGCCAGTCCGGCGTTATTTATATGCCATGATATCAATACGTTATTTATATGCCATGATATCAATAATTGTATCGCAGAAAGAATATTCCTTTGGCTCGTTGCTGCTGATAATCAACAAACGGTTGGCACAAAATTCTTCTATTAAGCGATGATACAGCGAAACGCCTTCTGCATCGAGGTTGGTAAGCGGTTCGTCTAATAAAACAATAGGCACATTACTAAAAATTGCCTGCGCCAGTTTCACCCGCTGTTTCATGCCGCTGCTGAAATAACGGATTTGTTTGTGTGCGGCATTTTTAAGAGAAGATAAATAAATAATTTCCTTCGTATTCACCCTTGAAAGCCATCCTTTCATTTTATCGTGAAATAAAAAAAATTCCGTTAAAGTCATTTCTTCAATAGTGTCCAGGTAAGGCGCAGCAAAAGATATTTTCTGAAAAACCTTATCTGCTGAAAAATGTTTTCCATTTTGCAGGTAATCAATCTTTCCTTCGTTGTAAACTGCGGAGCCGGAGATAAGCTGTAATAAAGTAGATTTACCGGAGCCATTGGGTCCGGTTATGGCATAATGTTTTCCATTTTCAAATTGAAAATCAAGATTGCGGAGAATCCAATCCCTGTTGAAGCGTTTGCCAAGATTTGTTAGATTAATTTCCATATAATAATTAGCTGATTCGCTAATTAGCTAAATAGCCAATTTCCTAATTCTCCTCCAAATTCTCTTTGGAAGACACTTTCAAAATGCCCCGTTTGCTCGCTTTTATAAATTCCAGTATTTCTGTTTTCTCATCAGATTCAGGCAGTTCTTTTTCTATGATTTGGGTAGCCTGGGTAATATTTAATCCACGCAAATAAATATTGCGGTAAATTTCTGAAATTCCGTTTATTTTTTCGGATGTAAATCCGCGGCGTTGCAAGCCGACTGAATTGACACCAGCATAAGATAATGGAGAGCGGCCTGCCTTAATAAAAGGAGGCACATCTTTTATAATTTCTGTTCCACCTGCAATGTATGTATGAGCTCCGATTTTTGAAAACTGAATCGCCGCTGCCATCCCACCAATAATCGCATGATCTCCGATTTCGACATGCCCAGCAAGCTGGACAGAATTGGCAATAATTACATAGTCGCCGAGGATACAATCGTGTGCAATATGAGAATAAGCCATCAGCAAACAATTACTTCCTACCACCGTTTTCCACTTATCTTTTGTTCCGCGGTTCACGGTTACGCATTCTCTGATAGTAGTATTATCACCGATTTGTACAATGGTATCTTCTCCATTAAATTTCAAATCCTGAGGAATAGCGCCGATCACAGCTCCTGGAAAAATCTTACACGATTTTCCAATAATCACTTTTTTCATAACGACAGCTCCGGACATAATGTGTGTGCCGTCGCCAATCTGTACATCACCTTCAACTACTGCAAAAGGGTCAACCGTAACATCCTTTCCTAATTTAGCATTTGGGTGGATATGTGCTAGGTGGCTTATCATATTATTAGTTAGGACGTTTTACAATTTGGGCAACTAAAACCGCTTCTGTTACTACTTTATCTCCAACATAAACGGTTCCTTTCATTTCGCAGATGCCGCGCCTGATTGGGTGCAATAATTCCATTTTTAAAATGAGCGTATCACCTGGAACTACTTTTTGTTTGAATTTACAATTATCTATTTTGAGAAAATACGTATCGTATTTTTCGGTTGAATTCTGTGGAATGGCAATAAATCCGCCTGTTTGAGCAAGCGCTTCAGCTAATAAAACACCTGGCATTACCGAATTGCCCGGAAAATGTCCCTGGAAAAATGGTTCATTGTAAGTCACATTTTTTATGGCGACTACACGCGTTTCGGTCAGTTCAATTATTTTATCTACCAATAAAAAAGGATAGCGATGCGGCAAGGTTCTCTCAATATCCTGTATATCCAATATCGGAGGAACATTTGGATCATACTTGGGGATTTCCTGCCGATGTTTATATTTTTTTATGTGTTCTTTTATTTTTTTTGCAAACTTTATATTCGAAGAATGCCCCGGTCTGTTTGCGATGATATGAGCTTTAAAAGGATAACCGACCAATGCCAAATCTCCTACCACATCCAATAATTTATGCCGCGCCGGTTCATTAGGAAAACGAAGCGTAAGATTATTCAAAATACCTGCCTCACTTACTTTTACATCATCTTTATGAAAAACTTTTGAAATCCTTTTTACCTGCTCCTCATCTACCGGTTTATCCACTACTACAATTGCATTATTAATATCTCCACCTTTTATCAGATCATTTGCAACTAACTGTTCGAGTTCATGAAAAAAACAAAATGTACGGCTGGGTGCAATGTCATTTTTAAATTTACTGATGTTGTTCAAATCCGCATGTTGTGTTCCAAGGATCGGAGAATTAAAATCGATTAACGTATTGATCCTATAGCCATTATACGGCAAAGCAACCATTTCTACTTTCTTCGCTTCATCTACAAAAGAAATGTTGTGTTGTATAGTGTAATAGATTTTTTCTACATTTTGTTTTTGAACACCGGCTTTTGAAAGATGTTCAATAAATACCTCGGAACTTCCATCCAGAATCGGAACTTCATCACCATTTATTTCAATTAGCGCATTGTCAACCTGCATTCCTGTTAACGCAGCCATCAAATGTTCTATGGTACCAACTTTTGCTCCGTTCGCTTCAATTGTAGTACTGCGGTTTGTTTCAATCACATTGTCCACATCCGCTTTTACTATTGGTTTTCCGGCAAGGTCAATCCGTTGAAAGTTAATACCGGTATTTGGCTCAGCTGGTTTAATTTGAATGGTAACCGACTGGCCGGTATGAATCCCGGCTCCGGAAATTGTAACAGCTTCTTTTAAAGTATGTTGAAAGTTGGTTTCTTTAGAATTAAAAGGTTGCTCCATGGGCACGAAAGTATGAAAAGTAATTCTTTAAATTGTGCAGCCAGTATTGGAAAATAAAATTTTTTAATAAAGATTAGAAAAAGCAGTTATTTCTCATTCTGCTACCCTTTCTTTTTTTAATTGCTCAATAGTTTGTTCCAGTTGTTTGATCCTTTTTTCTAACTCCGGCAAATTCCTGCTGAGGATCTGGCTGCGAAGGGCATGGCCATAATCATAAGCCGGCGAGCCGGTTACCGCCGTATTTGGAATTTTTATAGATTTAGCTACACCGCTTTGTGCATTGATCTTCGTTCCATCAGCAATAATAATGTGACCTACAATTCCTGCCTGGCCGCCAATCATTACATTATTTCCAATTTTGGTGCTCCCGCTCACTCCTGATTGTGCCGCGATTACCGTATTCATTCCGATTTCCACGTTATGGGCAATCTGAATCAGATTATCCAGCTTGGCACCACTTTTTATAATAGTAGAACCAAGTGTTGAACGGTCAATAGTAGTATTCGCGCCTATCTCTACGCTATCTTCTACAACTACATTTCCTATCTGTGGTATTTTTTTAAAACTTCCATCTGCCTGTGGCGCATATCCAAATCCATCTCCGCCAATGACACATCCCGCGTGAATACACACATTTTTTCCGATAACACAATCATGATGAATTTTTACCCCCGGGTACAAAATGCTATTTTCCCCTACTGTTACATTATCGCCTAAATAAACTTGCGGATAAAGTTTTACATTATTGCCAATTTTTACCTTATTGCCCAGATAAGCAAAAGCGCCCACAAAAACATTTTCTCCGAGCTCAGCAGATGAAGCTACGAAAGACGGTTCCTGTATTCCGGTAAGATTTGCACGCGCCATTTCAGAATAAGCGGTTAAAATAACTGCAAAAGAAGAATAGGCATCCGGTACCCGAATAAGTGTAGCATCTATTTTTTTCTCTATTTCTAAAGAAGTATTAATAATAATAATGGAAGCTTTTGTTGTGTATAAAAACTCTTCATATTTGGGATTTGCGAGAAAAGCAAGCTGCCCTTCCGTCGCTTCCTCCAGTTTGCCAAAAGAAGAAACTGCAACATCCGGGTTTCCTTCGATTTTGCCATTTATTAATTCAGCGATTTGTTTTGCTGTAAACTGCATTTGCCTTTCAATATTTTTTAAAAAAATTAAAATTAAACTATAATGTGATCTCCAAATTGATAAAACAAATGTAAAATTTTTTTACCGTGCCAAATAAACTTTGATTTATCAGTGGATTATCGACTTCAGAAATATCCTTTACCGCCCCATCTTTAAATAGAATGTTGATGTGCTCGGTTTTATTATTATACGTTTTTATTTCGCTTTCACCGGTAAAAACAAGATAGCCGGCTTTCTCTTTATTTATTGCGAGGTATTCCATAGCAATGTTAGTCTTTTCTTCTAAAAATTCTTTTGGAATTTGATGCGCCGAATATTTTACTTTCAATAAATGCCGGTTCACAAGGCCTTTGCAAAGAACAGATAATATTTTGTCAGGATGATGAATCCAGGATTTAATAGAAAATAAAATATCATAATCGTCCAAAGCACAAAAATCGTCTAAATGATTTTCAATTTTTTCGCTTTCATATTCTTCGTTTAAAAAAGTGTTGAAAACGGCGGATGGAGACTCAGCTTTGATTTCGCGCGCTCTTTCTATAATTTTTACCAGCATTTTTTCGGCACACAAAACCGTTTTATGCAGGTAAACCTGCCAGTACATAAATCTTCGCGAAACCAAAAATTTTTCTATAGAATGAATTCCTTTTTCTTCTACCATTAATTCCCCATTATGAACCGTAAGCATTTTTATAATCCGGTCATAACCAATCACGCCTTCTGTAACGCCGGTAAAAAAACTATCCCGGATCAGATAATCCATGCGGTCCACATCCAATTGCCCGCTTACTAATTGATGAAAAAATCTTTTAGGATAGTTGTTTGTAAAAATGTCAATCGCCATTTGCATTTTGCCATCAAATTCTTCATTCATTTTTTTCATCAGTAACAAAGAAACTTTTTCATGGCTTACGTTTTTTATCAAAACATTTTCCAGCGCATGTGAAAAAGGCCCGTGGCCAATATCATGTAAAAGAACAGCAATTTTTGCGGCCTGTTCTTCTGCTGCCGAAATAATAACGCCTTTACTCTTCAACTCATGGAGCGCGTTACACATTAAATGATAAGCGCCAAGCGAATGATGAAGCCGGGTGTGAACGGCGCCGGGATAGACCAATTGCGCCATTGCCATCTGATGAATCCGTCGCAGTCGTTGATAAAAAGGATGGGAAATAATCTGATAAATCAGCTCATCGTCTATTGTAATAAAACCATAAACCGGATCATTAATTATTTTTCTAAATGGCATTCTTTCGATTTGTTAAAAAGATTTCGAACCGGTGCAAAGATAATTTTTGGGAAGGGAATAATTTACATTTGTAAGCAACCGTGATTGTATCTTAGTTTAAATTGGTTAGTTGGTCTTGACAGTTTAGAGAGGTTTAATACAGTATGTGGATTATAAATGCGAGTTATTTGTTTGTTTACTGAAGGTCAAATTGCCGGTTTCTTAATCACGGTTTGCGCCTTTCCAGGAATCGGAGCTTATAATTTTAAAAAATATTTTCGATTAATAAAAACGATAGATGAATACAGCAAAAATTTTATGGGTAGATGACGAAATGGAAAGTTTAAAATCCCAGATGATGTTTTTGGAACATAAAGGGTACGATGTAACATCATTGAGCAATGGCCATGATGCAATTGATTATGTGAAAGAGCACATTGTAGATGTGGTACTTCTTGACGAAAGCATGCCGGGAATCACCGGTCTGGAAACGCTGCAAAAGATCAAAGAAATTAATTCGCAAATTCCGATTGTTTTAATCACCAAAAATGAAACCGAAAACCTGATGGACGAAGCCATCGGTTCGCAAATAACCGATTACCTGATAAAACCGGTAAATCCAAACCAGGTATGGCTTTCGCTAAAAAAAATTATTGATAATAAAAGACTGGTTGCTGAAAAAACCACCACCGCCTATCAGCAACAGTTTCGGGATCTGTTCATGGCGCTGAATGATAATCCTGACCACAACGGCTGGATGGATATTTATAAAAAATTAGTGTATTGGGAACTGGAAATGAAAAAAAGCGATAGCCCGGAAATGCGGGAAATTTTTCAGTCACAAAAAGCGGAAGCAAACCTGGAATTCTTTAAATTCATTTCAAAAAATTATTCCAAATGGGTCACTAATCCCGCTGCAGATTCGCCAATCATGAGCAACACTCTCATGAAGTTTAAAGTGTTTCCGCATGTAGAAAAAGGAACCCCTACTTTCTTTATTTTAATCGATAATTTAAGATTCGATCAGTGGAAAGCAATCCAACCATTGTTTTCAGAAAATTTCAGGATACAGGAAGAAGAAACATTTTATTCTTTGTTGCCGACTGCAACACAATACAGCCGCAACGCAATCTTTGCGGGAATGTTGCCCATAGAAATAGAAAAACAATTTCCGGTAGAATGGAAAAATGATGACGAAGAAGGTGGCAAAAATTTATTTGAAGAACAATTTTTTAAAGCTCAATTAAAAAAACTGCGGAAAGAAGACCTGAGATATTCTTATACAAAAATTACCAATCACCAGGACGCTCAAAAACTGGTTGACAATATTCATAATTTTTTAAACAATGACATCAATGTTATCGTTTACAACTTTGTAGACATGCTCAGCCATGCCAGAACAGAAATGGAAGTATTGAAAGAACTTGCGGCAGACGAAGTAAGTTACAGAAGCCTGACTGCATCATGGTTTGAGCATTCACCATTGCATCAGGCGTTGAAAAAAATTGCTGATAAAAAAATAAATCTGATCATAGCAACTGATCATGGAAGTGTGCGCGTCAATACGCCGCAGAAAGTCGTTGGAGATAAACAAACCACAGCTAATCTGCGTTATAAACACGGCCGTAATCTGAATTATGAACCAAAAGAAGTACTTGCATTTCGGGATCCTCGGCAGGCAGGATTGCCAGTACCAAATGTAAATTCTTCATTCATTTTTGCCAGGCAGGATGGATATTTATGCTATCCAAATAACTATAATCATTTTGCAAATTATTATCGTAATACTTTTCAGCACGGAGGCGTAAGCCTTGAGGAAATGATCATTCCGGTTATCAGAATGACCAGTAAGTCGCTGGAAGTGTAAGGTTTGGAAGAGTTTACATTCAAATAAATGGTTTAGTAATAGAAGAATACGTTGAATTAAAAATTGGCTTATTTATTCTTTTACTACTGGAGTTTCCTGATAAAAATCACTACTGAATAGCAGAACCTATACTGGACAAGGGTTTACACAAATAAAAAAGTGCAAGCCCTTTTTTTTGTGTTATTTTTTATCGCCTGTCGAATGTCAAAGT
>Ga0207652_10000959_pt1 | contig 26947 bp, 25 predicted proteins | sample KBSC63BmetaG_FD_184334 | JGI IMG/M metagenome (GOLD analysis project Ga0207652, IMG submission 184334) | Corn rhizosphere microbial communities from Kellogg Biological Station, Michigan, USA - KBS C6-3B metaG (SPAdes) (version 2) | ecosystem: Host-associated > Plants > Roots > Rhizosphere ...
GGCTGGTGCTGGCGGGCGCGGTCTTCCCGGCACAGCCGGACGCGCCCAGCGCCGCGATCACGCAGGCCAGCGCCGTGCCCGCTAGAAGATCAGACCGAAGCCGCATGTGGCGATGTCCACCGTCAGGTTGTTGGAACGGAAGTAGCGTTCATAGCCAAGGTCGAAGTGCACGTCGCGGACGCGACCGTTCAGCTCCAGGTCCCACGATATCGTGCCTCCGATCGTCTGCGCCACGAAGTGCGCCAGATCGCTGTCCGCCGTTCGATAGCCCAGCCCCAGCGGGTCGGCGGCCTCGGTGTAGAAGCGCACCGCCGTCTGCCAGTGAACGCGGTACTCCGCGCGCACGTGCAGGCCGCGCACCACCCGCTGGATCAGGTTCGCCTCCATCGTGTGTGCGTAGGCGCTCCAGTCATCGAGGTAGGTGCGGTAGTACAGCTTCAGCGCCCCGTTCCAGGGCAGCCACTCGGCGAGGCGCAGCGACAGCGCGTTCCGCACCCGCTCGCGCGGCAGGCGCTCCTCGCCGCGCGAGCCGTCGGCCATCAGCACGCTGGACCAGGTGTTGCCCAGCGTGCCCACCTGCAGCGTCCCGCCGTACGACAGCACCGCGATCGTGTAAGGCGACAGCACCTGCGTCAGCGTGGCGTTCACGTTCGTGGTGGAACGGTTCACCCGACCGTCGCGCTTGCCGTCCAGCTTGAAGCGGTCGAACCAGTCGACGATCTGGTTCACGCTGACCCCGACCACCGTGTTGTCCTCGGCAAATGACCGCGTCAGCCCCAGGCCGTAGCTCCAGGACTCGAACGGCTCCTCGATGTGAAAGGCGGCCCGGAACGACAGCTCGGTGGCGCGGTCCCAGCGGTACGTCGTCAGCGTGTCGAAGGAACCGGCCGTGTTGATCCGGGACGCCGTGGTCACCGCGTCCGGCGGCGGCGAACCAACCGGCAGCCCGTACACGGAGTGGTCGGGCGAGGCGGCGGTGATGACGTCGATGGGCACCCACAGCCGCTCGGTGATCCGCGCGCCCACGTGCGCCACCACCTCGGCCTGCGGCTGCTGAACGCTGAGCCACTCCGAACCCGGCTGTCCCACCGGACCGGCCGCCGATTGATACCCGACGCCACGCTGGTCGTACTGGGTGAAGCGAAAGCGAACCGAGTCGATCTGGTACGGCGGCGCCAGCATGGCCAGGACCGTCAACAGAGGCATCACTGGCATCCGCACCCCCCGCCCGCCGGCGTGCCGTCGCCGCCGGCCGCGGCCTCGCGGGTGGTGTAGAACTTCTGCCGCTTGTGCGCCTCCAGACTGTCGTCGTCGAAGCGCATCATCGGGTCCGCCAGGCGCTTGCGCCGGTTCTGAGGCACCACCACGCAGCCGCCCAGCCCCGCCAAGCCGGCCAGCGCGCCCACCACCAGCGTGAGACAGAGCCAGCGTCGCATCTCAGTTGGTCCGCGGGGCCGGCCCGACCACGAAGGTGTCGACCACGCCGCCCGCGCCCGCGAAGAACGAGGCGGTGAACAGGAAGCCGAAGGCCAGCCGCTTGTGGTTGCCGATGGCGGGATCGAACGGGTCGCGCGCGGACATGGCCACCAGCGTCGCCGCCGACGTCGCCACCGACACCAGGCCGAACACCAGCGCCCGGCGCCAGCGGCCCGCCACCGCCTCGGACACGATGGGCGCCGCCGCGAAGCCCGCCACCATGACCCGCACCGCGTCCCGTTGCAGGGCGCGGTCGTCGTCGTGAGCGATCATCGCGCCGCCGACCAGCAGCGGAACGAACAGCGTCAGCGCGCCGGCCACGGGGGCCGCCACGGCCCGCGCATCCGGCGGCGGCTCGGCGCTCTCATCCGCGCGGGCCGGTCGGGGCGCCGCCGTCACCGCCAGCAGCGCGCCCAGGCAGGCCGCCGCGACGGCGCGCCGCGACCGCCGCGCGGGCACCGCGCCCGGACACGAGTGTGCGCTCACGAAACGGCCCCCATCAGAGGCCGGGGAAGTTATCACGCGTCGCGATCGTCCGATGCGGCCGCTGGCACGCCCAGCATCGCGGCCCGGTAGGCGGCGAACCGCCCCTCGATGATCGCGGCCCGCGCCCCCCGCACCAGGTCCAGGTAGTGCCGCAGGTTGTGCACCGAGGCCAGCCGGTAATACAGCAGCTCCTTGGCCCTGAACAGGTGAGACAGGTACGCGCGGCTGTAGGACGCGCAGCACTCGCAGGGGCAGCCTTCTTCCACGGGGCGATCGTCTTCACGGTGCCGCGCGTTCGCGATGTTCAGTCGCCCCCCCTTCACGAACAGCTGCCCGTTGCGCGCGTTGCGGGTGGGCATCACGCAGTCGAACATGTCGATGCCGGCCGCGATCCCCGCCAGCAGATCGGCGGGGGTCCCCACCCCCATCAGATAGCGGGGGGCGGCCGCCGGCATCTCCGGCGCCAGCTCCGTCACCAGCGCGTGCATGATCGCGGGCGCCTCCCCGACGCTGAAACCGCCCAGCGCGAAGCCGTCGAACGGCAGGGCCGCGATCTCGGCCAGGTGGGCGCGGCGGCGCGGCAGATCGATCCCGCCCTGCACGATGCCGAACCGCAGCTGGCCCTCGGCGCGCGGCGCCGCCAGGCACCGGCGCGCCCAGCGTGTGGTGCGCTCCATGGCGGCGTCCAGCTCGCCCGGCGGAGCGTCGGAAGGCGGGCACTCGTCGAACGCCATCGCGATGTCGCTGCCCAGCTTGGCCTGGATCTCCATGGCCCGCTCGGGTGTCAGCCGCTCCAGCGCCCCGTCGATGTGCGAGCGGAAAGTCACGCCGTCCTCGTCCACCGAGCGCCGCTCGCGCAGGCTGAACACCTGGAAGCCGCCCGAATCGGTGAGGATGGCGCGCGGCCAGGCCATGAACCGGTGCAGCCCGCCCCGCCGCGCCACCGCGTCGGCGCCCGGGCGCAGGGCCAGGTGATACGTGTTGCCCAGGATGATCTCGGCGCCCAGCGCGGTCACGTCGGCGCTGGACAGCGCCTTCACGGTCGCCTGCGTGCCGACCGGCATGAACACCGGCGTCGCCACGGGACCGTGCGCCGTGTGCACCACCCCGGCGCGCGCGGCCCCATCGATGGCCGTCAGGGTGAACGGCGTCGTCATGGGGTCCCCCGGATGAACATCGAATCCCCGTAGCTGTAAAAGCGCAGCCCGGCGCGGATGGCCTCGCCGTAGGCGACCAGCACCCGCTCGCGCCCCGCGAACGCCGACACCAGCATCAGCAGCGTCGACCGCGGCAGGTGGAAGTTCGTGATCAGGTCGGTCACCACGTGGAAGACGGCGCCGGGCTCCAGGAACAGGTTCGTGCGCCCCTCGCCCGCCCGCACGGTCCCGTCGCCGGCGCGCGCCGCCGCCTCCAGCGTGCGCACCACCGTCGTGCCGACGGCGACCACCGCCCGCCCCGAGCCGCGCGCCTCGGCGATGGCGGCGGCCGTCTCGGGCGGGACCGTGTACCACTCGCTGTCCATCACATGCTGGGAGGTATCCTCGACCGTGACCGGCCGGAAGGTCCCCGGCCCCACGTGCAACGTCACCCGGGCCACCTGGTGACCAGCGTCCCCCAGCGCGGCCAGCAGGTCCTCGGTGAAGTGCAGCCCAGCGGTGGGCGCTGCCACGGCGCCGGACGACCGGGCGTAGACGGTCTGGTAGCGCTCGCGGTCATCGATGGGGGCCGCAGCGGGCGTGCCCGCGGACGCCACCGGCGCCGTCCCGCCCCCGGGAAGGTGGCCAGCGCGCGCCGCCACGATGTAGGGGGGCAGCGGCACCTCACCGATCCGTTCTATCAGCCCCGTCACCGTCTCTCCGGCCGGGGCCAGCAACCGCGCGCGGACGGCGCCGCGCTCCCCCCGCGCGGTGATGACCGCCCGCAGCCCGCCCGGGAACGCGACCTCGACCCCGCTTCGCGAACGCCCCAGCCCGCGCGCCAGGGCCTCCCACTCCTCGATGCCGTGCGTCTCGGCCGCAACCTTGCCGGTTAGCAGCAGTTCGATCTGCGCGCCGGTCGCCTTGCTGCCCCGCAAACGGGCCGGGAAGACCCGCGTGTCGTTCAACACCAGCAGCGAGCGCGGCGGCAGGAAGTCGCCAATTTTGCTGAAATTGCTGATCGTTACGCCGTCACCCTTCCAGCGATCCATCACCAGCAGGCTGGACGCGTCGCGCCGCGCGGCCGGATAGGCCGCGATGCGTTCAGGGGGCAGAAAAAAATCGAAGTCTGTTACGTCCATTTGCGTTTATTCGACTACAATGACGGCGGAAGTCCTACATCATGACGATCCTAAAAACACTCTGCAGAACGGAAGCTGAATTCTTCGATCGCTACCTCGGCGATCTAGCGGGCGGCGGGTTGTTCATTCCGACGCGTATGGCGCTCCCCCTCGGGGAGCAGGTGGTTGTATCTGTCCGGATCGGCCCGCGTGCCGATCCGGTTTTGCTTCGTGGCTCCGTGGCCTGGCGCCGGCCGGGCAAGCACAGCACCAAGACGAAGGCCGGTCTGGGCATCGAGTTCCTCGCCTCCGAGAAGCTGGGCCGGGACTACCTGCTGGCGCTCGCACGCGGTGACGCCACCGTTCCGGCGCGCCGACACCAGCGGCTGCCCATCGACCTGCCCATGCACTGGCACATCCCCGGCTCCGGCGAGGATCGCCCGGGCGTGTTGCGCGACATCGGCCGTGGCGGCGCCTTCGTGAAGACCAGCGAGCCCGTCGAAGGGACCGAGGTCGTCCTGAAGGTCACCCCGCCCGGCGCCCAGATCGAGATGCCCGTCTCGGCCCGCATCGCCTGGGTGGCCCCCGGCGACGAAGCCGGGTTCGGCGTGTCCTGGCGCGCCCGCGACGCCGGCGGCACCCGTCGCATCAAGGAGCTGGTTCGCCGCATGGAGCGCCTGGCCGACGAAACCTTCGGCGCCCCCAGCCCCGTAGGAACGTAACGAGCACGCGCCCTCCCCTCCGGCGACCGCAAAGCCGGAGGGCGCAACGCGCCCGGGTCCAAGCAACAGAAGGCGCGGCTTCGCCGCGCCGGGACCGTCGTCCCACAGCTCCCCAGGGGGGCTCGTGGGGGGATGCTGCATCCCCCCGCGTCCGCTCGTGGGGGGATGCTTCATCCCCCCGCGTGTCTCAGTCGACATCGAGGGCGTACAGCGTGCCGCCGTTCGACAGGACGTACAGCCGCTGGCGGGTGGGATCCAGCGTCGCGCTGGCGCAGATGCCGTCGCCGGGGTTGAACACCTCCAGCAGGTCGCCATCGCGCGCGTCCACCACGAACAGGCCTCCCCGGCTGCCCGAGAAGATCAGGTAACGGCCCATCGACAGGGGCGGCGTCAGATCGCCCGCCTCGGCCAGGCCCTGCCGCCACAGAATCTGCCCGCTGGCCGACACCGCATGCAGCCCCTGGCGCGGCGCCGCGAAGAACAGCCGGCCGTCGATCAGGCTCATGGGGCCGGCGCCCTCGACCGGAAGGCGCCACCGAATGGCGCCGTCCTTGGCGTCCAGCGCATAGACCCCGCCCGAGTAGGAAGCGGCGTAGACGGCGTCGCCGCCGAACACCGGCGTCGAATCGACGTCGACGAACTGGTCGGAGGCCGCGGCCAGCGACTTCGCCCACACCACCTCGCCCGTCGTCGCCTGCAGGGCCACCAGGTAGCCGTCGGCGAACCCGGCGTAGATGCGGCCGCCGTTGAGGCGAGGCGCCGAATAGCCGTGGATGGTGAAGCCATCGGGCGTCTCGCGCTCGTACTGCCAGCGCCACTTCCCCGTGCCAGCGTCCAGCGCGATCACCCGGTCGCTGTCGGTCGCGAAGTAGACGGTGTCACCGCCCACCTCGGCCGGCCGCTCGATGCTGCCCTTCGCCGTGTACCTGAACCGTACGGCGCCGTTACCGGCGTCCAGCGCGTAGAAAGATCCGTCGTCGGCCCCCACGTAGACCTGGTTGCGCTGGCTGTCGAAGCGGGCGTCGCTGTCGACGCCTCCCGACACGCGGGTGGCCCAGTCCAGGTGGCCGTCGCTCAGGCGCACGCCCAGCACCGAGCCTTCACGTGAACCGATGATCAACCGGTCGCCGGCCAGCGCGCCTGACGCGCACTCCTCGGGCGCGGGCTGGAACAGCTTGTGGGCGTGGATCTCGGTCCGCCAGCGCACGTGCACGATGCCGGCGGGCGCGGTCCGCTCCCGCGCCGGTTGCGCCTGGCGCGCGGTCATGGACGCGCAGGCCGTTCCGCCGAGCAGCGCCAGCACCAGGGCGCGCCGCGATAGCGCGCGGATCACTTCGCCTCGAGCACGGCGAGCCGGTCGGTGATCTCGTCGTGCAGGAGCGAATCGGGCATCTTGTCGAGGACCTGCTTGTACAGCTTCACGGCGCCCGCGTGGTCGCCCTTGCGCTCGGTCATGCGCGCCTGCTGGTAGATGGCGCGGTCACGGTAAAAGCCCTGGAAGCGCTTCGCGTCCTCGTCCAGCGCCGCGAACGCGGCGGCGGCCTTGTCGAAGTCGCCCTTGCCCTCGTAGGCGTAGCCCTTGCCCTCGTCGGCCAGGAAGCGCAGGCGCGGATCCAGCTTGGCCGCGATGGCGGCGTCGAAGGCGGCGATCGCTTCGTCGTAGCGTCCGGCGTCGATCAGCTGTCCACCCTTCACGACCAGCGCCTCTTCCTTCAGGTCATTGCCGCGGTACTTGGCCAGGAAGTCCTCGTCCTGCTTCAGCACGGCGGCCTGACGCTCGGCCGCTGTCTTGAAGTGCGGCGCGTCCTCTTCCTTTTCCTTCAAGGGCGACGGGGTCGCCGTGTCCAGCTCGGCGTTGGCGGTCTTCTCGATCGCGGTGAACGCCTGGGACGCTTCGACCTTCTTGTCGTCGTCGACCTTCTGGAAGATGGCGGCGGCGGTGATCACGCCCAGCAACGCCCCCAGCCCGGCGAACAGGGGCTTCTTGCGCGGGCCCAGCACCTCGACGATCCGGGTCCAGGCGTGCGTCCAGAAATCGACGAACTGATCCGGCTGCTTCAGTTCCTTGACGAGCTTCTTCTTGGAGGTGGTGGCCACGGCAATCGAGGGCAATAGCAGAGGGCCCCCGGCGGGTCAACGCATGGCACTGGCGCCATGACGTTCGAAGAAGGCCTCGGGGCGTCTGGCCCGCGACCGCGAGAAATGGTTGCCTGAACCCGGCGCGTGGCAACCGCGCGTGGTATCGAGACGCCCCACATGATCCGTCTGGTCGTCAACGCCGAGTCGTTCGGAGCGTCCGAGGCGGGCAACCTGCGCACGCTGGAGGCCCACCGGCGTGGCATCGTGACCAGCACCTCGCTGCTGGGAAACTGCGCCGATTTACCGGGCGCCATTGCGCACCTGCGCGGCGCGCCGGCGCTGGGTGTGGGCCTGGCCCTGGCGCTGGTCGGCGGACCGTCGTTGCTGGGCAGCGCCGCGCCCACCCTGCTGACGCCCGGCGGGACGCTGCCTGACGGCGTCGTCGAGTTCGCGCGCGACTGGTACAAGGGCGCCATCGCCGCCTGGGACGTCGAGCATGAGCTGGAGGCCCAGATCGCGCGCGCCCGCGACGCCGGCCTGGCGCTGGATCACCTGGCGACGGTCGGTCACGTGGGCCTGCTGCCCGGGGTGGGCGAGATCGTCGAGAAGCTGGCGCGGCGGTTCGGCATCGCCGGCGTGCGCACCACGGTCGAGCCGCCGGGGCTGAGCTGGGTCGCCGATCCCCGTCGCGGCGCCAGCACGGCGCTGCTGGCCGGCCTGGCCTGGATGACCCGGCGGCGTCTGGGCGCGCTCCGACACGGACCGATCACCTGGGGCTACTCCGAGGCAGGCCGCCTGGACAGCGTGCGCATCCTGGAGATCATCGGCCGGCTCGGCCCCGGGTCGCACGAACTGCTGGCCCATCCCGCCGCGCCCGGCGGCGAAGGAGAAGTGGAGGCGCTGACCTCGGAGCGCGCGCGGACGGCGGTCGAGCGGCGCGGTATCGTGCTGTCCCGATGGAGCGATCTGTTTTGAGAACGGTCGTCACGACAGCCTTCGCGCTGCTGGCGCTGGGGGCGACGTCCTGTCGGACGGCCGGGGCACCGTCCACCGAATCGCCCGGCGAGGCCTCCGGCAAGTACCCGCGCCGGCCCGCCGGCTGCGACATCTCGGTCTATCACACGGCCGTTCCGGGCGCGGAGGTGTGGGACGACCTGGGCATCGCCGAGGTGGGCTGTCACGTCACGATGCCGATGGGCCAGTGCCTGGCGATGCTGAAGGCCGAGGGCTGCCGGCTGGGCGGTGACATGCTGTACAACGTGCCGCGCACGCCGCTGCGCCCCTCGGATCAGGTGATGGTGCTGCGCGGTCAGGTCGCCCACACGCGCGCCGGCCGGGCCAAGAAGAAGGACGACGATGACCTGCCGCCGCCCGCCAGCGCGGCCGAGCAGGCGCAGCCGGTCGTGCCGCTCATGCCCATGCCCGATCCGGCGGCGGGGGGACATCTGCCCGAGCTACCGCAGGCCCCCGATCCCGGCGCGGCGCCCCTACCCCGTTCGCCATGACGCCCTTTCGCTACCTGCTGGCCGTCGACATGGACGGGACGCTGTTGCGCGACGACAAGACGATCTCTGAAGTCGACGCGGCCGCGATCCGGGCGGCCGCCGGGCACGGCATCGCGGTGACGATCGCCACCGGCCGGCTGACGACGGGCGCGCTACCCACGGCGCGCGCCCTGGGTCTCGAGGTGCCGCTGATCTGCGCGGACGGCGGCCTGCTGATCGACTGCGCCACCGGCGCCGCGCTGGAGCGCCGCTCGATCGCGACGGCGCACGCGCGCGCGGCGCTGTCGGTGATGGAGTCACACGGGCTGGTGCCTTTCGTCTTCTCGGCCGACGCGATCCACTGCGACGGCGCGGGAGAGCGCTACCGGGCCGTGGTCGACACCTGGTCGCAGCAGATCATGGTCCATGACGATCTGGGCTCCGCGGAGGCCTGGCAGGGTCCCGAAGGCGTGGCCGTCACGGCGGGCGTGGGCCCGCGGGAGGCCGTCGAGCGCGCCTCGGGCGCGTTGCAGCGGGATCATGGCGAGGCGCTCGACACCGTGCACTTCGCGATGGGCGGGGTGACCCGCTGGGCGGTGCGCTCGCTGCCGCGGGGCTGCGACAAGGGCGAGATGCTGGCGCGCCTGGCGGGACGCCTGGACATCCCGCGCGCCCGCGTGGCGGCGGTCGGCGATTGGTTCAACGACCTGGGCATGTTCGCGTACGCGGGACGGTCCTTCGCCATGGGCCAGGCGCCCGAGGTCGTTCATCAGGCGGCCACCGATCGCATGCGCGCGACCTCGGCGACGGGCGGGGGCATCGCCGAGGCGATCGAGGCCCTGCTGGCAGGCGGCTGAGTCCGCCTCACGCCGGGTGACCGCAGCGCCAGAGAAGGGTCCAAGCACCCGGGAGGCGCCGCTTTGCTCGCCCCCCCCCCGAGGGCCCCCCCTCAGACCTGCCGGTCGGGGACGCCGGCGCCGGCGAAGGTCGCCATCTCGTTCTGCAGAGCGACCGCCGCGCGGAGCAGCGGCACCGCCAGCGTGGCGCCGGTCCCTTCGCCGAGGCGCAGCCCCAGATCGACCAGCGGCGGCGGGCCCCCCAGCAGCGCCGCCAGGCGGCCGGCACCTCGCTCGGCCGACAGGTGCGACAGCAGCAGGAAGTCACGCACGCCCGGCGCCAGGCGCGTCGCCACCAGCGCGGCCGCGCCCGCGATGTAGCCGTCGACGATGACGGGCAGCCGGTGGGCCGCCCCACCGTGCATCAGCCCCGCCAGCGCGGCGATCTCCAGCCCGCCCACGGCGGCCAGCACGCCGAGCGCGTCGGCTCGATCCAGCCGGTGCAGCGCCAGCGCGTCGCGGATCACCTGCGCCTTGCGCGCCAGGCCCGCGTCGTCGACACCGGTGCCACGGCCCACCACGGCCTCGGGATCGTCACCGCCGAACGCGCACAGCAGCGCGGTGGCCGACGTGGTGTTGGCGATTCCCATGTCCCCGCCCACCAGCAGGTCGGCGCCCCGTGCGGCGGCCTCGCCCGCCAGGCGCATCCCCACCGCGTGGGCGGCGCCCGCCTCGGCCAGGGTCAGGGCCGGCTCGCGCCGAAAGTTTCGCGTGCCCGCCCGCACGCGCGCCGCCACGAACGAAGGGGCGCCACCGGCCCCGGCGGCCTTCGCGTCGGGCGTCAGCAACTCCATCACCGGCCGGTTCACCCCGACGTCGACGACCGTGACGGCCAGGCCGCTCTGGCGCGCCAGCACGTTCACCGCCGCCCCGCCCGCGCGGAAGTTCCGGACCATGGCCTCGGTGACCTCCGCCGGATAGGCGCTGACGCCTTCGGCGGCGACGCCGTGATCGGCCGCGAACACGAACAGCTCGCCCCGCCCCGGCACCGCCGCGGGAAAGCGGCCCCGCACGCCCGCGTACCAGATGCCCAGCTCTTCCAGCCGTCCCAGACTTCCCGGCGGCTTCGTGAGCTGCGCCTGGTGCGCGCGCGCCCGCTCGATGGCGTCCTCATCCAGCGCCGGGAGCGGTGAAAGAAGGAGCGTCACGGCGGAGAGGGGTTGAGGGGTGCGGCCAAGAAGATTCGAACTTCTGACCCCAGGTTTCGTAGACCTGTGCTCTATCCAGCTGAGCTATGGCCGCGGGAAGGGAGACGTGTATGCCGTGCATCCCCACCGCCGTCAAGCCTTGAAGCGATTTTCGTGAAACCGGCCCGGGCGCGGGGAATCAGGGGACGCCTTGCGCGCGCAGGATGATCTGCGGGATGACGCAGGAACGGCCGTCGCTCGAGGCGACCGGTACCGAGACGAAGTCATTCTGACCGCGCATCGTCAACCTGCAGTCCGCGGCGTCAGGTGCGCCGAAGGTGATGGTCGTGTTCGTGAACACGACGTCGGAGACGGGCGCCGACGAGTATTCCTCGATCACGAAGTACGCGAGATTCTGGGCCTGATTCATGAGATCCAGGGCGTAGCTGACGGACTGGCCCGACTGCAGGTCGGTCACCGTCTGCGTCCAGGTCGTTCCGGCCAGAGCGATGTCGATGTCGAGGGAGTCCCCGACGGCGACCGACATGATCGGCCCACCCAGGCAGCCCGTGTACCCCGTCTCGTGGCCGTTGGTGTTCACGTACTGGCCGGAGATCCACCACGTCGAATAAGAGCGGGGGGCCTTCCCGGGCGCGCACGACGGTCCCCAGGTGAGGACCGGCTGCAGCACCCCGTTGTCGATCGGCTCGAAGTTGGCCCCGTCGGGTTGCAGACCCGGCCACAAGAACAGCGTTCCCGACGCGGGCGGCTGCGGCGGAACCAGCATCGTCGTCTGCAAGCGAACGATCTGGTTCTTCGCGTTCGCCGAGATCAGGACGGTGCCGTAGCCGGTGACGCGCCCCGGGGCCTCGGGTCCGAGGCCCCCGGCGCCAGCGGACCCCGAGACGCCGCTGCCACCCCGGCCGGCGCCGCCCGCGCCGGCGCTGCCGGACACGTGACCATCCCCTCCGGCTGCCCCGGAATGACCCGCGCCGGCGCCTGCCGATCCCGGGGACGCGCCACGCCCGCCTCCGCCCGCCGCGGCCCCCGTCGAACCGCTCCCCTGCCCCGCGGTGCCCCCGGTTCCCGGCGACGAGGCGCCTCCGGTGCCAGGAGCTGCCGTCCCGCCGGTGGCCCCCTGACGTCCACCGCCTCCCACGGTGCCGCCCGTGGCGGAGGTGCTGCCACCACTGCCCACGGCCCCTCCACTGCCAACCCCACCGCTACCCATGTTGCCGCCGGTCGTCGTGCTTCCGCCGCTGCCGGAGCTGGTCTGGTCGCCTGAGCCGCAGGCGGCGACCGTCAGCAGCGCCGCGATGGCAGCCGCGCGACGCGCGGTCCCGACGATTGACACGAGACGGCGGGCCTGCGCGAGGGACGTCATCTCCTTCGCTGTTCCGTGCCGCTCACCTGTGCAGCAAAAAGTGGGAGAGCTACCCGCGGGGGGCCGCTTCGGCCCCCCGCGCTCGGAGGAGAGAGAGGGATTCGAACCCTCGATACAGCTTTTGGGCCGTATAACGGTTTAGCAAACCGCCGCCTTCGGCCTCTCGGCCATCTCTCCAGGTGTCTCTGTTGCGCCCTTTCCGTAACACGGCCCGACGGCGAACGCCAGATGCCCCCTGGCCCCGGGGCTATGATAGAGACAGCGACGCCGGAGAGGTGGCCGAGCGGTTTAAGGCAGTGGTCTTGAAAACCACCGGACGTAAGTCCCGCGGGTTCGAATCCCGCCCTCTCCTCGAATCATGAAGTGGACGCGCGGACCCCTCGTGGCGGCGGTGAGCGCGCTCCTGGCCGCGCTGGCGGGCGGTGCCGGACACGCCGAGCCCGGCGTGCTGGACACGCGCGGCGCGCCGCGACTTGGTGATCCGCGCCCGGCGCTGGAGGTCGAAACGCCGGCCGGCGATCTGATCAACGACGCGCGCGTCGCGGGGCGACCGCTGGTCGTCGACTTCTTCGCGACGCGGTGCGCGCCCTGTCGCAGCGCGCTCGCCGATCTGAACGCCGCCCGGCAGGAGGCGGGCCTCGACGCGCAGTTCGTGCTGATCGATCTGGGCGAGCCTCGAGCCACCGTTCAGAAGTGGGCCGCCAGCGCACCGCTGCCGCCGGGCGCGCTGGTGGCGATGGATCCGGATGGCGTGGCGGCGCGGCGCTGGGGCGCGAACCGCCTGCCGACCACGTTCTTGATCGACGCCACGGGCGTGGTGCGCCACATCAACCGGGGATGGGGCCAGGGGTATCGCGAACGGATGACACGCTGGCTGAAGAACCTCGCGCAGCCGGCGCGAATGGGTCCGGCCGGGCGGTGATGGTTCGCGGGCTTCAGGACTGATCGGCTTCCCCGGCCCCAGGAGAAGCAAGGGAGAGTCGTGACGCTGGGATCAGTGTTCGGTTTTTTCGGGGGGGACCGGGGGCGCGATCTGGTCGACGCCGGAGGTGGTGTCGGGGTTGACCACGGTGGGGGGCGGGACGGCGCTGGCCACGGGGATGCGGTGCTCCTCCCGGCGCTCGCCGCCGTTGGCGGCGCGCCGCTCGACCGGGACGCGCCAGTCGACGGGCTCCGACGGCTGCTTCAGGAACTCGTCCGGGTTCGGCAGGCGCAGGGCGATGCGCAGCACCTCGTCCATGTGCTCGACCGAGCAGAGGCGGATCGCCTTCAGCACCTTCTTGGGCAGGTCCCGTAGGTCCTTGGCGTTCTCGCGGGGCATGATCACGGTGGTGATCCCGGCGCGGTGGGCGGCCAGGATCTTCTCCTTCAAGCCGCCGATGGGCAGCACCCTGCCCCGCAGCGTGATCTCGCCCGTCATGGCCACGTCGCGCCGCACCGGCACGCGCAACAGCGCCGACACCAGGCCCGTGCACATGGTGATGCCCGCCGACGGACCATCCTTCGGGATGGCGCCTTCGGGCAGGTGGACGTGGATGTCGGCCCGTGAATAGAAGTCGCGGTCCAGCCCCAGCGACGGCGCGCGCGACCGCACATAGCTGATGGCCGCTTGCGCCGACTCCTGCATCACGTCGCCCAGCTTGCCCGTCAGCACCATCTTCCCCTTGCCGGCGACGATCGACACCTCGGTCTGCAGGATGTCGCCGCCGTACATCGTCACGGCCAGGCCGTTGACGAGCCCGATCTCGTCCTCGCCCCCTTGCTTGCCGTGGCGGAAGCGGTGCGGACCCAGGTAGCGAGGCAGCCGCTTGGGCGTCACCTTCCACAGCGTCTGGCGCGACATCGTGTCCTGGGTCCGCTGCGCCACCACCTCACGGGCGATCTTGCGGCAGATGGTGGCGATCTCTCGCTCCAGGTTCCGGACGCCGGCCTCCTTCGTGTACGAGTGGATCACCTCGCGCAGGGTGTCCTCGGCGACATCGAGGGTCACGGCTTCGATGCCGTGGTCCCGGATCTGCTTCGGGATCAGGTACCGCTGGGCGATGGAGATCTTCTCGAACTCGGTGTAGCCGGGCAGCTGGATGATCTCCATGCGGTCCTGCAGCGGGATGGGGATGCCCGACATGGTGTTGGCCGTGCAGACGAACATCACGTCGGACAGGTCGTAGTCCATGTCCAGGTAATGATCGTTGAAGGTGGCGTTCTGCTCGGGATCCAGCACCTCCAGCAGGGCCGCCGACGGATCACCGCGAAAGTCGGTCGACATCTTGTCGACCTCGTCGAGCAGAAAGACCGGATTCTGCGTGCCGGCCTTCTTCAGCGACTGGATGATCTTGCCCGGCAGCGCCCCGATGTACGTGCGGCGGTGGCCGCGAATCTCGGCCTCGTCGCGCACGCCGCCCAGCGACAGGCGGACGAAGTTGCGGCCGGTGGCCTTGGCGATCGATCGCGCCAGCGACGTCTTGCCGACACCGGGCGGACCGACCAGGCACAGGATGGGACCTTTCAGCTTCTTGACCAGCGCCTGCACGGCCAGGTACTCGAGGATGCGCTCCTTCACCTTGCGCAGCCCGTAGTGGTCCTCGTCCAGGATCCGCTCCGCCTCGACGACGTCCAGCTTGTCCTGCGTCTTCTCGCCCCAGGGCAGGCCCAGCACCCAGTCGACGTAGTTGCGGACCACGGCCGCCTCGGCGGACATGGGCGCCATCATCTTCAGCTTCTTCAGCTCTTTCTTGACCTTGGACTGCGCCTCCTTCGACAGGTTCTTCTGCTTGGCGCGGTCCTCCAGCTCGCCCATCTCGTTCTTGAACTCGTCGCGATCACCCAGCTCCTTCTGGATCGCGTGCATCTGCTCGTTCAGGTAGTACTCCTTCTGCGTCTTCTCCATCTGCTTCTTGACGCGGGTGCGGATCTTCCGCTCCACCTGAAGGATCTCGATCTCGGCCTTCATCAGCTCGTACAGGCGGGCCAGCCGCTCCGACGGGCGGTCCATCTCCAGGATGGCCTGCTTGTCCCCCAGCTTCAGCTGCAGCTGGCCCACGATGGTGTCGGCCAGCTGGCCGGGGTCCTCCACCGTCTGCACGGAGATCAAGATCTCCGGCGCGATGCGCTTGTTCAGCTTCACGTAGCTGTCGAAGGTGGCGTGCACCTCGCGCACCAGCGCCTCGACCTCGACCGAGCGCTCCTCCGTGTCGGCGCGCTCGCTGATCTCGACGACGAAGAACTCCTCCGTCTGCACGAACCGTTCGATGGCGGCGCGCCGCTTCCCCTCGACCAGCACCTTCACCGTGCCGTCGGGCAGCCGCAGCATCTGGATGATGGTGGCGATGGTGCCCACGGTGAAGATGTCCTCCGGCACCGGCTCGTTCGTCTTGGCCTTGCGCTGCGCGCTCAGCAGCACCTCGCGGTGGGGGTCCTGGCTCATCGCCTGTTCCAGCGCGCTGATGGACCGTTCGCGTCCCACGAACAGCGGCACCACCATGTGCGGGAACACGACGATGTCCCGCAAGGGAAGGAGGGGGACCGTGCGCAAGCCACCTTCGGAACCGGAGCGACCGTCAGACATGCCAAAGATCGTAGCAACGCCCACGGTTCGGGGCCAAAAATCGGCTGGGGAGGGTTCGGGTACCTGCGCGCGGCGCCGCCGACTGGGCTTGCCCCCCTACCCCGCCGACTCTGTATGATGCGCGCCGGTCAGTCACCGTGAGCCCTCGTGCCAGCATGTGGTCCTTCAGTCGCGCGGCGCTGTTCGTGGCCGCGCTGGGCGCCCTTCCCGCCCCCGCCCGGGCGGCCCCCTTTGATAACGGCCTGTCGACCGAGCGGGGCGCGAGCGGCGGCGCCCTCGATCCGACGAAGGCGATGATGTGGAAGTACGTGGCCGCCTGCGCCCTGCGGCCTGACCAGTCGCTCTCGAACCCGAAGGACCCCAAGGACGGACCGTTCCCCGGCCGGCTGGGGCTGGCCCCCGAGTGGATGGAGAGCACCTGCGACGAGGCGTGCCGGCAAAAGGTCTCGGCCTGCCTGCTCGCGCTCACGAACCGGACCGGCAAGCACGTCCAGATCACTCTGCTCAGCGCCTCACCGCGGATGAGCGCGGCCTTGCGTCCCAGCGAGAGCGACCGCGCGTTCCCCTTCCAGGAGGGCGCCTTCTTCGGCGACGTCTTCCACGGTTCGGGATACGTCTGCCACGGGCGCGACGACGGCAAGGGGCCCCAGGTGAAGCGCTTCTGCGCCGCCGAACCGGCCAGTTGCAGCGGCCTGTTCACGTTCACCGACGTCGGTCGCTGCCAGGACGCCTGCACGCTGCGCTGCAGCCGCCTCCCCGACGGGACCGAGCGCTGCCCGGCCGCGCAGTGCCGCTCGCCCGACGGCAAGACGTGGGACTTTCCCCTCACGCCGTATCTGCGAAACGCGATCGAGGCCGGCAACGCCGACGAACTGACCGGCGGCAACGCGGACGAGCAGCAGGCGCTGGTCCTGTCGGGGCCGGCCGCGGCCGTGTATCAGAACGTCGACTTTGGACCCGCCGCCCACCACACGCTGGTCGTCACGGGCAGCACCAAGGCGCCGCTCGCCATCGAGGTCACCTCGAACGGAAAGCGCCTGGGAGCCGGCACCCTGCAGCCGAAGCGGTCCGAGGCAAAGCTGCGCCTCGACACCGCTGCCCTTACCGGCCGGCACGCGCTCGAACTGCACCTGAAGGCGACGGCGCCGGCCACGCTGACCACCGTCGAGCTTCGCTGAGCCGCTGTTGGTCGGCCCGCGGACCGCCACGTGAGGCGGCGGCCGGCGAAAACTTCCTGTGCCTAGAACGCGGTTTCGCCGGGCCCCGGGTCGGGCCGGCCTTGCAGGTCGGCGGCCCGCCGCTGGTCCGAGCGCACCGGATCGTGGTCGCGATCAGACACGACCTCGACGTCCACCGCGTCGTCATCGCCGGCGGCGGCCTGCTCGGTGCCGGGGATCTGGACCGTGATCGGCTGATAGCTGTCACGCAGATCCGCGTGCTCGTCCATGTACTCGCCCACGGTGTAGGTGGACAGCGCCAGCAGCGACAGGTTTCCGAAGCTCAGGGCGATCGTCCAGTAGACCATCGACCCGACCATCAGGACTGGAATCCACAAGATCCATTTGCGCATGGTGTCTGTCCTCCTCGGACGCCGGTGAACCGGCGCCGTCCAGCTCAAGATCGCTCGCCCCCGGCGGCCACCGCGGTCCCCTTCTGATACATCAAGATCGGCTGCGCGCCGTTCTGGATGGTCTCCTCGTTGATGACCACCTCGCGAATGGCGCTGCCAGCGGACGGCACCTCGAACATGATGTCCATCATCGCCTGCTCGAGGATGGCGCGCAGGCCGCGCGCGCCGGACTTGTGCTTCGTCGCCTCGCCCGCGATGGCCGACATGGCGCCCTTGGTGAACCGCAGCTTCACCCCGTCCATGTCGAACAGCTTCTGATACTGCTTGATCAGCGCGTTCTTCGGCTTGGTCAGGATGTCGATCAGCGCCGGCTCGTCCAGCTCGTGCAGCGGCGCGATGACGGGCAAGCGCCCCACGAACTCGGGGATCATGCCGTACTTCAGCAGGTCCTCCGGCTGGACCTCGCGCAGCAGGTCCCACACCCGCCGCTCCTTCTTCGACGTGATCTTGGCACCGAAGCCGATCTGCTTCTGGCCCACCCGCTGCTCGATGATCTCCTCGAGCCCGACGAAGGCGCCGCCGCAGATGAACAGGATGTTCGTGGTGTCGACCTGCAGGAACTCTTGCTGGGGGTGCTTGCGTCCGCCCTTGGGGGGCACGTTGCACACCGTCCCCTCCAGGATCTTCAGCAGCGCCTGCTGGACGCCCTCCCCCGACACGTCGCGCGTGATCGAGGGGTTCTCGCCCTTGCGCGCGATCTTGTCGATCTCGTCGATGTAGACGATCCCGCGCTGCGCCTTCTCGATGTCGTGGTCGGCGTTCTGCAGCAGGTTGACGATGATGTTCTCGACGTCCTCGCCCACGTACCCGGCCTCGGTCAGGTTGGTGGCGTCCGCGATGGCGAAGGGGACGTTCAGGATCTTGGCCAGCGTCTGCGCCAGCAGCGTCTTGCCGCAGCCCGTGGGGCCCAGCAGCAAGATGTTCGACTTCCCCAGCTCGACGTCCTCGCCCCCCACCTTGGCGTCGATGCGCTTGTAGTGGTTGTGGATGGCGACGGCCAGGATCTTCTTGGCCCGGTCCTGCCCGATGACGTAATCATCCAGGACGTTCTTGATGTCGGCCGGCTTGGGGACCGGGGCCAGGCCGAAGTTCTCGGCCTCCTTCTCGATCTCCTCGGCGATGATGTCGTTGCACAGGCCGATGCACTCGTCGCAGATGTAGACCGTGGGACCGGCGATCAGCTTCTTGACCTCGCGCTGACTCTTCCCGCAGAAGGAGCACGAGAGGTTGCCGTGATCGTCACGCTTGCGGTCGCTTGCCACGTCAAAACTGTAACACGCGGCTTTAGCAGCGGCACGGACAGAAAAACGTCCCCGCTCCGGCCCGTCGCCGGCGGCCGGCCGCTACTTGTTCGACGGCGGAGAGATCGGCTTCTGCACGAGCACCTCGTCGATCAGGCCGTACTCCTTGGCCTCGATCGCGCTCATGAAGTAGTCGCGCTCGGTGTCCTGCTTGATGCGCTCCATCGGCTGGCCGGTGTGCTTGACCAGCAGCTCGTTCAGCTTGTCGCGGGTGCGCAGGATCTCTTTGGCGTGAATGTCGATGTCGGTCGCCTGCCCCTGGAAGCCACCCAGCGGCTGATGGATCAGGATGCGCGCGTGCGGCAGCGAGAACCGCTTCCCCTTCGCGCCGGCCGCCAGCAGGAACGCGCCCATCGACGCCGCCTGGCCCATGCAGTAGGTGGCCACGCTGGGACGCACGTACTGCATGGTGTCGTAGATGGCCATGCCGGCCGTCACCAACCCGCCCGGAGAGTTGATGTACAGCATGATGTCGCGGTCCGGGTCCTCGCTCTCGAGGAACAGCAGCTGCGCGATGACGATGTTCGCCACCTGATCGTCGACCGCCGTGCCCAGGAAGATGATGCGGTCCTTGAGCAGCCGCGAGAAGATGTCCCAGCCCCGCTCACCGCGGTGGGTCTGCTCGATGACGGTGGGAATGATGAAGTTGTGCGGCGGCATCGAGAGCCCGCTGGCGTCGAGCGAGGAGGAGCTGCGGCGATCGGTCATCATTCCCTCTTTTACGGTTATCGCTTCTTTTTGGCTTCGGCGGCGGCCTCGGCCGGGGTGAGGATCAGACGGTCTGGATCCTCCTCGGTGATCTTAGCCTGCGAGATCAGCATATCAAGCGTCTTCTGTTCCAGCAGTTGCTGCCGCAATCCCGTCAGCTGTCCTTCGCGCTCGAGATCCGCGCGCAGCTTCTTCGCGTTCTCTTGCCGCGCGGCCGCCAGCTCGCCGATGCGCTTCTGCAGGTCGGCGTCGCTGACCGTGATGCCCTCGCGCTCGGCGATCGCCTGCAGCAGGATGGTGCCGCGCGCTTCCGTCTCGGCCTCGCCCCGGAACTCCTGCTTCATCTTCTCGACGTCGATGGCGCCGGCCTCCAGCCCTGCCTTCACGTCGATGCCGGCCATCATCAGCTGCTGCAAGGCGCGGTTCACGATCGAGCTCGCGTAGCGATCGATCAGCGCCGGCCCGACCGGAAACTCGTTGCGCGCCACCAGCTCCTTCACCAGCTGCGCGCGCAGCTCGCTGTCGATGCGCTTGCCGTCGGCCTCGCGCAGCCGCTCGCGAATCTTGTCCTTCAGCCCCTCCAGCGTCTCGGCCTCGCCGGTGTCCTTGGCGAACTCGTCGTCCAGCTCCCGCTGCTTCTTCTCCCGCGCGTCCTTCACCGTCACGCGCAGGTTCACGCTCTGGCCCGCCAGCTCCTTCTGCGGCAGGTCCTCGGGCAGCGTGTACTTGATCTCGAGATCGGTGGCGTTCAGGGGCACGCCGTGCAGCCGCTCGGCCAGGCCGGGCAGCGGCCCGCCGGTCTTGTCTTCCAGATCGATGCCCACGCTGTTGCGCTTGATCTTGTTGTCACCGACGCGGCCGTGGACCTCGACCATCAGCAGATCGGTCGGCTGCGCCTCGGTGCGGCCCTCGATCGCCTTGTACTCGGTCAGCCGCTTGCGGTAGCCGTCGACGGCCGAGGTGACCTGCTCTTCGTCCAGCTTCACCGGCCGCCGCTTCAGCGCAATGCCCGAGTAGTCCTTGGGGTCGACCTGGGACTTGACCTCGACCTTCGCCCGGAACTTGAACGGCTCCCCCGACTTGATCTCGATCTTGTCCACCTCGAGGGGCGCCACCGGCTGGATCTGCTTCTCCTCGATGGCCTGCCCGATCGTCGCCTCGACCAGCTCCTGCGCCACGTCGTGCTCGACCTTGTGACGATACAGCTGCTCGACGACGTGGCGAGGCACCTTGCCGGGCCGGAACCCTTTCAGGCGGACCTCGCGACGCAGGTCGTTGTAGGCCTTGTCCAGGCGGGGGGCGACGTCGCTCCAGGGGATCTCGAAATCGACGCGCTTTTCGACGGGTGAAATGTCTTCAATCGTGAGTTGCATGGGACGGGGCGTAACCTCTACCCCTGCCGGAGGCCTCAGGCAAGGGCGCACGGGCCCGGTTCATCGCTGTCACGTCATCGCCGCGAAGATTGTGGTTGATCTCGGCGTCCGTTGTGGTCAGCATATGCACCCTTCGCAATGCCTACTGGTTCACTCGGCTTCACCCTCGCAGATCGGCTCGGCGCCAAATCCATCCCGTGCTCCGTGCCCGGATGCACCCGCACGTGGATCCAGATGTCCGGAAAGGGGGCAAAGCTGGGCGGCCGTCAGGTGACGGACGAGAACGACCCCACGGCGCGCATGTGCGATCCCTGCCGGGAGAAGTTCCAGACGACCACCGACGTGCAGCGAAGCTGCGCCCGCCCCGGATGCACGGGGACGTGGACCTGGACGGCGAAGGAGCAGATGACGGCCTTCGCGACGAAGCAGCCGCCGCCCGATCGCCTGTGCGACGAGGACAACGCCAAGCTGGCCGCCCTGTCGAACAAGGATCTTCCCTGCTCGGTCGAGGGCTGCACCCGCACCAGCACCTGGACGCGCCTGGCGCAGCTGCTGGCAGGCGCGCCCGGCGTCGAGCTGACGCCGCCCCCCACGATGTGCGGGCCGTGCGGCAACGTCTTCGAGAAGCTGAAGGATCGCCCCATCACCTGCGGCATCCAGGGCTGCAAGAACAAGTGGACCTGGTCGCGCGACGAGCAGATCCGCGACTACGCGGCCGGCCTGCCCAACGAGGCGCCGCGCCGCCTGTGCGAGAGCTGCAAGCCGATCTTCGGGGCGGTCGCCGATCGCGAGGTCCGCTGCCGGACGTCGGGTTGCAAGAACACCTGGACCTGGCCGCGCGAGTCCCAGCTGAACTCCGCCGTGGCGGGCAAGGGGCTGCCGAAGGCGCCCCACCGCATGTGCCAGCGGTGCATCGACGTCTACTCGGCGACCAAGGACGTCGAGCGGCCCTGTCGTCGCCCCGGTTGCAAGCGGACCTGGACCGACAAGCGGGGGGCCCAGCTGGCCCGGGCCGTGCGCGGCAAGACGGGTGATCCGTATCCGCACTACTGCACCGAGTGCGAGAAGGAAGTGGGCGCGCTCGAGGACCGCGAGGTCCCTTGCAAGACGGAGCACTGCCCGGGGACCTGGACCTGGACCGCGGCGCAGCAGCTGGCCGCCGGTGTTCGTCCCGTGCCGAGGGATGAGAACAAGGCGGCCGGCGGCGAACAGGCCGAGGCTGGTCACGACCACGATCATGGTCACGATCACGCCGCGCCCGCCAATGGCGTGACCGCCCACGCTCACGATGCCGAGGAGGGCTCCGCGCCGAACGGCACCGCGGGTGTGGTGCACGCTGCCGAGGAGACGGACGGTGATTCGTCCGACGCCGCGGCCAGCGCAGGCGAAGCAGCCGAGGCCACGGAGGACACGCACGAAGACGTCGCTGCCCCCGCGGGCGCGCCCCAGGCCGCGGCCGCGCGGGAGGGTGGCAAGCGCAGGCGGCGGAAGCGCAGGCGCGAGATCCGCCCGCCCGATCGCCGCTGCGACGATTGTCTGCACTTCCTGAAGGACCGGAAGACGCGGGACATCTCCTGCAACGGTTGTGGCACCGTCATTCACTGGCCCCCCGAGAGCCAGCTGCAGACGCACCTGGGCAACTGGGCGGAGCCGACGTTGTGTGGCGCCTGCAAGCGTGACCTGACCGAGGCCGCGCGCGTCGCCGAGCGCGAGGCGCTGCGCCACCCCGGTGCCGTCGCGCAGCCGGGCGCCCCGGACGAGAATCCCGAGTCCTCGTCTCAGGCGGCACCCGACGCGACCGCCGAGGCGTCCGCTCCTGCGGCCCAGCAAGAACAAGAGCATGGTCCGCACGCCGAGCCCGAGGCTCCCGCTGCAGCAGTGACCTCGGCCGACGAGGCCAGCCCGAACAGCAGCGCCGCCCAGTAGGCGACCGGATCGCGGCGGCCCCCGGGCCGCACCGTGAGCCAGACGAGCGGGCTGCTTGAGATCTCCGGACCGGGGCGTTGCGGCAGCCCGCCGCAACGTCGACGGCAGACGTCTGCGGCAGGCAGCTAAGGCTGCGCGCCGGCCGCTTCTTCGGCGAGGCGCCGCGCCAGCGGCAGATCTGCGGGCAGCAGCTCGAGCTCCGGCAGGCGAGCGGGCGACACCCAGTCGATCTCCGCCACCGCGACCGCCCGCGGGGTGCCGCTGACCAGACGGCACGCGTAGACGAGCATGTACAGGTCGAACGCCGGATAGGCGTGGAACACGACGTCGTCGATGCGGCCCACCGCCACCTCGCACCCCAGCTCCTCGCGGACCTCTCGCACCAAGGCGTCCTGGGGCGCCTCACCCGCCTCGACCTTGCCGCCCGGGAACTCCCAGAAGTTCGGCATCGCCTGATCCATGCGTCGCCGCGAGATCAACACCAGCCCTTCGCGTCGAATCAGCGCCGCCACGACCAGCAGCCGCGGCCTGGGGGTCCCGGAAGCTTCCATGACCCTTTGCTTACACCATCAGCGCGAGCCCGCCATCGCGTGCCGCGCCACCACGGGGTCGGGGGCGCCGGGGACCTCGGGCCGCGGCGTCTCGCCGTCCCGCCGTCCACCCTGCCCGTCGTCCCCGTCCTCGCCGCAGGACTCTCCGTCGTCGTCGTTCTCGGCGGCCGCCCGCGCGGACGTCTCGTTGATCTTGGCCTCGATCAAGGCCAGCAGCTCCTCGGCGCGGAAGGGCTTGCCGATGCTGGTCACCCCGCGCTCCAGAAAGCGCTTCGCCTCCGTCGAGAACGCGCCACCCGTCGAGAAGATGAAGCGCGGCGCCAGCTCGGGATAGCGCGCCTCGACCTTCTCGTACAGCTCCATGCCCGACATCTCGGGCATCTGCAGGTCGCACAGGATGGCGTCGAAGTCGCCCTGCTTCTGCAGCACCAGCAGAGCGTCGCGGCCACCCAGCGCCGTCGCCACCTCGTGGACGTCGCCCAGCATGCGGCGGTACGCCTTCAGCAGCAGCGGCTCGTCGTCGATGGCCAGCACGCGACGCCGGCCGTACGCGGGCTGCGGCGCCGCGGGCGCCAGCTCGGCCCGGACGATCGGCTGCGATGGCAACCGCACCCGGAAGGTCGTCCCCACGTTGACCTTGGTGTCGACGGTGATCTCCCCACCCAGGCCGCGCACGATGCCGTGGGTGATGGACAGGCCCAGGCCGGTCCCGACGCCGCGCGGCTTGGTGGTGAAGAACGTCTCGAAGATGCGCGGCAGCACCTCGGGCTTGATGCCGGGGCCGTTGTCGGTCACCTCGAACACCACGTCCGACCCCTCGTCGAAGGTGCGCACCCGGATGCGGTTGTCGGCCGCCTTGGCGATGTCCAGGGCCTGCGCGGCGTTCAGGATCAAGTTCAGGAACACCTGGCCCAGCCGGGCCGGGCTGGTGGCCACGGTCCGGGTGGACCGCAGGTCTCGCTCGACCATCGCGCGGTGGCGCAGCTCGTTCTTCAGCAGGCCCAGGGTCGAATCGACGGCGGCGTTCAGTTCGGTGGTGGCGCCCCGTTCGTCGTCGACGCGCGAGAACCAGGACAGGTCCCGCACGATGCGGTGGATGCGCGCCATCCCCTCCTTGGTCTCCTGCAGGATCCCCGTCACCTCGAACAGCAGGCTGTGCAGGTTGCTGCGCACGGTGGCCTCGCCTACGCCGTTGACCTGGTCGGCCATCATGCGCACGTTCCCCATCAGCGCTTCCAGGTTTCCCAGCACGAATGCCGCCGGGTTGTTGATCTCGTGCGCCACGCCGGCCGCCAGCGTCCCGATCGACGCCAGCTTCTCGGCTTGCAGCCGCCGCACCTCCTGCCCGCGCTCCTCGGTGACGTCGCGGACGTACAGCAGCACGCGGTTGCCGCTGACCGGATAGGCGCGCCCCACATAGGCGCGGTCGCGATCGCCGATCGCGCGATCGCAGATCCCGCCCCGCTCCACGCTCTCGGCCGCCAGTGCCTCCAGCGCGCCCCGGAACGTGGTCTGGTTCAGGCGCCGCCCCGCCGCGTTGGCGACCAGCACCTGCCCCGGGCCGTCCATCAACAGCAGCGCCTCGTCGAAGACATCGAACGTCTCGCGCAGGGTGTCGCGCTCGGCCCGTAGCTGGTCGGCCAGCTGCTCCGCCGTGCGGGTCCGCTCGCGCACGCTGGTCTCCAGCTCGACGTTGTGGCGCCTCACCTCGTCCGCCAGGGCCTTCACCCGCAGCGCCGCCTTGATGCGCGCCACCAGCTCGCGATCGATGAGGGGCGGGTTGATGAAGTCGTCGGCCCCCACCTCCAGCCCCTTCAACCGGCTCTCCGTCTGGTACTGCATGGCCGTCAGGAACAGCACGGGCAGCTGCTGGGTCAACGGATCGCTGCGCAGCCGCCGGCACACCTCGAACCCGTCCATGCCGGGCAGGTTCACCTCCAGCAGCACCAGCTCGTAGCCGCCACCCCGCAGCCGCTCCAGCGCCGCCGGGCCGTCGCTGACGCCGTCGACCACCAGGTCGGTCAGCCGCTCGATCGCTCGCGCAACGGCAAGGCGATTGTCGTCATTCTCGTCCGCGAGCAGGATACGTCCCATAGGTTCCATAAAGCGCCGGCGTTGGTTGCTGCTGATAAATGGCGCTGGGCGATCGTCTCGCGTTCTGGGGAGAAAATCAACTGCAAAGGGCGCGGTACATTTCGTTACCGCACATTTGCCGTAGCTTTGTGGGTCGTTGAGCGAGGTCCGCCACGACGCCAGGGACCGGAGTCGAGGCGGGGCGTGCCGTGAGCGCTTCGACCGGACCTACTGGGCGGGCGGGTAGGTGCCGGTGGGTGGTGTAGACGCGGAGGACGGGCCGGCCGCCGTGCCGGCGTCAGCGTCGCCCCCCTTGGCCTGCACGGCGTCCCGCAGCGCCTCTTGCAGCAGCGGGTAGCGGAAGACGTACCCCGACTGCAACACCCGCGTGGGCGACATGCGCTGACTGGCCAGCAGCATCTCGTCCGCGACGTCGCCCAGCGCCAGCTTCAGCGCGAACCCGGGCACCGCGAATGGCGCCGACCGCCCGAAAGCGCGCGCCAGGGCGGCGGTGAACTCGGCGTTGGTGGCCGGCTCGGGCGCCACCAGGTTCACCGGCCCGGTCAATTCGTCATGGGTGGACGCGTGCAGGAACACGCCCACCACGTCGTCCACGTGAATCCACGGAAAATATTGCTTGCCGCTGCCCAGGCGGCCCCCCACCCCCATCCGGAACGGCAGCCCGATCTTCTGCAGGATGCCCCCGTCGCGGCCCAGCACGACGCCGGTGCGGAACAGCACCGTGCGCACCCCCAGCGCCGGCGCGGCCTGGGCGGCCGCCTCCCACTCGCCAGCCAGCTTCACCAGGAACCCGTCGGTCGTCCCCAGGCGCGACGTCTCGGTGAGGATCTCGTCCCCCCGATCACCGTAGACCGCCGAGCCGGACATGGAGAGGAACAGGCGCGGGCGAGCGGGCAGCGTCCCCATGCGCTCGACCAGCGCGCGCGTGGGCAGCACCCGGCTATCGCGGATCGACTGCCGACGCTTCTCGGTCCACCGCCCCGCCACCTCCTCGCCGATCAGGTTCGCCACCACGTCCACGCCCTCGAACGCCTCGGCTGGCGGCAGACCCACCTTGCCGTTCCAGACGTGAACCTGCGCGCCTGGATGCACCCGCGCCGCCTTGTCCGCGTCGCGGGCCAGCACCACCAGCTGGTGGCCCTGCGCGCGCAGCGCCGCGCCGAAATGTCGACCGATGAATCCCGTCGCGCCCGTCAGCAGAAACCGCATGCCGTTCTGTCTCCGTCCTTTCGCTTGTTGCAGTGGTCAGACGCCCAGCGTGTTGATCTTCGCCGCCAGGATGAAGTCATTCTCCGAGATGCCGCCCACCGTGTGCGTCCAGGACGTGACGTCGACCCGGTTGTAGTGCACGGCGAAGTCTGGATGATGCTGCTCGCGCTCGGCGATCAGGGCCAGGCGGGACACGAACCCCATCGCCCCCAGGAAGTCCTTGAACTGGAACTGCCGCCGCAGCTGGCCGGTGCCATTTGCCGCGCGCTCGACCGTCCAGCCCGCGACGTCGGGCAACAGCAGCGCGATCTCGGCCTCACCCAGCGGCGGCGTGCCCCGGGGCAGCTCCCTGCAGTGCTTGTCCTCCAGCTTCATGACGGCCTTTCCCCCGCCTGCCGGCGGCACTTGAAGACGCTCTGTTCGTTTGACAGGGTTGCGGTCGATGTCGACCGCTCTGACGAACGGAATCATGGTGACGGTGCGAACCCAATATATTCCGGAACGCTCGTCGGTGTCGGGTAGACAATACGCCTTCGCGTACACGGTGACGATCGCGAACCAGGGGGACACCACCGCCCGCCTGGAGTCGCGCCACTGGATCATCACCGACGCCGGCGGCCGCATCGAGGAGGTCCGCGGCCCGGGCGTGGTGGGCATGCAGCCCCGCCTGCGCCCCGGC
>Ga0207652_10000960_pt1 | contig 26943 bp, 25 predicted proteins | sample KBSC63BmetaG_FD_184334 | JGI IMG/M metagenome (GOLD analysis project Ga0207652, IMG submission 184334) | Corn rhizosphere microbial communities from Kellogg Biological Station, Michigan, USA - KBS C6-3B metaG (SPAdes) (version 2) | ecosystem: Host-associated > Plants > Roots > Rhizosphere ...
ATCCCGACATTTTTTCATTCTCACGTTTTCATATTTAAAAATCATTCTCTTCCATAAAACTTATTGATTGCTTCCATCCTGTTTTGTACATGGAGTTTTTCGTAAATCTTATGAATGTGTTGACGTACAGTTCCCGTTGAAATAAAAAGTTGATCGCCGATCTCTTTGTATAGAAATCCTTTTGAAAGCAGCGCCAGAACCTGCTTTTCACGATTTGAGAGGGAGTTGTTGTTAGCTTTATTGTTTTCTTTTTGGAAAAAGGAAATAACTTTCCGGGCGATGTGTGTGCTCATCGGAGCACCGCCTTCATGCAATTCTTTCAATGCCTCAAGGATCTTTTCGGCCGCCGTTTTCTTTAAAAGGTAACCGTTTGCTCCTGCAGCAAGGGCGTCATAAACCTGTTCGCTGTTTTCATAAATGGTAAACATCATGAATTGCATTTCCGGACATTTTTTCTTTACATTTCTGATACATTCAATGCCGCTCATTCCAGGAAGATTGATGTCCATCAATACAATCTCAGGTTTTAATTTTGGTAATTCATCCAGTGCATTTTCAGCATTTGCATAAGTGGACAGGCAAACAAATTCTTCCGAATCCTCAATGATGTGTTTTACCTTCTGACGTACATCTGGCATGTCCTCCACAATGCTTACTGAAATCTGATCTTTCATTTTTTAGAATTTTTGCACTTCATTTTTTGCAAAAGTAAACATCTCCCTTTCTAATTTTATATAACGATCGTTATACGTTTTTTTCCTCTTCTCCATCATTCAAAGGGCAATATAATTTGACGGTCGTTCCATTCTCATTTTCAATTTCTAAAGTGCCACCAATGCTTTCCATTCTCTGCCGCATATTTGTTAATCCATTTCCAAAACGCCGCTGACCATTTGTTTCAATGCCTTTGCCATTGTCATGTATGCGACCCCCTAAACCTCCATTTAGATCAAAGGAAACATCAACTGTTGAAGCTCCGGAATGTTTTACAATATTGTGCAATGATTCTTTAATCACTAAATAAATATTTCTGCGCTGCTCGCCGGTAATTTGTACATTGGGAATATATTCCGGCACATTAAAATGATATTTGAGACAATGATTTTGCAGAAATTCCACTGCGTGTTGTCGGGTATAAACGATCAGATCATCAAGGGTGTCATATTGACGATTCATGCTCCAGATTATTTCATTCATTTTATCAACAACGCCGGTTGCAGTAGAAGCAATCTTATCTGCGATCTTATTTTCATCTTCCTGACTTTTTTCTTTCAGGTCATCGCTCAAATAAAGAATGGTAGTAAGCGCAGAACCAATGTCATCATGCATTTCACGGGCAATACGCTCGCGCTCCTCTTCCCTGGCCTGCATCTTTGCCTTCAATGTATTTACTTCATGTTGCTTTTGTAAAGTCAGTAAAGACTGCCGGTGAAGATTTTGTTTATGCCGGTAACCTCTCACGGAAAGAACCAGGATTGTGAATAGAGCAACGATGCCGCCGAGGAAGATAAAAATCCACATATTTTTTCTTTCCAGCGCAGCTTTATTTTTTTCGATGCTCAAATTTTGCTCTGCGATCTTTTTATCTTTTTGAGCTGAATGATATTGAATGTTTAGGTGATGAATATTGGTCTGTATCTGCGCATTCATCATCGAATCATTCAATGCTATATATTTATTTTTATATAACAAAGCTTCAGTGGGTTTCCCCATTTTTTCTTTAATTACTGACATCGTATCATACATTTCCATTAGCTCATCTGCTGTGTTCAAATGTTCTCCGATGCTTATTGCCTGTGCTGCATAATTCTCTGCTACACTAAAGTCTTTTTTATCTTTTGCTACAACAGCCAGTTCAAATAACGCATACAGTTTTTCAAAAGGCAGGTTGTATTTTTTGGTAATCATTAATTCCTGCTGATATTTTTTTTCAGCGGTTTTCAAATCATGAATCGTGTAATAAACCAACCCTTCATCTGATACCGCATCTGCCACCAGGCTCATATCTGGTATATCATTTCCAATTTTTTCTGATTCTTCAAAATGCAAAAGCGCTTCTTTATATTTCTTCTCATGTATTTCTGTAACGCCCATATTGATCAGGCAATTTCCCATAGTAACAGTATCATGAAGTTTGGAGGCAAGATTAAAAGCATTGTGGCAATAGGTGTCGGCAATGGAGTAATCTTTTAATGAAATAAAAACGGAACCAAGGTTGTCATAAATTTTACTTTCCATGCCTTCATCATTTCGTGAAGAAGCCAGTTGTAAAGATTTGAGATAATATTCAGAAGCCGGCTCATAATCTCCAAGGTATTGATATTCATTGGCAACATCGTTGTATCCCTGTATCAATATTTGCGGATCTTTCAGTTGTTCTGCGATGGATACATCCTGTTGTGCTGCTGCAAGTCCTTCATCAAATTGCGCTTTTTGATTAAAGAGATTTATCTGGTGAGAAAAATATTTACTCAACCCTTTTTTATCGTTCAAATGATCGGCAAGGATTTTTGCGTGTTGATAATAAAAAGCGGCAGAATCGGGATTTGACGCCTGCAAAGTTTCTCCATATTGAAGATAAAGAAGTACTTTCCCTTTGTTTGCCGGACTTGTCTCCAATAGGTGAAGCAGGCTGTCCCTGGATGTTTGCTGGCTTTTGGCAGCAAAGAAATTGAATACAAAAAAGGCGAGCAATATAAAAATACGAAACAACACTATTTGTGGCTTTTCAGTAAAGGTGTAAATCAAATATAATGAATTTTACCTTTTTTTAAAAAGGGCACCTGTGCTGTTACTGAAAGAATGAAAAGAATATAGTGGAAAGATTCTAAAGAAAATAAAGCTACTTCCAAATAAATGGATTATTAATTCAACAATCCTTTTTCTTTATTCATGATTTTTCTATAACGCTTTTCGTTATGTACATAAGTAAAATGAGTAGATGAAACGCCGATAATAATAGAAAGAGCAATAAAGATATAAATCAGTCCAGCGCCTCCTGTTTCCCAAAGATTGGTGAATAATTTTGCCAGAAAAAACACAACAAGGAAAGCCACAACTGTCCATGCGATTGAAAACAATAAATAAAATTTCCATTTTGTGCCACTTTTCTGTTCGCGCCATTGCACCATAAAACGCCTTTCTTCATTTGTAATCATTGTTCTCTTGTATAAATATTTTTTGAAGAAAAACTGATTACTTTATTTGCTATCATTCTAAAAAATAATGATAGCAAATAAACAAATAAACAGGATTCTTTTTTCTTAATTCTTAAACCTACTGTCTTTTATTCCTCCATTATTTCCTTTGCCACTCTGATTACATCTTCAGCATTTGGCTTGCTGAAATAATCTCCATCGCTGCCGTAAGAAGGCCTGTGATCCTTTGCTGTAAGTGTTCTTGGTGAAACATCCAGCCAGCGGTATCCACCTTGTTGTTCCATTACTTTGTTAAACATATAAGCAGATGCGCCACCCGGTACGTCTTCATCAATAAACAAGATCCGGTTGGTTTTCTTTAATGAGCCGAGGATGGAATGATGCACATCGAAGGGCAGCAAAGTTTGCACATCTATTACTTCACAACTTATGCTTAATTTGTCAAGAACCTCAGTTGCTTCTTCAATAATGCGCAACATCGAACCATAAGAAACAATGGTAATATCCGTTCCTTCTTTTACAATTTCAGGCACCCCTAATGGTACCCGGTATTCAATTAAATTAGCAGGTAATCTTTCTTTTAGGCGGTAGCCATTCAAACACTCTATCATGATAGCTGGATCGTTGCTCTCGAGTAAAGTATTGTACATTCCTACAGCCTGCGTCATATTTCTCGGCACACAAACGTACATTCCACGAAGCGAATTAATGATCATTCCCATTGGTGATCCGCTGTGCCAGATGCCTTCGAGGCGGTGGCCGCGTGTACGAACAATCAATGGCACGCTTTGCTGCCCTTTCGTACGGAAATGTGTAGTACAAACGTCATCACTCAACGGCTCTAATCCAAACAGTAAATAATCAAGATATTGTATTTCTGCAATAGGCCGCAAACCGCGTAAAGCCAGACCCAATCCTTGTCCCATAATCGTCAGCTCTCGGATTCCAGTATCAAAAATTCTTTCTTCTCCATATTTTTCCTGCAGGCCACTAAAACCTTGATTTACATCGCCGATATGACCAAGGTCTTCGCCAAAAGCAATGACTTTATTATTGACCGCAAATAGTTCATCAAAATATTTATTTAATATTTCAAACCCATTCACCATTTCTGTTTCATGATTATACTGAACCGGTACAGGAGCAACTTTCAAAGCAGATTTTGGCCCCTCATTATAAAGATCACTGTCAAAAAGTTCTTTGTTTTCGTGCATTAAATTTTCATAAAAATCTTTTACCTCCTCAATGTCGTCTGCAGGTGAAGAAATATTAATTGCATGAGCCAGTGTTTTCATTACGTCCCTGCGCAGTGGCTCACGTAATGATGACAGGTCTTTGATCAATTTTTCGATCTCAGTTTTATTTGAAGATACTTTTTGCAAAAGCGTGACTGTTTCGTGTACCTGTGTTTTGATCGGATTCATGTATTTATCCCACGCATTCTGCCGGCTTTGCTTGACAAAACGTTTTGCATTGTCTTCAATATCATTTAATTCATTTTCATCTGCAAGGGAATTGGCAAGAATCCACTCCCGCATTTGTTTTTTACCATCCCATTCTTTTTCCCACGCAAGCCTGCCTGCGCTTTTGTAACGTTCGTGGCTGCCGGACGTAGAATGTCCTTGTGGCTGCGTCAGTTCTTCCACATGAAATAAAGCAGGAGTGTGGGTTTCACGAATGTGTTTGATAGCACCATCTAATATTTCGCACATGCCGGCATAATCCCAGCCCTTTAGTTTGTAAATGTTTATTCCATTCGTATCTTCTTTTTTTTGCAAACCGCTCAATGCTTTTGAAATAGAAGATTTGGTAGTCTGATATTTTTTCGGAACGGAGATTCCATAACCGTCGTCCCACACAAAAACTGCCAGCGGAATTTGTAAGACGCCAGCCGCGTTCATTGCTTCCCAAAAATGCCCTTCAGAAGTAGAAGAATCACCGATCGTACAAAAACAAACCTCATTTCCATTATCGCTGAGGTTGTCGTATTCATGCAGAGCTTCTACTTCCCTGAAAACTTTTGAGGCAAAAGCAAGACCCAGCGCACGCGGCATTTGTCCTGATGTGGGAGCTATATCAGATGAAACATTTTTTTTATGAGCCAGGTCCAGCCAATTGCCATTTTCGTCGACAAATTTGGTGGCGAAATGCGAATTCATTTGTCGTCCTGCACTAAAAGGATCATTCCTGACATCAGGATCGGCATAAAGTTGAGCGAAAAATTGTTCTACGGTAGCAAGGCCGCTTGCAAACATAAAAGTTTGGTCCCTGTAATATCCAGCACGGAAATCGCCCGGCATAAAAAATTTTGCCATTGCCACCTGCGCCACTTCTTTTCCATCGCCGAAGATTCCAAATTTTGCTTTGCCTGTGAGAACTTCTTTGCGGCTCAGTAAACTCGTTTCCCGGCTTTCGCAAACCACCTTATAATCTTTTAAAACCTCCTCCCTGAATTTTTCGAAGGAAAGATTTTCTAAAAGGTTTTCTTCACTGATTTGATTCGTCTCCATACAGGCAAAAATATTAATTATGAGCGATGAATGTTAAAAAACTGAAAAGGCTTCCACAATTTGCAACCATTTGGTGCGTTTTAGTATCTTTGAAACCATTTTGAACAGTTAAAATGAAAAAAATATTTACTCTTATTTGTTGTGCGACGTTTGTGCTGCCGGCTTTTGCTCAGACAAAGGTTACTAAAGTAAACAAAAAGAATAAAAATATTACAACAAATGTGGCAGAATCAGCTCCGCCTGCGGCCGAAAGCCTCACTTTAAAGGAATCTGAATTTGATTTTGGAAAAATTCCGCAAGGCAAGCCTGTTACACATGTTTTCGAATTCACTAATACCGGTGACAAACCTTTTGCGCTTAATAATGTTCAGGCAAGTTGCGGGTGCACAACGCCCGAATGGAATAAAGACACAATCGCTCCCGGTGCTACCGCCAGTATTAAAGTAGGCTATAATGCCGCCACTGAAGGCCCTTTTAATAAAACTGTTTCTATAACTTATAATGGTGCTGAAACCAAACAAATCACTATCAAAGGCGATGTCTGGAAAACTCCGGTGACATCTGCGCCTGAAAATACTTCTTTAAACATTCTAAAAAACGAACCCTAAAATTTAAACTCATCATGAAAAGATTCTTATTTGCCGCACTCTTATTATCTTCCACTTCCTTATTTGCTCAAAAAAAAGCAGATGATATTGCAAAATTAAATGTAACCACATACGACTTCGGAAAAGTAAAACAAAATGTACCACCAACCGCAACAATCGTTGTGACTAACATCGGTACAGAACCATTGATCATTGAGCAGGCAACTCCATCATGCGGATGTACGGTTTCTGATTATACAAAAGCTCCGATTGCTCCCGGAAAAACCGGCACCATCAGCGCGACTTACAACGCTGCTGCAGTAGGCCCGATTGATAAAACCCTTACTGTAAAATTTGCCGGAGCAGATGATGTAAAATTTGTAAAGCTTACAGGCGAAGTGTTAACTCCTGCTGCTTTTGATGCTTTGAAAACTAATAAAGAAAGCGCGAAACAATTAAAGAAAGAGAAAAAAGAAGTTACTTCAAAATCTTAAAATAATTTATAGTGACAAGAAAGCCCTTCAAACTGACGGGCTTTTTTTTTTGCTTTAAACGAATAAAACCGCTTATTTTTTATAAGAATAAATCCCGTTTGCCTGTGCAATACACGTTATCTGCAATTCATTGATACAAACGTTTGGAGGCAAGGAAGCACAATAGAAAATTGTTTCTGCAACATCAGCTGCTGTCAACGGAACAAAACCTTCATAAACTTTTTCAGCTTTTTCTTCGTCGCCTTTAAATCTTACCAAAGAAAATTCAGTTTCTACCGCTCCTGGTTTTACATTCGTTACTTTAATTTGATGCTGCAACAAATCAATCCGCATTGCTTCATTAATGGCCTCCACAGCCGTCTTTGTTGCACAATAAACATTGCCCCTTTCATATACATCATCGCCGGCAGTAGAACCAAGGTTAATGATGTGGCCGGAATTTCTTTTTGTCATGTACGGAAGTACTGCTTTACTTACATACAATAATCCATTGATATTCGTTTTTATCATCGTTTCCCAGTCTGCAAGATAAGCTTCATCAAAAAGCTCGCGACCCAAAGCAAGGCCGGCGCTATTTATCAGGATATCCACTTCTTTCCACTTGTCAGGAAAATCATTGATGGTTTCAAAAACTTCTTCTTTTTTTTGCACATCAAATGCCGCACACAAAACGTCTATGTTATAAGTTTCTTCCAGTTCCTTTTTTAAATCATCCAGTCTTTCTTGTCTTCTTCCATTGATAATAAGATCATCGCCGTTAGCTGCAAATTTCTGCGCACATGCTTTGCCGATTCCCGATGTAGCACCTGTAACAAAAACAATTCGTTTCATTTTATTTTTTAGTTTTATTTTTTGTAAAGTAAATAAACAAGAAATAACTTGCCTCTATTCAAATAACAATTCTTTGGGTGAAGAAATAATTTTTAAACAATCCACCATATTTGAGTACAAAAAACCTTCCTCTTCTGTTTTGTATAAAAAGGAAATTAAATGATCATAGAACCCGGACGTATTCAATACAAAAATCTTTTTATTGTGAATATTTAATTGATTCCATGTAAGCATTTCAAAAAACTCATCCATTGTACCAAATCCGCCGGGGAGCACCAATGCAGCATCACATTTTTCATACATCATTCTTTTTCTGATGTGCATATCTTCCACTTCAAGCATTTCTGTAAGCCCGTGGTGCTGATGCTCCGGAACGGCTAAAAATCGTGGCATAATTCCTATTACTTTTCCACCTTTTTCTAAAACTGCATTCGCCACAGTTCCCATAATACCTTTGTTCCCACCTCCATAAATTAAAGTAACATTTTTTTCTGCAAGCAAATTCCCCACTTGTTTTGCATGCTCACAAAACAATGGATCATTGCCATTTTTTGAACCGCAAAAAACCGCTAAAGATTGAATTGACATATTTTTATTTATCTTGGAAAAATTTCAAAATTAAAACATACACTCCTTATTCATTTTTTAATCTTTCCAAAACGAAATTATGTCTCCTGTTGTATTGCTTTCTTTTATTATCGGCTATTTTTTAATGCTCATTTTAATCTCGTATTTTACTTCAAAAAAATCCACTTCCAACGCGACATTTTTTATTGCCAACCGTAACTCAAAATGGTATCTCGTTGCCTTTGGAATGATTGGCACTGCACTTAGTGGCGTTACATTTATTTCTGTTCCCGGCGAAGTGGGAAATCTTGCCGGCTCGCAGTTTCGCTACTTTCAGTTTGTACTTGGAAATGCCGTTGGTTATTTTATTGTCGCCGGAATCTTACTTCCATTATACTATAGAATGCATCTCATTTCTATTTATGAAGTGATAGAAAGAACGCTTGGAAAAGTAAGCCATAAAACCGCAGCAGCAATCTTTTTAATTTCACGCGTTATCGGATCGGCATTCAGATTATACCTAGTCGCTATTGTTTTGCAAAAATTTATTTTTGATGAAATGGGTGTTCCTTTCTGGCTCACGATAGTGATTTGTTTATTGCTCATTTGGGGATATACTTTCAGAGGAGGATTAAAAACAATCATCATTACCGATACACTTCAAACTGTTTTCCTTGTAGCGTCTGTGATTCTCTCTATTTATTTTATCTGCAGCAGCCTTGATATGAATATTTCACAAGCTTTTCATGCCATAAAGGACAGTAATTATTCTAAAATATTTTTTACTGATAATTTTGTTTCCAATAAATTCCATTTTTCCAAACAATTCCTTGGAGGAATATTTGTAACGATTGGCATGTTTGGCCTTGATCAGGATCTGATGCAAAAAAATCTAAGCTGCAAAAATTTAAAAGATGCGCAAAAAAATATGCTCAGTTTTACTTTTATTTTTGTGTTGATCAATTTGTTTTTTTTAAGCGTTGGCGCTTTGCTTTACATCTACGCCAACCGTGAAGGCATTCCAATTCCATTGGATTCTGTTACCCATCAGCCACGAACTGACTATTTGTTTCCCGACATTGCATTGAATTATTTTAAAGGTGTTCCGGCAGTCGTTTTTATGCTTGGTTTAACGGCTGCAACATTTGCAACCACTGATTCCGGACTCACTGCGTTGACTACATCTTTCTGTATTGATTTTTTAAATTTCGATAAAAAGGATTCATCAAAAGAAAAAAAGATGGAACGTACCAGAACATTTGTGCACGTTGCTTTTTCATTAATTATACTTTTCGTGGTCTTATTATTTAATGCCGTAAATGATGCCTCTGTCGTAACGGCAATTTTTAAAGTTGCGACATTTACTTATGGCCCACTCATTGGTTTGTTTGCATTTTCTTTATTTGCCAAAAAAAGACAGGTACTCGATTACGCGACACCAATCATTGTAATAATCGCGCCGCTGTTGTGTTATTTTATAGACAAATACTCAAAGGTGTTGTTAGATGGATATGTATTTGCCGATGAGTTGATTATTGTGAACGGGCTTCTTACCTTTATCGGGTTGTGGATCATGTCTAAAAGAAAAACATCGGACGAAATAAAATTATCTTATGCCTGAATTAATCAATGAAAAAGCAAATAATTATGCAACTCATTTTTCTCAGCCGACAGATAAGTTGCTACAGGAAATAGAAGAATTCACTTTAAACCATCACGCACATTCAAACATGCTGAGCGGCCCTTTGCAAGGAAAGCTGTTGGAAATGCTAAGTAAGATCATTAAACCAAAATTGATTTTGGAAATAGGAACTTTCACTGGTTACAGCGCATTATGCCTTGCAAAAGGATTGCAACACGATGGTTTTTTACATACGATAGAATTGCGTGAAGAGGATGCAGCTATTGCACACAATTATTTTGCAAAATCTTCACAGTCGGATCAAATAATTTTACACAAGGGAAATGCGTTAGATATCATTGCCGGGTTGAATGAAGAATGGGATTTGGTTTTCATTGATGCGGATAAAACAAATTATATTAATTATTACGAATTAACTTTACCACGATTAAAAAAAGGTGGAGTAATTCTCGCGGATAACGTATTATTTCATGGTGATGTTTTGAAAGAAAATATTTCCGGAAAGAACGCGATTGCGATAAATAGTTTTAATGAACACGTGGCAAAGGATGACAGAGTGCAACAGGTAATTGTCACCGTCAGAGATGGTTTGATGATGATTCTTAAGAAATAACATTTTAAATATTTGAACAAAAATTCCTGTTTATAAATGAACAAGGCGATTATAATTTTGTTGTTTTTTTTCGGTTGTTTTTGTGATTGTGCCGCGCAGACAATGACTGCACAACAATATGTACAGGAATATAAAGACCTTGCTATCAGTGAAATGAAAAGGATGGGAGTGCCTGCCGCTATTACACTTGCGCAGGGCTTACTGGAAACCCAAAGTGGTAACAGCGATCTTTTAAAAGCGTCCAATAATCATTTTGGCATAAAATGTAAAAGCACCTGGACTGCAGAAACAGTAAGTCACGATGATGATGCTCCGGGAGAATGTTTTAGAAAATATAAAAGCGCCGAAGATTCTTACCGCGATCATTCCAATTTTTTGAGAGGGAACAGCCGTTACGACTTTCTGTTTCAATTAGATCCTGCTGATTATAAAGCATGGGCTTACGGTTTACGAAAAGCAGGTTATGCCACCAATCCTAAATATCCGGAAATTTTAATAAAATATATTGAAGACAACAACCTCGAGCAATATACGATGGATGCCATCAACGATGTCCCGCATTTCGATGTTGCCAAATATGCAGATGACCCGGTAAATAATTCCGTTGTGTCACAAGAAGATGATTCTGATCTGGGGGTGCCGACAAATCTTGTTATCAATGGAGCGAAAGCTTTGTATGTCCCCAAAGGAACGTCTTTACTGGCTGTTGCCACACAGCATAACATCAATCTGCAAAAATTATTAACGATAAATGATCTTACCACTGACGGCATTTTGGAAAAAGGACAGTACATTTTTTTAGAGAAAAAAAAGAAAGAAGGACAACAGGATTTTTGTATTACTGGACCTAATGAAACGATGTACGATATCTCTCAAAAATATGGAGTGATCTTGCAAAATCTCTATTCTTATAATCAATTTACTCCTGATGATTTTATTGTCGCAGGCACAAAAATATTTTTGAAACCACGGGTATTCAAGGAAATAACAGCACATGCAGATGCTGGAAAGCAAAATGCTTCAGCCGTAAGACAAAATTCTCAAAGCACAAACATCAAACTTTCTAACTCAAACCTTCAACCTTCAACTTCAAACCTGCAATCATCAACAACTCATGAAGTGCTGCCAAAAGAAAGCCTTTACGGCATTTCAAAGAAATATGGTGTTACAGTAGATGAGTTGAAAAAATGGAACAATCTGACCAGCGACCATATTCAAACCGGGCAGCAGCTCATCATTTCAAAATAATTTATGTCTACTTTAAAAGTACACGACAAAGAATTTATTCCTTATATTACTTCGCAACAAATAGAAGAACAAGTGACAAGAGTTGCTGCTGAGATCAATAAAGATTACGAAGGTAAAAAGCCTTTATTTATTGCAATACTGAACGGTGCGTTTATTTTCGCCGCAGATCTTTTTAAAAAAATAAATGTTGAGGCGGAAATTTGTTTTATAAAACTTGCTTCTTATAAAGGTGTAAAATCTACCGGAAAAGTTATTACCGCTATCGGCCTCGATGCTGAACTTTATAATCGTGATGTCATCATTGTTGAAGATATTGTGGATACCGGCAAAACTTTGTCCCAGTTTTTGCCACAATTAGAGCATCATCATCCCGCATCTCTGAAAGTAGCTTCACTGCTTCACAAACCTTCTGCCACTGTGCATTCCATTAAAATAGATTATCTTGGTTTCACCATACCTGATAAATTTGTATTGGGATATGGATTAGACTACGACGGACTTGGAAGAAATTTGAAAGAGATCTACCAACTTATTTAAACTTTTTGAAAAGAGTGAATTTTAAAGGTTGGGCTTATCAAATATATTTTCTTGAAAACAATTCTCACCATATTTGCTGCTTTATTTTTTATTAACCTGGCCAGTGCTCAGTATTATATTCGTGGCGAAGTGAGGGATGAAAAAAATCAGCCGCTGCAGAATGTAAAAATATACATGCCTGAGAAGAATTTACTTTATTCAAGTGGTGTTTCGGGTGGATTTGGTATTCCTACTTCGAATTTATATGATTCATTGACATTTAGTTTGGACGGATATATTTCACAGGCGATAAAAATTAAAACACAGGAATACCAACATATTATTTTACAATCCTCTCTTTCAGCTTCTCACACTTCCAGGCAAAAAATGGTTTCTATTACAAGGGGGATAACCGGAAATATTTTGCCGGTTTCTTATTATCTTGATGAGAGCTACAGCAATCTTGCAGAAAATGATTTTATCAAAACAAGCGATAAAACCAGTACTGAATTTTCGATGCGAATTGATAAAGCATCTTACAGTAATATACGAAGGTTTATCAATCAAAATACGAAAGTGCCGATAGATGCTGTAAGGATCGATGAAATGCTCAACTATTTTAATTTTAATTATAAAGAACCCGATGGTAATGATGTATTTCGGCTACAGTCGCAGGTTTCAGATTGTCCATGGAATAAAGATCATCGGTTACTATTTTTAAATTTATCAGGAAAGAAATTAAATCTGGATCATGTTCCTCCGTCCAATCTTGTTTTTTTAATTGATGTTTCCGGAAGCATGGATTTGCCAAACAGGCTCCCACTTTTGAAGGAAGCGTTTCAATTATTGGTAAAAAATTTAAGAAAACAGGACACCGTTTCAATTGTAACTTATGGTGGATCGGTGGGAGTGTGGCTACAACCAACGAGTGGTAAAGAAAAACAAAAAATCTCCAAAGCAATTGAGGAATTAACCGCTTCAGGCGACACGCCCGGCGAAGCCGCAATCAGAATGGCGTATAAATTAGCTCGGGCAACTTTTATTAAAGGTGGAAACAACCGAATCATTCTTGCGACAGATGGTGATTTTAATATCGGCCAAAAAAGTGAAGAAGATTTGGAAAATTTGATTTCAAAGGAAAAACTATCCGGCGTATATCTTACTTGCCTCGGTGTGGGAATGGGAAATTATAAAGATTCAAAAATTGAAGTTTTAGCCAAAAAAGGAAATGGAAATTTCGCGTATATTGATGATGTAAGAGAAGCGGAAAAAGTGTTGGTTACAGAATTTACACAGACACTTTATTCCATTGCAAGCAACGTGTACATTGGCGCCAGATTTAACCCTGCTGTCATCAGCCAATACCGTTTGATTGGCTATGATAATAAAAAAAGCATCATTGCAGAAAATAATTTCGAACTCGAAGGTGGCGAAATTGGCTCCGGTTCCGGAAATACAGTAATCTTTGAAATTATTCCAGCTGCCAAAGATTCTTTGAACAGTAAACAAACCCCGCCTGCGGACGCCAGTCGGGCAGGAAATATTGCCAATTTTGTTGTTCATTACCGGTTGCCAAATGATACCGTTGAACATCTTATTAATTATCCCTGCCCTGAAAATTATAAAAGATTTGATTCTATAAATAAGGACCTTCAATTTGCTACAGCAGTTGCCATGTTTGGATTGAAACTAAGGGAATCAAAATATTTTCCTGCCGACATAGAATGGAACGCAATCAAAAATATTGCAGTTGCTTCGTTGACTTCTGATAATTTTTTAGAAACAGAATTTATAGCATTGGTGGATAAAGCAAAGGACATTTATAATGACAAGAAGAAAAGAAGATTTTGGAAAAAAGAAAAGGATTAAAGAAATAACGGGCTTTTGTAATTAAAAATATGGTGTAAATTTTGCTTTATTGAATTTCTTACTTTTATAAAATAAAATAACCAATATGCACGTCATTCCCTTTTTACTAAAAGAACTTGAGCAGGAAGCAAACACTACCCGCAAATTCTTTAAGTTATTAAAACCTGAAGATTTTCAATGGAAACCTCATGAAAAAAGTATGACGATAAAGCAACTTGCTTCCCATATTGCAGAGCTACCTGGTTGGATTGATTTCGCTATAAATACGAATGGGATTGATTTTGAAAAAATGCCTTATGAACCTCCGAAAGCGAACAATTCTGAGGATTTGTTGAAAATTTTGGAAGGCTCTTTGAAAAAAGCAACTGATGCTTTGCTAAGTGTAAGAAACGAAGATGACCTGTTGCAAACTTGGACGATTCAAAACGGTGAACAGATCATAGCAGCAATGACAAAGTTTGAATCACTTCGCGTTTCTTATAGCCAGACAACACATCACCGCGCACAACTCGGCGTTTATCTTCGTTTGCTGAATATACCGGTCCCTCAAAGTTATGGACCGACAGCAGATGAGCCTTTTTAATTGCGAAAGCCAAACAGGTATAATTTGGGAAAAAATATTTTATTTCGAAAGTTTCAGAATTGCAAATACACATGTCCCTCTGATTCTGTGACGGGATATGTATGGATATTTTCTTTTGCCGGCCCTGCTTTTACCTGTCCGTTAGTTACATCGAACTGGGAGCCATGCCAGGGGCATTGAACCGTGCTGCAAATCATTGCTCCTCCTGCAAGTGAGCCACCCTTATGTGTACAATGATCATCAAAAGCGACATAACCTTTTTCTGTTTTTCCCAGCACAATTCTTTTGCTTCCAACATGCAACAATTTCATTTGGTTTAGTTTTAATTCATCCTTATCATCCCACTTTTATTTTTTCTTTTGTTTCTTCAAAATATGCTTCCTTCCACTTTCCTGCTTCAGAATAACGAGGATCAACACCGATCTGATTTCGGTGATACTAACGTTCCCCCGAGCCAGCCGGCAACAAAAATGAGAATCACACCTGCCGCCTCCGTTATCAGAATTAAGGTCGTGTTCGGGTTATCATTTCGCCTGATTAAAAAAGCAATAAAAAATAAAATAAGATGCGAAACATTTACAAGTGCATGTTTCAGACCGCGTTTTTTTGCAAAACTTTTTGACGGAACGGTAAAAAGATAGTCGATCAAACCCGGCGATTGCAGCAATCAATCCCATAATAATACCAGCAATAACAAGATAATATCCAGTGTTACAAAATGAATTATTGCCGGAAATGTCTGCAATCACATCAGAAACAAACGTTCCAATCAAAAAGGCAATTGGGAAACTTACCAAAATAGGATGTAACGGGTGACTTTTGAAACTTGCCTTGCTTTTCATAAAAAAGATTTATTTTTTGCTTCACAATAATCTTACCTGATATTGAAACCAGGCATCATACGGCATAACAATTGTATAAATGTCAGCTAAAATAACCGTGTAAAAATGAAATCACTTGTAAGAAAACTGATAAAAGTGCTTATCGAAAAACACCTGACTGTTTCTTTTGCAGAAAGTGTTACATGCGGATTAGCATCAGACGGAATGAACTGTACAACGGGCACATCAGATGTCTTTATGGGAAGTGTCATTTGCTATAATGAAGCAGTGAAAATTAATTTGCTAAAAGTAGATCCCGGATTAATTGAAAAATATACAGCAGAATCGCAGGAAGTGACCGATGCTTTGGCCGTTAATCTTCAGCAATTAATTCATTCAGATATTTATGTCGCCATTACAGGACTGAATGCAGATGGAGGAAGTGAAACGCCTGAAAAGCCGGTTGGCACTATCTTCTTCTCATTACTTTATAAAGGAAACCTGGTAAGATGCAGAAAACTTTTTAAAGGAACGCCAAAGCGTATTAAAAAAGAAGCATGTAAGCAGGTTTATAAAATGATTATTTCAGAATTGGAAAAGTAGATGAATCTTAATATTTCGATCTATACTTTTTTCTTACTTCAGCAAACAAATAAATAAACCGATTTCTTTTTTATCATAAAAGTGGTTTATCCGCTATTTCGCCCAAGGCAGCACAAACCCTGCATCTTGGTTCATACAAATCTTTCTCGCCGAGTAAAACCTGTCCGCCGGTTTTTACTTTCCGGTAACTGACGTTGGCAATATTTCCACACACTACACAAATCGCATGCAGTTTGGTAATATAATCGGCAATCGCCAGCAAATTCGGCATTTGTCCAAAAGGTTTTCCAAGATAATCCATATCCAGGCCCGCAACAATTACCCGCATTCCTTTCAGCGCAAGCGTTTCGCAAACATTTGCTATTTCATTATCAAAAAATTGCGCTTCATCAATTCCTACTACATCTACATCCTGAGCCAGCAAAAGAATGGTTTGAGAATTATCTATTGGAGTAGATTGAATTTTATTTTCATCATGACTAACAATTTTTTGTTCATCAAAACGCACATCTATTGAAGGTTTGAATATTTCCGCTTTCAGATGCGCAATTTCTACCCGTTTCAGCCTGCGTATCAATTCTTCAGTTTTGCCACTGAACATGCTGCCGCAAATCACTTCTATCCAGCCGCGTCTTTCTCCCCTGAAATTAGGTTCTATAAACATTTTTGCATTTACTTTTAATTTTCAATTTGTAACTTAGCCATTCCGAAGAAGCGTCTTTGGAACAGAATTGCAAGGTTAAAATGATTTTTCGTTAAATCAAAAACAAACATTTTTTCTAAACCTATTTACATTTATATATGGAAAGAGTGTCAACACTCCTAAAGAAACTCCAAAAGCAAGTTGATGATAATTCTCCTGCAATAGAAATGTTACAAACGGTTCAAATTTTACAATCAGAACTTATTAATAAAATTGAAAACAAACAGCCATCCGGCAATAAGAAAATCTCTGTTGTAATGCCTCTGTGTTTCAACATCGCCGCAATTGAGCAGTCGAATATACCCCAGGAAAAAGTAGTGGAAGTTTTGCAGGTAGATGAAAAAGAAATCGAAGAAGAACTCGAGCAAATCAAGAAAAATGCTGAATCGGTAAATGCAAAAACATCTCATAACCGGCCTGCTTATTCATACGATCCGATAGAAGAAGTTCCTACGCTCGCGCACCAGGATCCGGTTGAGAAAAAGCTTTCTTTAAATGAGCTTCCTTTTGAATATCCTGAGTCTTTAAACGACCGTCTGAAAGAAAGTAAAATAGAACTTTCACAAACGCTTACATCATCTCCGATTAAAGATTTAAAAAAAGCAATTGGAGTAAATGACCGGTTTCTTTTTATCAACGAATTATTCCGTGGTGATGAGGCGATGTATGAACGAAGTATTAAGACGATTCAGAATTTTTCGATTTTTGCAGAAGCAGAATTTTGGATAAGAAGAGAACTCAAAGTGAAAATCGGATGGCTCGACAGTGACCCGATTGTAAAGCAATTTGATCAGTTGGTGAGGAGGAGATTTTCTTAGTTGTTTTTTAAGACTTAACACGCATATAGTATCGTCACAGTCTACAAGTTGACTCTTACTGGTTGGAGATGATTGAAACAGCAAATCGTGTTATTTGTTGCTTTGCTCAGAAATTGCGCAACAATTATTCTTTTCTGTCATCCTCGCCAATTACAAGATTTGCTCCGCCATCACGCATGATGTCCTCCATATTCCTGTCGTTGTCAATGATTCCTTTTTCTTCCAGCATCCGCATATCTTTTGCATCTTTCAAAAATTCTGAGGCAAAGATGAATTCATTTAACCGGGCACTTTTATTAAAAATAATTTCTTTATTATTTCCTTCCCATTCTTTTTTGCCCTGGTATAGATAGAGAATGTTTTCACCAATTTCCATCACACTGTTCATGTCGTGGGTATTGATGACAGTGGTCATATTGTTCTCTTTGGTAATTTCGTGGATCAATTTATCAATAACCATGGAAGTTTGAGGATCAAGGCCTGAATTTGGTTCATCACAAAATAAATATTTGGGTTTCAAAACAATTGCTCTTGCAATTCCGACCCTTTTTTTCATACCACCACTTATTTCTGCCGGACGTTTTTTATTTGTTCCTTTTAATTCCACTCTTTCCAGCACGTCATTCACACGGTCCATTTTCTTTTGGTGATTCCATTTTGTAAACATGTCCAAAGGAAATTTCACATTTTGTTCCACGGTCATGCTGTCAAAAAGCGCGGAACCCTGAAAAAGCATCCCGATTTGCTGACGTAATTCTTTGCGATCTTCTTCTGACATGGTAGTCAAATCTTTACCATCGAAAATAATATCACCGCTGTCGACTTCAAATAATCCTACCATGCATTTTTGCAAAACCGTTTTACCGCTTCCGCTCGTGCCGATGATCAGATTCGTTTTTCCGGTTTCCATTACTGCACTTATATCCTTCAGTATTTCTTTATCGCCAAAAGATTTTGAAACGTTTTTGATTTCAATCATAAAAGTGCAATTGTGAATTAAATATTACTGTTCGCCTCGTACTGTTTTTTTTTTACAAAATAAAGAATGCAAGTAAATAATCGGCAAATAAAATAAGGATGCAACTGGTAATAACTGCAATGGTACTGGCTCTTCCAATTTCCAGAGCGCCGCCTTTTACATTGTATCCATAAAAAGAAGAAACGCTGCTGATAATGAATGCAAATGTGTATGCTTTTACCAATGCAAACCATACGTTCTTTGGTACAAAGTTCTCAAGCAAACCGCGATCATAGGTGTCAGCAGAAAGAATGCCGCCAAGGCTTCCTGCAAGTCTTCCTCCCCAAATGCCCAAAACCATTGCGAGAATAACCAGCAAAGGAATCGTGATCAAAGCGCCAAGGATTTTCGGTGCAACCAAATAAGATTTAGTATTAATGCCCATTATTTCCAACGCGTCAATCTGTTCACTCACCCTCATGTTTCCTAATTCGCCTGCGATTTTACTGCCAACAACGCCGGCAAGAACGATGCAAACCAATGTAGGCGCAAATTCGAGAATTACCGTGTCACGTACAATTTGTGAAATAGTTTCTTTTGGAAGTATCGGGCTCGTAAGCTGATAGGCTGTTTGCACGGCGCTTACTGCTCCCATAAATACAGAAATAACGGCAACAATTCCGAGAGATCCAAGGCCAATTTCCACTGACTGATGCATCAGTTCTTTCCAATACATTTTAAAATTTTCAGGTTTGGTAAACATACCTTTCATCATCAAAAGATAAGCGCCAATCGAAGAGAATAACTTCATTTTATTTGCTTAAAAAATTGCTTACGATTCCTGTGTTTTTTTGTTTTTTCTCCACCTGCTAACCGGCGCGTCATTCTCTGCATCTTTTCTTTTGCATTTCGACTGAGCATCGACCACTGCAATTAAAACCATATTATAAATGCTTCGTACGTGGCTTCCCAACTGAAGAATATGCACCGGTTTGTTCAATCCCAATAAGACAGGGCCGATGGCTTCAGAACCGCCGATTTCCTGCAGAAGATTATAAGTTACATTCCCGGATGCAAGATTGGGAAAGATCAAAACGTTTACATCTTTACCAACCAATTCGCTGAAAGGATAATTGTCTTGTAAAATTTCTTTATTGAATGCAACGTTCGCCTGCATTTCACCATCAATCACCAATGAAGGTTCTTTTTGTTTTACAATTTCCCTGGCGTGTGCGACTAATTTTGCTTCCGGCGAATTGCTGCTTCCAAAATTGGAATAACTTAACATGGCAATATTCGGAGTAATTCCAAAGTTCTTTACTTCATTCGAAACCATAATAGCAATGTCTGCAAGTTCTTCTGCTGTGGGATTAAAATTAACGGTTGTATCGGCTAAAAATAACGGTCCTTTTTTGGTCATCATGATATACATTCCCGCAACTCTTTTTGATCCGGGTTCAAGTCCGATGGTTTGCAAAGCCGGCCGTATCGTATCAGGATAATTTTTTGAAAGCCCTGATATCATTGCATCTGCTTCGCCGGTTTCTACCATCATGCAGCCAAAATAGTTTCGGTCTTTCATGGTTTTTTTTGCTTCATATACATTATAACCTTTGCGCTGTCGCTTTTCAAAAAACAATTCCCCAAATTCCATTCTCTTATCGTGCGTTTCATCACTTTTTGGATCAATAATGGGCATTCCGGAAATATCGATTCCGCTATCTGAAGCAATCTTTTGTATCTTTTCACGGTCGCCGAGCAAGATGGGAAAGGCGATTCCTTCGTCCTGAGTCATCTGCGCTGTTTTCAAAATCTTTTGATTTTCTGCTTCTGCAAAAACAACACGCTTCGGATTTTTCCTTGCTTTTGCTCCAATCATTCGCAACAAATGATTATCAATGCCAAGGCGTTCATTTAATTCTACTTTGTACGTTTCCCAATCAGTAACTGGTTTGCGCGCGACACCACTTTCCATTGCCGCCTTTGCTACAGCTGGTGCTACAGAAGTAAGCAAGCGGCTGTCAAGAGGTTTTGGAATAATATAATTTGGGCCAAAAACAATGTTCTTTTCATTGTATGCCATGTTTACAATATCCGGCACGGCAGATTTGGCAAGTTCCGCCAAAGCCTTCACAGCTGCAAGCTTCATCGCTTCATTAATCTGAGTGGCACGAACATCCAAAGCACCCCGGAAGATGTAAGGGAACCCCAAAACATTATTTACCTGGTTGGGATAATCACTTCTGCCTGTAGCCATGATCACGTCTTTTCTTGCAGCAATTGCTTTATCGTAAGTGATCTCAGGATCAGGATTTGCCATAGCGAAAACGATTGGGTTTTTTGCCATGCTTTTTATCATTTCGGGTGTTAATACGTCTCCCACACTCAAGCCGATAAAAACATCAGCATCTTTCATCGCTGATTCAAGCGTGAGATTTTTATTTTTCGTTGTTGCAAATTGTTTTTTTGTTTCACTCAATCCTTCCCGTTCTGAATGAAGGACGCCGGTTCTGTCAAAGAGAATAAAATTTGCCGGATTGGCGCCGAGAGAAACATATAATTGCACACAAGCCATAGCAGCAGCTCCTGCTCCGTTCACCACAAATTTTACTTTGCTAATTTTCTTTTTTTGAATTTCCAAAGCATTCAAAAGGGCCGCCCCGCTGATGATCGCTGTTCCATGCTGATCGTCGTGCATAACGGGGATGTGCAAACGTTCTTTTAATTTTTGTTCGATATAAAAACATTCCGGCGCTTTGATGTCTTCTAAATTAATCCCACCAAAAGTCGGTTCCAGTGAAGCAACAATTTCTACAAATTTTTCAGGATCTGTTTCGCTTATTTCGATGTCGAAAACGTCAATGTCAGCAAAAATTTTAAACAAAACTCCTTTGCCTTCCATTACCGGTTTCCCAGCAACAGCACCGATATTCCCCAAGCCCAAAACCGCCGTTCCGTTACTGATAACGCCCACTAAATTGCCTTTAGCGGTGTATTGATACGCTGTTTCAGGATTTTCTTTTATTTCCAGACACGGCACTGCCACACCCGGTGAATAAGCCAATGACAAATCCCTTTGCGTTTTCGTAGCTTTCGTGGGGATGACTTCTATTTTTCCCGGCCTTCCTTTTGAATGATAATCCAGTGCTTCCTGCTTACGAATATTTTTTTGCATAGATTTTTATTAAATCAAAAACTGTTAACCGGTGATTTTTCTTTTTTATAAAAGTATGATTGATCTTCTAAAGCAATTCTAAACTCTTCTAAACCCTCAGAAACTTTCGGGCTTTTCTCAACCATCCCACACCATTCTAATTCTTCAATTCATCTAAACGCTTCTGAATCAAATTCAAAGATAGTTAAAGTACCTTTCCCATCATATAGAAACAGCAAGCCATGCCATAATTCCCATTCCGTTTTCTATCGCTTTTTCATCAATATTAAAAGTTGGAGTATGAACACCGGAGCTAATGCCCTTTTGAATATTTCCAACGCCAAGCCTGAAGAAACACGCCGGTATCAAATGAGAGTAAAATGCAAAATCTTCAGCGCCCATTCTCATTTCTGTTTCTTCTACATTTTTTTTACCCATAAATTCTTCAGCTTTTCGCATAGCCATCTCCGTTAGTTCGATATTATTTACTACAAAAGGATAGCCGACATCGATCTCAACGTCAATCTGAGCTCCGGAAATCTGGCCGGTTTTTTCGCAAATATTACGTATCAGTTCGTGTGCCTTAAATCGCCATTCTTCGTTCATAGCCCTGAAAGTGCCCATTAGCTTTACTTCGGAAGGAATAACATTCGTCGTATTGCCGCCATTGAATGAAGTGATAGAAAGTACAGAAGGATTAAAAGGATTATTCATGCGGCTGATCAGCTGTTGAAGATTTACGACGAGTTGTGACGCTGCAAGAATGGTATCCACTGTTAAATGAGGTGCTGCTGCATGGCCGCCTTTACTTTTTACAGAAATATAAATTTCATCGGCACTTGCCATTACCATTCCGCCACGAAAACTCAGTTTTCCTACTTCCAGGTTCGGATGAACATGTAAGGCAAAAATGGCATCAGGTTTTGGATTTTCAAGAACACCTTCTTTTATCAAAAGGCTTGCACCTCCCGGGTTTTTTTCTTCTCCCGGTTGAAAAATTAATTTAATGGTGCCTTCCCATTCATCTTTTAGTTCATTCAGAATTTTTGATGCGCCGAGCAGACAACTTGTATGTACATCGTGTCCACAAGCATGCATTACACCTTCATTTTTCGAACGATATTCCACGTTGTTTTTTTCCAAAATAGGCAACGCATCTATATCAGCACGAAGAGCAATTACTTTTTTATCCGGATTTTTTCCTTTGATAATTCCAATGACACCAGTTGTCGCCATCACTTGAAAATCAATGTTGAATTCTGCTAATTTTTGTTGAACAAATTTTGAAGTTTCAAATTCATGGTAACTTAATTCCGGGTATTGATGAAGATGGTGCCGGATTTGAATAAATTCATCTGCATAATTCTCTGCCAGCTTTTTTATTTTTTCTTTCAAAATCATATTGTTGAGGTTGCGGCAAATGTAAAAAGAGTTTTTTATGCCGCGGTTTAAATTGTTTCAAAGGCTATGCAGCGAAAACAGAAATTCTATTTATTTATTTTTTTACTGTGAACCGAATTTTTGTACACCCATGAGCAAAACATTTTTCAAATAGAATGAATCTTAAATGAAATCACTTCATTGATGAAGGAAGGATAGATGAATTCTTCCCGAATGATTTTTATCAATATCTGGTTACCAAAACCAGGCCGTCATAAGCCTTTAATTCATCGCCGGAAATAAACACCGCATCGCCGCCAAAATCGATATTCTTTTCGATCATATCATCAACGATGTCTTCCACATTGGCGTCTTCGATATTATCTGAAGACACCGCCCGTACTACATTATTTCCCATTTTTGCCGGTTGAAAATATCCTTCTTTTACAAATAAAGTACGGCCTCTTCCTTCCAATATCGCTCTCCATATTTCCGTCAAATCAGTTAGAAAAAGTTTTGCTCCAATTGCTTTGTCCAATTCCTCAAGCCGCTGATGATTTTTTTGTTCATTCCACTTTTTTGCTACCGGCCACACAGCGTCGATAATGTTATGCGCATTTTCCAAATCGCGATTTCCTGCAATCAAACCTTTGATGGTTTCCTTGCGATCCGCTACCTTTAAATAGTCAGAATAGTTTGATTCATCTGTAGAAATAAAAACGGGTAAATCATTCCCTTTCTGTGTTTCATTCAATTGTTTATCTACACGATTAAAAAATTCAAGCACCTCGCTGCTCTCTAATTTAGCATTTGTCCCGGGAACTTTGAATGTATTTTCAACAGGAAAACCATCAGTGATTTCAGCCACTTCCTTATCAGCCATCGCTTCTATCAGTCTTCCCTTGTCGCGGCTCAGAACCAAAATGTAATAATCGAGTTCCTGGTGAAGCGCCCTTACCAAATCTCTTGTCGCGAAAGTTTTTCCAATGGTTACTTTATTTTCTTTAATATTGATCGGTAAACGAACATATTCAGCAACGTTCTCGTTCACAAAAAGTATCAGCGTTTCCAGGTTAAACCGGTAATCGATATCTGACGCAAGTTTATTTATTCTATCAGTAATAACCGATGCTTTTTCTTTATCACATTCATTTGTTAACCTCTTTCCTGCTTCTCTTACCAGGTTTTTAAGTTCGATATCATCCTTTTGATTTTCAGGTGGTGTGCGGTGCGTTTGCAATTGAATCGTTACACAACAATCAGATTTAACGTCCTTTAATTTTTCCAAAGTGCTGTTCATGACTGGCATTATTATAAGTTTAAAATAATTTTTATCACAAAAGTGATTCCAAGTTATGATGCTAAACGGCAAGGTGAAATATTTTCAATTTCAACTTCTTTCCTTCCAGTAATATTTAAAAATGTAAATAGACAAAATCAAAACGACCAGTTAGGAAAATGCTTTTAATAAAAATACTCTTGCCGCTGATTGAATAAGATACAAATCAGTTTTATTTTTTGCTTTACTGCAAAACGATTTTTCGTTTATTGATTTCTACTTATAAATTCTTGCCGCCCATCCGCCGCCAGGCGCTAAATGAATTTTTATTTGATCATTTTTTGTAATCGTCTTTTCGATTTTTTTGTAATCAGTCCCGTTCCTGTCAGCGTTAGTTCCATCCTCAAAAATGGATATATGATATGTTCCTTCAGGCAAAAAAGAAAAATCCAAAGTGATATCGCGAGGCTTCCAATTATTCATCGCTGCCGCGAAATATTTATTTCCTTTTCTTCTGGCAAGCGCTACGTAATCTCCAACTTTTCCATCCAATGGAATCGTTTGATCCCAGGTGGTTGGCACACTTGTTATAAAATCCAAAGACTCTTTTTCTTTTTCATAACTGGTCGGATTATCAGCAAGCATCTGCAATGGTGCATCAAAAATTACATACATCGCCAATTGTTGGCAACGGGTTCCTAGGCTCATCGGATTATCATTGATAGGCGCAAAATCTTTTTGCTGCGCGTTTCTCATTGCGCCTGGTGTGTAATCCATCGGGCCTGCAAACATCCGGATATAAGGCAATGTAACGGCCATCCACGGTGTTGCCAGTGAATCGGTCCACTTATCTTGCTCAAGACCCGGAACCCCTTCAAAATTGATCACATTCGGATAAGTACGTTGGATTCCCGCCGGTTTATGAGCTCCATGATAATCCACCAGCAAATGATGTGCGGCAGCAGCTTCAGCGCAACGCCAGTAAAAATTCACTACCGCCTGATCATCGCGATCCATAAAATCCACTTTGATTCCTTTTACGCCCCATTGTTCAAAAAGATCCATTGCTTCCTTCATCTGATTGTCCAAAGTGCGCCAAACACACCAAAGAATTACTCCTACATTCTTTTGTTTTCCATAATCAGCTATTGCTTTTACATCTACGTCGGGAACGCGTTCGGTCATATTTCCCAGCTTATACCATCCCTCATCCATTATGATGTAAGGAATGTGATTTCGGGAAGCAAAATCAATATAATATTTATACGTTTGTGTATTTACTCCTGCATGAAAATCAACATGGGTAACGTTCCAGTTATTCCACCAATCCCAGGCTACTTGCCCGGGTTTGATCCAATCTGCGTTTTTGATCCGTGGTGGCTCTGCGAGTTTATAAACAATTTCATTATTTAATAATTGATCATCGCGGTCGGCAACTGCAAAAATGCGCCAGGGAAAAGTGCGCGTTCCTTTAGTATGCGCTATGTAATCAAACACACTTTCCGGAACGAAAGTGCGGTCCCAGCCCCAGTTTTTTGTTGGATCATTTTTCTTTTCTGCTTTAACTGCAGGCGGAAATACAGATTGTAAATCGTTTCCGTTATCTCCGGTAAAATACAAGCCGGGATAATCATACAAATCGCTCTCTGTTATCAATAATTTACCCTGATCATTCATATCCAGCAATAAAGGCAATTGAGCGGTCTTATTTTCCCCCAAACTATCTATTGGTCGTTTCTGATAGATGTGTTCATAACTGTTCATCCAGCGGTGCGCAAAAGCAAACCAGGCAGATGAATTTTCAGGCAGCGAAACATTAAAACGTTCATTCATCACCGTAATGCTATCGCGGTAATTTGTTTCAAAACGGTAGGCGAATGCATCATTATAAACACGAAATACTATGCTGTATTGATTTTTAAACTGCAATCTCAATTCATGATACTCATCTTTAATAGTGGAATTTTTGATTGCAACGACCGGGATAATATTTTGACTTATTTCTTGCTTTACTGCTTTCGATATTTCATCTTTTTCTGAGGGAATAATTCCCTGTTGCAGTACCATAGCCACTTCTACAGAAGGTACGATTGTTTCATTGTTTTTTATAAGCGAAAAATGTAAAGATTTTCCATTTTCAATTTTAATGATAAGATGGCCATCAGGCGAACTGATTTGATATTGCTGTGCGAAAATTTTTGTGGTAATAAAAAAGAAAAAGAAGAATAGAGAAGTGTAAGATTTTTTCATAAAATATTTTTAGAATGAACGGTGCAAAAGCCACATTGATGTGTGCACTTTTAATAAAATGTGAATAAAAGTAAAAGAAAACAATGAAAAGTGAGAGATACCAGAGAAATTAATCGGCCATTAAATAAGCCCGTAAAAGCTACGGCATTGGGCTGATTATTTGCATAAAACTTCGTCCTGTGATAAAATAAATCAAACCGCTTCCATCGTTTTTGACAATTGCGTTGCTTTCTGTGTATGAAGTTTTATTTCTTCTTTGCGCAATGATTTATCTAAAATAAAAGTTCCAAATGGAATCAAAGAAGCGAGAAAAGCAATCATTGTTTTTCTGAATTTCCATTCCAGATTTATTTTTACTG